>Ga0209194_1001891_pt1 | contig 11993 bp, 11 predicted proteins | sample COGITO_mtgs_1004_FD_184787 | JGI IMG/M metagenome (GOLD analysis project Ga0209194, IMG submission 184787) | Pelagic marine microbial communities from North Sea - COGITO_mtgs_100413 (SPAdes) (version 2) | ecosystem: Environmental > Aquatic > Marine > Epipelagic ...
AGGCATACCAGGTGTTGCGATTGTAGGGGCCAAGAAACTTGTTGGCCAACGCTACCTTGACGTGGTTACCCCCCGCAGGTAGGTAAGATTGCAAGTCGAACTCAGTTCTATTTTTGACGAAAACCTTTTCATCATCCGTGAGCTGAGAAGACAGATCCGGGCGCTGCTTGAAGAGCGTATCGCTGACGACGAGAAGCTTAACCGGAGAAGATTCAATTTCAATGTCTGGATTGTAGCCGTACCAAATACGCTGATTGTTACCGAGCGTTTGGTTAGCGAGGACTAAGCGCGTATGGTTACCTTCGGCCTCCGTATAAGAAATAACTTCGAACTCAGTTCCGTTTTTAACAAAAACCTTCTCCGATTGAGAAAGCTGGCTCGATAGCTTGGGACTGAGCTTGAACAGCGTGTCGCTAACCACTTTTACTTTCACTGCAAACTCAGCTCCCTAATATAATGATGCGGGGCAATTAGCGACTTATCGCCAGTATTTATATGACTTGCTCCAAGGTCAATCTAAACCCTGCTGACTCAGATAAAATAACAAACCTTGTTTTATTTATAAAGCCTCAAGAATAGATAGTCGCAATTTGAAGCCAATTTTCACATGTCGCAAGCGAACTTAGCGGCTAAAGTCGTTAACTAGGGTCGGTGCCTAAATCGCAAAAAGGCGCTTCAGCTAAAGCTTCCACCAGTTCGCAAGTTGCTTCTGGAAGCCATTCGCCTTCGCAACCACGTCCGCTTAATAAAATAAACCGCAGGCTGTAGGCAGATGGAAACCCCTCTACCTCTAACCAGACAGTGGATGTTTCTTGCTCGCAGGTCAGCTTTTCCTCATCCATCAGCTCTGCCGCCATATCCCGCATCAGATTGCTGAGCTGCCGAGTACAGCGGCAAAAATCGGAAAATTCGCTCTTCGTCAGTTCTATTGCCCAATGCTGCCCAGCAAGTAAGCCACAGAATTTTTCAGCCGTCGGATTCCAGCCCAGTCGCCAGCCGTCGCCCGATTTAACATGGCGGTTCATCTGGCGCTAGAGGGAGAAGCAGCTTCGACAGGCGAGGTAAAAGCAACGTAGATAGCGCTTACGAGCTGATTTCGCGCTTCCTGGCTCAGGCTTCGGATGACCGCGACATCAGCCTCTATTGGATTTTCTCTGAGGCCGTAGTCGGCGTAGTTGTCCGCAGATATCCGGTCGAACGCGCCTAGATAGTCCGCTAATGTGAGTTTCCAGTCGAACCGAAAGTTCGTAGGGCGCTCTTTGCTGTAGAGGTGATAGCGAATCATTCTAGAGACTAGAGTGTTGTCTGCTGCTACCTGTCCGGTTTTACTACTGATGTATTGATTTTCTAAGGGAAGTGTTGGCATTTGCTCGTAGATGCGAGCGGCGATCGCACTTGGATCGACTCGGCGCAGTTGAGCAGGCTGAGCCTGTGCTGAGGGTGAGCTGGTCAATACAAAAGGGGAGCGCTGCCAATCGCCGCTCCCCATGCCTATCAAAATAAAAACCACGGCTCCCAAAAGCCCTTTCTGGAGCCGCCCTAACCAACGATTTCGGCTTGAGGAATGCTTCATAGAGAATTGATTGGGAACAGTGGATGCTTTTTTCTCGAGTAACTTTTTTAAGCTGCTCTTACTCTCCGATAATTTCGGGCTGCGTGAGTTCGTCAGACATCTCAACGATTGCCCGCAGCACGGGCTTCATTTTAGACTCGTCCAAATTATCGAATTCTTCAAAACGACGCCGCTGAGCACGGTTGGCTACTTGCACTGTAATGCGGTAGCGGTTGGAGGCAGCGCTGATCAAATCTTCAGTGCGGCGCATCACTTGCTGGCTATCAAAGGGGAGTCGCTTCATAGGGTTCAAAAATAAATAGAGACTACTTAGTGTAGCAAACTGCATGGCTGCTTATCCGCTATGCAGTCTTTAGCCCGTCTTTAGCAAGTGCGTACTAGTCTTGCTTTCGCAGGCCGTACGCGGTGAAGGGCGCGACAAATAGCTGAAGGTCTGGATCACCAATTTGCTGGCGAATGGTCTGCGCGATCGCCTCTGCTTGCTCGGGCATTTCGCACAGCGTAAAAACAGTCGGGCCAGATCCGGACATCATTGTGCCTAAGCCACCCTTTAGCGCAGCAGCAGCGGCCATGGTTTCCTTTAGCTGCGACACTTTTGGATGAGCGGGCAAGACGACCTTCTCTAAGTCATTGTGCAAGTGGTTGCCAATCGTCGGCGGATTGAGATCGCGCAGCGCTTTTACCATGGTGCTAGAGCGAATGCGAGCCTGACGATCTTCTAGCGTGGGGCGCGTGTCTATTGGCTGGTATGTATCCTCAAACTGCTGGCGGTAGGCTTTGTAGGCCCAAGGCGTAGAGACGGATAGGCTGCTGTATTTGGCTAAAACTGCGGTGAGCTTGGGCGTATTGGAAATAGAGGCAACTTCTTCACCTCTACCGGTGGCGATCGCACATCCGCCCACAAAGCAAAAGGGAATATCTGAGCCGAGCTGGGCGCCTAGCTCTTGCAGCTCTATGCGAGTTAGCCCTAGGTCCCACAGCATGTTTAGCCCTAGCAGAGTCGCGGCGGCATTCGACGAACCGCCCGCTAATCCCGCGCCAACTGGAATTTTCTTATCAATATCAATTTCTACCCCGCCAAACTGGTTGGTTCTATTTGGAAAGGTTTTTTGCACCAGCGTCACGGCCTTGTAAGCCAGATTCGAAGAATCTGTTGGCACCTGCGGATGGTTGCATTCAATGCGGGTATTCGGTGTGTTAAGTGGCTTTAGCGTGATGCGATCGCACAAGGCAACGCTTTGCATCACCATCACTAACTCGTGAAATCCGTCGGGGCGATTGCCCACAACTTCGAGATAGAGATTGATTTTGGCGTTCGCGAGAATCGTGAGCATAAGCAGAACGGGTGAATTAGGAAAAGGCGAAATTGAGCAGCCGCTTGTACAGCAGAACTATATAAATTAGGTATGAATTAGGTCGTGGGTTGACTGGGCGCGATCGCCCCTATTTTTTCATCAACAGCGTCGCTCAGCGCTACCCACTGAGCGACGCCTAGCCCTTCTGCTCTAATTTGAGGATTAATCGAAAGACCCTCTAAAATTGAGCCAAGCACATCGCGTTCGATAATGCTCTGTAGATTATTACGGAGCATTTTACGTTTTTGAGAAAAGCCTAGCTTGACCAGTTGACCCAATCTAACCGGATCTTTAGCTGGGGTGGGAAAAGGACGTGGGCGAATACGGATGACGGCAGAGTCTACCTTTGGCGGTGGCTTAAAAGCGCTAGGCGGCACCGGACAAATTTCGCTGCACTCGGCCAAATACTGAGCGCGAATAGTGAGTGCGCCGTTGGCTCTAGTGCCCGGTTCAGCGCAGAGGCGATCGCTAATTTCTTTTTGTACTAGCAGCACAATATTGTCGAAGGGTTGCGGATTTGGCTGACGCAGCGTCCCCAGCAGCTTCTCTAGAATAGGCGCGGTGATGTAGTAAGGAATGTTCGCCACCACCTTATTAGGACGCGGCTGCTCAAAGTCAATTAGCGCCTGCTCAAAGTTCAGCTTCAGAAAATCCGATTCGATCAGGCGAAACTGCCCCGAGGCCATGTAGGCAATAAACTGTTCGCTAAGCTGTAGGCACAGATCTCGATCGATCTCGACGGAGAGAACATTAGCCACTGAGTTGAGCAGCCGCTGCGTAAGGACACCCTGACCGGGGCCAATTTCTAAAATGCGATCGCCCTCTACAATCTCTGCTGCCGTCACAATCTGGTTGAGCACCTGATCGCTCTGGAGCCAATGTTGGCCAAATCTTTTGCGCGCTCTTTGGGCCACTGGCAAGATCGTCCTAATCTAAAAGAATGGCTTCTCATTCTAGAAGTGAATTGACCAGCCCGTAAACAACCGTAAATGATTACTCGATCGAGATTAAGCATATGCCCGGTAGGATTAAACTACAGAAAAGACCCGGCCTTAACATTGAGTTGTCTAGCGTTGTAACGAAGCGATCGCCCCATGGAAAAGCCTACCGATTCCAACAATCTATCTAGCAGTCCACCTAGCAGCAGTCCATCTAGCAGCAGCCCGTCTAGCAGCTCATCTATAGAAAAAAAGCTGCCAGCCACGCCTCTGCGCTGCTTTACAGGCGCACTCACCGCAGGCACGTTCTCCCTATTGGCCTACCGGCTGACGCTCTCGATCGCAACCAGCTTTGCCAATAAGCCCGTGACTTCGGACAACCCGGCAGTTGTGAATATTTCGGCAGCGGTGCGAACCCTAGTAACCGGCATGGTGGCTTTAGGAGCCGGCGTATTTGGCATTGCAGCGCTTGGCTTAGCCGCACTTGGCATACAGATTTTGATCAAAAAAGCGACCGGCACGCAGGCAGACGCACTAGGCGAATCGGGCTCATCCGAGTCGTAATTTCGAATCCTTATCCTCAAGAGATTGCTCGTCTGCTTGGCAAGCGATGCGGTATCCTGACGACAATAAAAGCGCCCGTCAAGAGCGCCCGCTAATCGCGTCGATTTATTGGGATTGTCTTAAGAGAGCCATTCATGTCACAGATTTTCATCTCAGCCGGTCATGGCGGCCTAGAAAATGGCGTACGCGATGTGGGCACAAAGATTGCTGGGACGACCGAAGCGCAGGAAATGATTGCGCTCAGAGATTTGATACTGCCAGAATTGCGATCGCGCGGCTATGAAGTCCTCTCTGTTCCAGACGACCTTAGCTCTAACCAAAGCATCGACTGGATCAACGCGCGAGCTAAATCCGGCTCAGTTGCCATCGAAATTCACGCCGAAGAATTTAGCAACCAGGCCACCCGAGGGGCCACCGTCTACTACATCGCCAACAACAGAGAGCGCCGCGACCAAGCAGAACTCGTCCTGCTTTCCTTAATTAAGCAAGTGCCGACGCTTCCGAGTAGAGGCGTTCGCCCAGACACCTCCGCAGGCACCGGTCGGCTCAAGTTCGTACGGCAGACCCTGCCCCCCGCGCTGCTAGCCGAAATTGCCTACCTCACCAACGCCAACGACTTCGCGCTCCTCACTCAGCGCCGCCGCAACTTTGCCCTTGGCCTAGCCGATGGGCTAGCAGCCTGGAGTAACATTGTCTCGGGAACCAAGCCCTCTCAGCCACCGAAGCCTAGCCCTACCGTGCCAGATCCCGAGGACTATCCTCGCATCAACATCTCCATCAACGGCGGCGAGCCTTACGCAGAGCAAGGGATCATCATCAAAGGCAACGCCTACATGCCGATTGATTTGGCCGACCGGTTAGGCGTTGCGATCACGGGCCAAGAAATTAGCAAAGTGCGCTATCGCGGCGTGGTCTACGTTAAGGCCGTAGACCTCAAACCCTTTAAAGTTTCGGTAGGCTGGGATGCCGCCACGCGAACGCTAAAGCTAACTACGGCGGCGGCGCTCAACATCTGCCCTGGCACCATCGACCTGATCATGAGTCATGGCAGCACTACGGAGTTCCATCTCACGCTATTTTTGCGTACAGAAAACGAGAGCGCGCTTGAGCTGTTTCCCAACCTACCGGCGCTCTACCGCGAAGAGGCCACCGTTGAAGGCGTCGATTACGATATTGCCTTTTGCCAAATGTGCGTAGAGACAGATTTTTTGCGCTTTTTAGGGCCGCTGCGCCCCGAGCAAAACAATTTTGCCAACCTAGCCAACGGGTCGGGCAATCTGGCCCGGTTCGACAGCGCCCAGCTAGGGGTTCGCGCACAGATTCAGCACCTTAAAGCCTATGCCAGCACGGAGCCACTAGTACGGCCTAAAGTCGATCCGCGCTTTGACTTTGTAAAACGGGGCGTCGCTCCTTTTGTCGGGCAGCTATCTGGGCTGTGGTCAGCCGATCCGCTGTACGGTCAAAAGATTTTGGCGCGGCTAGAAGATTTGTATAAAGTAGCTGGCATTCTTTAAAGGGCAAATATAAACGGCAAATAAGGGAAAAGTTTAGTGGTCAACTCGGAAACTGCCACTGCGCATATTTGGAATGATTCAAATTTCCGGGATGGTTGGGGAACGCTGGAAAAATAATTCAATCCAAGTTGATACAGCCCGTCACTCACACCATCTGCACTGCCGCTATGAACTCGCACAATGCTTTCGCTAAAAATTGGCTTTTTCGCCTGAGCACGGCTCAGCCAGAAACTTTCAACCAGACGCCGCTGCTTAAGCTTAAGCGAGGACTGGCCTGGTGCGGTGGATTGTTGGTATGGCTGGTTTTGATGCTGCCCGCGCAAGCAGCCGTAGAAATGCGTGTGGCCATTAGCCAGGGCGATCAGGCGATTAGCGTGGGTGCTTCCACCACAGGTATCATCAAAGACGGCAGCGGACAGGCGCTCTATCAGCTACCTGAGCTTCAGGGCATCACCATTGAAGCAGATGCAACCGGAGTGGATTTGACCAACGGCGGCAGCACTTTGGCAGAATCTAACGCCTTTTGGCTGGAGCCTTCCGAAAATGGCTTTGTCTGGATTGGCGACAAATGGTATCGCGGGCGCGTACTGGTAACGCTAGATAGCGGCAAGCTAACCGCCGTTAACTACGTAGATTTAGAAGACTATTTGTACAGCGTAGTCGGTAGCGAAATGCCGGTGAGCTGGCCCCAAGCGGCCTTGCAGTCTCAGGCGGTAGCAGCTCGCTCCTATGCGTTGTACAAGCAGGCGCGTACTCGCAATCCGCTTTTTGACGTGGATGCCACCACCGCCCACCAGGTTTACAAAGGGCTTTTACAAGAGGCCCCTAGCACCATTGCGGCGGTTGATTCTACCGAGAATAAGGTAGTCACTTACAACGGTCAGGTAATTGAGGCCATTTTCCACTCTTCTTCGGGTGGCTTCACTGAAAACGCAGGCGACGTTTGGAGTAGCGATGTGCCTTACCTGCGCGGCGTAGAAGACTACGACCAAACCTCGCCGGTCTTTAGCTGGCAGAAGACGTTTAGCGTCAATGAATTTAGCAGCAAGATTGGAGACGTTGGGCAAGTAACTAGCATTGGATCGCCAACGCTGACAAAACTGGGTCGAGTGGCCTCTATCACCATTGCGGGCGATCGCGGATCTCAGGTTCTACGAGGGCGCGACGTTCGCTCTGCCCTAGATTTACGCAGCACTCGCTTTACAATCGCTTTAGATAAAAATGCAGATAGGGTTACCGTCACGGGTTCTGGCTTCGGTCATGGAGTAGGAATGAGCCAATGGGGTGCGAGAACGTTAGCCGAGCAAGGCTGGAGCTTTGACCAGATTTTGCAGCACTACTATCAGAGTACGGCGATCGCCCAGCTAGAAAACTAAACCGCGATCACAATATAGATTTCGCAATACAGATTTCGCAATACAGATCTTAAAACCCAGGAGCACCCGTTATAAATGGCGGCTTCTGGGTTCTTTTGATAGATCTGGTGATGTGTTTATGCTTAGCGATAGTCTTCTGGCGATAGTCTTCGCAAGCGATCGCCTACATCTCATTCAGCCGACGGCGGAACTCTGCCTCTAGCTGATCGGCTTTATCGACTTCTTGCTCTAGCAACCCAGACTCAGTGCTGTATACCGCATCATCTACTCGCAGCACTTTCTGGCTAGCAAACTGCTGCGCAAACGCCAGCTTTTCTTTTAAAGATGCGCCCAGTCGGTTCACCGCTTCTGCCCGCTCTGCGCGATCGCCATTGCGCCGCTCAATTTTGCGATTGCGCCACTGCACCCAGTAATAGCGCACCAGCGGCACCGCTAAAAAGGCAATTCCGTAGCCCAAAAACAACCAAAGCAAAGACTGCACAAGCCCCAAAAAGCCCGCTAGTACAAGGCCTTCCGCCATATTCCGCAGCACCAATGAGCCAACAATCAGCAGCGCACCCAAACCAATTGACATCAGCACCTGATCGGAAGACGCCTGCGTGAACTTGCGCTTAGTCTCTTTTAAGTAGGCGCTTACCGACTGACGACCGCGCTCTGCCGCTGACACCTGAAGCTCCGGAAAGTAGTACACCATCTCGCCAGTTGGACTCACTTCCGGCTGCCCGTTAAAGCGCGTGAGCACAGGCAGCATATAGTCTTCAAATTCTTTGTCCCAACCTGAGCCTAAATCGTCCAAATAAGGCACGACTTGCTCTGCGACGATCGCCCCGCCGTTATTGCGAATGATGTTGCCTATCGTTCGCCAGCGCCGATCTTCCAAATCGGCATTCGGATCGCCATCGCCAAACAGAAAAGAGAATATCGCTTCGAGGAAGTTGAGGCGATCGCCCCCATCGCGCGATCGCCCAACGGATCTACCAGCGGCGCGATTAGGGTAGCGCCGTCTGCCTCTACCGTAGTTAAAGTTGAACAGGTAGAAAAAGTTAAAGGGGGAGATGTAAAAGCCACCGCCGCCGCGATTGTCTCGGCTATTGCCGCCTTGACTTTGAGCCGCAATCGTCAGTGCAAAAATAGCAATAAAGACAACCGCAATAGAGGCCATCAGCACAATGCCAAACGAGATGCGGATGATGTAGAAAAGAACGTTCCAAATTTTAGAGAGCGCCGCCTTAAACCTGAGCTGCCAGTACTTATTGCGTAGCACGCCCCGAAAATTGCGCGGAAATTCGTAGGCAATCTCGCCCGAGTCTGAAACTTGCATATGGCCTTGCGTCTCGGAAGCGAGCGCCAGCAGTCCCTGCTGAGCAACCTCTACATTCAGGCCCGCCTTAGCGGCAACATCGCCAACGGTCACGCGGTAATCAAGAGTCTCTACCGCTTGCATCACTTGCTGATCGAGTTCTACTGCCATGCTTAACTTACCTCAAAAAAATACAGCCCAGAGCTATCTCGCTTAGCCCACCTTGCTTTATCCATAAGCTGTTTCTTCAGTATAAGAGGCGAATAGTTGAGTGGGTGAAAAGGCAAGGTTCGGATTGCCCTTCCAGTTAGTGCTAATACTACAAACCCAAAAACGCCGTTATCCCAAGAAGAGAATAACGGCGTTTTTAATGCTTACAACCAAGCGTTGTAACGAGTCTTTCAGGCGTCAGTTCCAGCACCGATGGTCCGGAATATAAATGCCGGAATACCGTTGCCAAGACTACGCGCAAAAGCGATGCGCGAACAGCAGCCTAAAGCTGAGACGCGCGTCCCAAAACCTGATCTTTAAGCGCATTCATTTCGCTAGCTAGCTCGCTGCGGTTAGACGCTTTGAGCAAGTAGCGGTAGATGAACCAGCCGCTGTAGAGCAAACCAATCAGCTCTAAAGAAGGTGCTAAAACGGGCACGTCATTGATCGCATCTAGAATGGCTAGCGTCATTTTGATGGACAAAAACAGGCCAAAGAATAGACCTAGCGCAATGAGTGGACGCTTGTACTCAACGAAAAACTCGCCGAAGTACTTATCCAAGTCGCCTAATTTATCCACCACTTGCGCAGTCACTCTTTTAACTTGAGCAACAGTTTCTGCCGTCGCATCTTCTGTACCACCGGCGGTTTCTTCTGTCTTAATCTTCACCTGTGCGACCGTCTCGCCTGTGTAAGCGTCGCCTTCCGCACCGAAGTCGTCTGTTTTAAATTCTGTAGCCATAGCTATTTATGGGAGTAACAACATTGAGATAGGTCGTTGAGCGTAGAAATTAAGGCACCATGATAGCGCCTTGAACTCGCGGTGGCTAGAGCAAATAGAAAAACCACGCAACCGTAGTTCTACAGTTGTAGAGCAATTATTCTCACGGCACTCCAAATTTTGCCGCCCATCTGTAGAGATAATTTTGTAAAGCCTAAGGCTGAAAAAGAGTTTGCTTGAATAATTTGCCAACTAAATAATCGGCCTTAGTTCAATCTGCCTTGGTTCAGACAGTAGCCAACTGCTTGCTTACAGATATAATAATACTTTAGTACTACTTTAGAACAAGCGATCGCCCACTCCACCCAACGCACGGATCTAAGCGTTCGCTTAAACGGCCTTGACTAGAGTATTACAGGGCCGTTCGGCCAAGCATGAAAAATTGTGAGGCTTTAGGCGCGATCGCTCATCAAATCAAACCCATTCCATAGAATAAAGGCCAGACCGCCCGAAAAGGAGATGCCTTCTCATAGAAAAGATCTACGGTGAGCTAAAAGGACTCAAATCTAGCCAGCTAAAAGAACTCCAGCGCGTGTACCATCAGCGACTGCCCGTAGACCGGGTAAGCACTCCAGAGTTCGCCCAGCGGCTAGCCTCGATCAGCACGGACATTAATCAGGCCGTCTGCGCCTACATCGACCGGCGCGGCCACGTCATTCGAGTTGGCGTTGGCAGTCCGCACCAAACGCAAATCCCGGTGCTAGAGCTGCCTCGCTATGGCGCCGAAAGGCTGTGCGGCATTCGCTGCGTGGCCACTCAGCTTAAAATAGAGCCGCCTAGCCATAGCGTGCTCACGGCCATGGCGATTCAAAGGTTGGATGCGATCGCTCTACTCACCCTCACCGGTACTGGCTTTAAGCGCAAAGGCGGCGGCGCAACCGGCTATATTCGCGATGCCTATTTAGCTCACCTCGTTCCCGACCCGGCAGAAAGATGGACGGTCTCAGAGCCGCTGTCGTTAAGTGAGCTAGACGAGCAAGACTTTCTAGATCTAGCCGAAAGCCTAGAGGAAGAGTTTCGCCGCGCATTTGTAGCGCAGCAGGTAGATACCGACCACGAACGCGTGATTGTCGTAGGGTTGCAAACCGATCGAATGGACGAAGATACCTTCAATAACGGCCTAGAAGAAGTCGCCAGACTAGTTGATACAGCGGGCGGCGATGTGCTAGAAACGGTGACTCAAAAGCGAGCAAAGCCTCACCCTAGAACGGTGATCGGCGCGGGCAAGGTCGATGACGTAGCGCTATCAGTGCAGACGCTGGGCGCGAACTTAATTGTGTGCGATCGCGATCTCTCACCCGCTCAAGTACGAAATCTAGAAGCCCACGTGGGCGTTCGCGTGGTCGATCGCACCGAACTGATTCTAGATATCTTTGCGCAAAGGGCACAGTCTGGGGCCGGGAAGCTGCAAGTAGAACTCGCTCAGCTAGAGTATCAATTGCCCAGGCTCACCGGGCGCGGTCAGGCCATGTCCAGACTCGGCGGCGGCATCGGCACGAGAGGCCCCGGTGAAACCAAGCTAGAAACCGAGCGGCGAGCTATTCAAAAGCGAATTACTCGCCTGCAAAGAGAAGTCGATGGCATTCAAGAGCACCGGGCCAGAATGCGGCAGAAGCGGCAGCATCAGTCCGTACCGTCAGTGGCCATTATTGGCTACACCAACGCAGGCAAATCTACGCTGCTAAACCGGCTTACAGATGCAGAAGTCTACGCGGCAGATCAGCTTTTTGCCACGCTCGATCCGACTACGCGCAGAATTAGCATCCAAGAAGACGAGAGCCATGAGGTGCGATCGCTCGTTCTGACCGACACCGTAGGCTTCATTCAAGACCTACCGCCTGCGCTGATGGATGCTTTTCGCGCCACCCTCGAAGAAGTTACCGAAGCCGACGCACTCATCCATGTCGTCGATGCCTCGCACCATGCTTGGAAAGAGCATATTCATTCGGTGATGGGATTGCTCAGCCAGATGCCAATTGCACCAGGGCCGATTTTGCTGGTATTCAACAAGCTAGACAAAGCGGGCACAGACACCTTGGAGCTAGCAAAAGACGAGTATCCGCAAGCCGTCTTCATCTCCGCCGCAAACAATCTAGGGATGGACACGCTCCGGCAAAAGACGCTTCAGCTCATCGACTATGCCGTGGCTAAAGAACCCGAGCATTGATAGCACCTAGCAAAATACTGACGATACCTTTTACTCTGGTGGCTCAAATCCAGAGAGCGCGGCTAATTCGCTCAGTGACTGTGCGCCCATATAGCGATCGCCTCCAATAATCCAGGTCGGATACGCCTCTATGCCTACCGAATCACACAGCTCTGCTTGCGCGTTAAACCCTTCAAGATCGCACTCTACATAAGGAATTTGGCTAGCGGCACCGC
>Ga0209194_1001894_pt1 | contig 11985 bp, 18 predicted proteins | sample COGITO_mtgs_1004_FD_184787 | JGI IMG/M metagenome (GOLD analysis project Ga0209194, IMG submission 184787) | Pelagic marine microbial communities from North Sea - COGITO_mtgs_100413 (SPAdes) (version 2) | ecosystem: Environmental > Aquatic > Marine > Epipelagic ...
ACGCAACTAATCATTCGTCAAAAATATAAATTATTTACTATAAAACATCAAAAATTGTCATTTGCTGCTGATGTTTTTTTAGCCTCTTTTGAGCAGCTTTAAAGTATTCGGCATCCAATTCGCAAGCGGTTAAATCAAACTTTAAATTATGGCAAGCTATTGCTATTGAGCCACTACCCAAATGCGTGTCAAGTATTTTGTCTCCCTCTTTAGCGTAATTCATTAGTGTAAACTCATATAGTGAAACAGGTTTCTGTGTGTTGTGTATTTTTGTGGTTTGATTGTGTTTATGTATTGAGTATTCAAATATCTTAGCAGGTGTTTTTAAACCCATAGAAACATATGCCAACTCACATCTTGCAAAGTTTGGCATTGGTTGTTTTTTATCCCAAACCAAAAAATACTCACTTTCAGGCAAAGTAAAATTATTAGCCCCCCATACTATTTGATTTTTAGAAACCCTAAATAATTCATTCCAATATTTTTTAGTTGGTTTTACATCATTAATTAATTCCATACCTTGAAACCTTTTAGCGTGTACATCTTTTTCGCTTGGTGTATCAGTCACTTTTTTAAACCTTTCTATTCCATAAGGAGGGTCTACAATAGCAAGGTCAAAGTGATTGTCCTCATACCTTGCCATTAGCTGCATATTATCTTCGTTTGATAATTCTATCATTTAATAAATAATTAAAACGGCAAATCGTCCGTTTGCTCAATATCTTTTTTGACTTCCTCAGAAGAATTAGCCTCCTGCTTTTGGTGTTCCTTTCCGTTGCCTATATAAATACTTGTTTCCTCCTTCTTTGTGGATTGTTGGATAGACATTATGTTTCCATAATTATCTTCCTCATCGTTTATCCAGATAGCTAAATCAATGTATTTTCCTTTTTTTCCTACAAAGATTTTTTCTTTGTCAATTTTTGCCAAATCAATTTTGGCGTGATAAAGTTTACTCATTTTAAACAGTTTTTAATTTAATTAATTTTTCGTTTCTTCCGTAATTTCCTTTTCTCATTCGACCAGAGTATTCTAGCTTCTCATCTTTAACAAGGTTGCTAATACTTCGCCTTGTGCTAGTCATTGGCGTGTTGTTCCCGAATAGTGCTAAGTGTACTCTACTTGCACCGTATTCAACGGCTGGCTGGTCTTTAAAGAACTCCAGTATTTTATGTGTTTGTGTTTCGGTTTTCTTTTTGAAAGCCTGTAATTGTTCACCGCTTTCGTTTGTTGTGTTGTAGTACTCCATTGCTTTAATATTATGTTTTAGTTTGTAAATATACTGAAATTTCTTTGTCTGGTGAAATTTCTGAGTTTCATATTAATAAAAGTTTTTTTAGTTTATCACTAACTAACGGTCTGTAACAATATCTAACTAATATTTTGCCATCAATGTGTTGAGTCCATTCAAAATATTGAACTTCATCGTCTGTAATTATATTGATTAACGGCTTTTTTGGCTCTATTAAATCACAATCACTAATAATATTAACAGAAACGCTCCACGGAACTATGCCAACGTCTACACTATACATTTGAGTTTTGTCACCTATTGAATAGCATTCTAAATCACATACAATATCTAAATACTCAGTTATTTTTGGTATATCTCTTATTTCTTTAACGTCAATCATTTGTAGCTTCATTTCCATTTTAGTTTGTTTTTATTTCAATTAATTCAAATTTCTGCGCTGTTCTTGTTTCCTTTTTTAAAGCCGTTTCGATTAGCTTTAAACAATTGCTTCTTTTTGCAATTTCTTTATGATTAAACTTCAAAATTAGAAGGAATGATAATTTCCACCATTTTGCAGACTTTCTCCGCATCCTTATTGATTTTCAACAGATTAGATTGTACTACTCTAAGCGAACCTCGCCAGAATATGATTTCGTTTTCAAACCTTTCGTTCCAATGTTCGCCAATTCTTTCTACGTCGCTTTCTGGATTTCTGCTAGAAAATTCATATGCCGTTAAGCCGTCCAAATACTTCTTAATTTGTGTTTCAGTCATTTCGATTTATTTTAAAAGTTTAAATAATTCTTTTTGAGCCAATTCTACACGCTCAGTTAAAAAGTCTTTGTCATCTTGCGGAATCTTAAATTTGACGGAATTAATATCGGAATAAGCGCAGTCATTTTTAAGGTATGGCGTTTCCTCTAAAGTCAACCATTTGACTTTTTCCTTCGCTTGGTTTAAGGATTCAGAATGATTGGCATCATACTCAAGATTTGATTCGCTCAATATTTCTAAAACGTCATCTTCTTTAGGGCAATAAACAACCGCCATTGCAAAGTCTTTATTTGCTAAAATGCAATTAGATACTAGTTGCCAATAGTACTCAGGTTTAGCAGCTTTAAACGCCTCTATGTTTCCGTTTCTTACTTCTTCATAAATATCAACCTGCTCGCAAAAAGATTTTCTTGTAAATGGGCATTTTATATCTCCAACTAAAGTATCATTTTCGAAGTCGCTTGCGCCAGTCCACATTAGACTAGGATGTTTTCTTCGCTTGTCGGAGGCTATTCGTGCAGTTGGTTCTAAGTCATCGCTTTTAATCTTTGAGTAGGCATAAGCCTCCACCACATTACCCCAACTTGTAGCCTTGCTGCTTTGGTTGGAATCTAAATTTTGCCCAAGTCTCACCTCGTAGGATTTCTCTTTTATGTAGGTCAATCCGATTGCGCTAAAATTTTGGTCTTTACTTCTTCCGCTCTTTACCAGTTTGTAAATCGCGCTACTTGAAAATGTTGCCGTTCTGTTTTTCAATTTGCTTTGTTTTAGTTAATAAAATTGGGGGAATTTCACCCCCTTGTTTTTTTTAATTTACTTTATTCCAAGCATTAACCATACAATTTAATATTGCTTTTGCTTCTCTTTTTGCCTCTTCTCTATTCATCCCTGAATCTTGCGCCATTTTTACAAGAGTTACAAATGTTACGTTTAATAAATCTGTGTTTCCGTTTGCTATTTCTTTTGCTATTTCGTAAGTCATCTTGTTTTGTTTTTGTTTAGCTTCTTTGCTGAAACAAATATAGAACAATTATTATACAAATCGCCTTTTTTATAATAAATTTTTTATTTTCTTTTCAGGTTGTTAATGGTTCTCTTGTATTCAGCAGAAACTTCATTAATGATGATTTCTTCTATTGCTGTTGTTTCTGTTTCAGTTAACGATTCACGTTTGTCGTTAAAAAGGCTTTCAAGCTGCTCTTTAATTTCAGCATCATTAGTAACTTTAACAGGTCGAAAATCTTCTTTGTTATAAATATCTTGTGCAATTCCAAGTTCAGAAGCGCATTTCTTCAAACAATCGGTTGCGGCTGATTTAAAATCATTGCCAATGCTTAAAGGAATTTTAGTTCCATCGGCTGCAGGTTGACGTTTGTACATAATGTCTTTGTTCCCGAACTGCACCTTGTTAATAGTTCTAATTTTGCCATCCTTCTCAATGTTGCAGGTAAGCCTACCTTTTACGACCACCTCGCCAAATAGTACTTTTTCATCTAGGATGTCGAAAGACCAATCCCAACCAAACATCAAGTTTAGGCATTTACGAACGTAACCGCCTGTAACATAATCCCAAGTACCTCCACCTTTTGCAGGTCTTTTTTTGATGTATTGAGCAGGTGTTTTGTTCAATATTGTGTTAAGCTGAAAATCGTTAAAAATCAACTGACCAGATGTATTTACGTCCTCTTTTGTAATCAATGCTAAATCTTGCTTCTTCATCTTGTTTTAAATTAAATTAGTGACTGTTTGAAATTTTTGCATACCCAAATTAAAAGTTCAATATCATTTTTGTGATATCGCCTTCCGTTCCAAGTCTGCCTTAATTCGTTTGCTCTTTCTTCGCTCAACTCAGGATGCTTTTCCTTTATCTTATTTATATAAGGATAACGTGGCGGCATTCCCACTTTGGCAATCATTAATTGCAGCTGTTCCTCCTGCTTTTCAAATTCTTTATTCATCTTTTAGTTATTAGATTAAGGGCAAATATAACAAGTTTGACAACTACTTGACAAATTAATTAATTTCTTTTTATTGTATATTGCCGAAAATCAAGTAAATGCAAAAGCATCATTTAAGCCACGATAATAAAATAATTTGGGACAATTACAAAAATGAGATTTTAGATTTAGCTAATCAAGGTTTTGGAAGTCGTAAAATTATAAATGCTTTAGAGGCAATTTACGGAAAGTTTCCTTCTCGTGACCCTGACCGACGAATTAGATATAAGCTAAAGCAATGGCAAAAACCTGATGGTGATTCAATTATTGACGAATCACTCCACCGAAATAACATTACTTCCAACTCTTGGAAGGTTGCGTGGGTAAAGGACAAAGAAACAGGAACCTCTACCCTTGTTAAGAATTTAGATTTTAAAGATGAGGTTGTGGATTATGACCTTATAAAAGATGAGATGATTGCTGAGATGCAAGAGTTTTCAAAGCCAGTAAAAAAATACAAGCGAAAACCAATAAAAGACTCGCACTGCTTAATCCTAGACATTGCAGATTTACACATTGGTAAACTATCAACCAAAGACGGAACAGGTGAGGAGTATAATGTTCAACTTGCTGTTGACAGAGCCATTGAAGGCGCAGAATCTTTGATTGATAAATCAAGACCTTACAATATTGATAAAGTGTTTTTTGTGATTGGAAACGACGTGCTTCACACCGACAATACAACTGGAAGCACAACAAAAGGGACCAGCCAAGAAACCGATGGTATTTGGTATGATAATTTCAAACTAGCTCGAATCGTTTACTGCAAAATTATTCAAAGGCTTTCAACGATTGCTCCAGTAGAAATTTTGCATTGCCCTTCAAACCACGATTATATGTCTGGGTTTATGTTAGCCGATGCAGTTAGTTGCTTTTTCCATAATGATGAAAACGTGACGTGTAACGTTTCAAACCTACATAGAAAGTACACCATTTACGGCAAAAATCTATTGAGTTTTAGTCACGGTGATGGAGCAAAGATTGATAAAATACCATATCTAGCTGCACACGAACAACCGCAAATGTGGGCTGATACAACATACCGTTATGCTTTTTTACACCATATCCATCATAAGCAGTATTACAAATTTATGTCTGGTGCTGATTTTATTGGGATGACCGTTGAGTTTTTACGCTCGCCTAGTTCGGCTGATTTGTGGCATAAAAACAAAGGCTTAACAGGCGCAAAAGTTGCCATTGAAGCATTCATTCATCATCCTGAATATGGACAGATTAGCCGCTTAACGCATAACTTTTAAATCTCAATTTCTCCAGACTGGTAGAAATCAACCCATTGATTAACGTGATTTATATTTTCAGATACCTTAAACGGCTTAACGCTTCCGTTTGCCCTATAAGCGTAAATGTAAGTTCCGTTAAGAGTAATGTCAATTTCGCTTTTTATTTTTGCTTTTCTTAAAATGTTCTGAATCTCAATAACGTTTTTTACAATTTGAATCTCCATCTTGTTTTGTTTTAGTAAATAAAAATCAAATATACACCTTTCATTATATAAACAAAGGAAAAGATAATATTTATTTGATTAATTAATTTGATTAATCAGCAAAAGTAGGGCGGTGGTTGAGCCGAATGTGATAAAACCGATACGAAATAATTTGTTTCGCTTGATTAGTTTGGCAATTTTCTTGTCTCGCTGTAGAATTAGTTCCCTATAATAGACAACCTCCTCCGCTTGGATTACTTCTTTTTGCTCAAAATTGGTTATTAGTTTGCTTTGTGTTTGGATGATTAAATGCTGTTGGCTAATTTTAAGCTGCCTGTTTTCCAGAAGGGAATCGCAATAAAACGCTTTTATTTGGTACTTTCTAATCTGCTTTAATTCGCCCAGATTGAATTGAGCGTTTGATAACATTGGCAAGGCTATCAGTATTATTAAAAGTGTCCACCGCTGTATATTTTCGCTCCATTTCATTTTGCAAATTTACAAATATAGTTTCGGTTTCTTTTGGTTTAGTAATAAGACTATCTAAGACTTGTTTTAAGCTATCATTTGAGGCGTTTAAAGTTGCTTTAATGCTATCTAATCTTTGTATTGTTTTATCCTCGTTTAAAGGCGTTAATTCGCTTGATGGAAAAAAAGCCCAAATTAAACAAGCTAATGCAAAACCGTAAACAAAATAAGAGTAGTTCTTATTGGTAAATTGAATAAATTGTTTTTCCGCCAATTTTCTGAGCCTTTAAAATTTGATTCCTGTTATTGCCTTTTCTTTTCCTTGAGACGTGTACCCAATTAGGATTTTTTGAATCGCCAAACTCCCAAATTAATTGGTCAAAATCAATTTTCGCCCTGATAAAATCAAACAATTCGCCATTCGTTATTCCTCCAAAAATGTCACAGTCCAGGTCAAGTGCCTCACCTTTGCAATGTTGCGAGTTAGAACTTCCCCCGATTTTACTATTCAATTCCTTAGACCTCAGCCCACTACTTATGTAAATAGCCTTATTAAAGTAATCTCTGCAGGGTTGAAATACGTTTTCTGCTAGGGAAATTAGGTTTTCTAATTGTTCTTCATTGGGTTGGTTGTCGATGCCGTATCGCTCGGCTGTGTTGCTTTTTGTTGCCTCTTTTAAGGTTAAATTTCTGCTCAAATTCATATTATCGTCTTTGGTTTTATCATATAATCGTAAACCAAAGTACGAAATTCTTTGTTTTCCTCAGCGTCTTTTTTAATGTACTCTAAATCTACCTGAATCTGGTTGACTGATTTATGTAGGCTTTGTTTTGACTTTTCAACGTCACTTAACATTTCTCTGTTCTTTCTGTCGTTGCTTTGAAGCACTCGTATATCACCGTATAATTTAACTAAAGTTCCTATTACTGGAATCATTACACCGCCAAACGCGATGCTGGCTGTTAATAATTGACTCATTTTTCTGAAATTATAAATTTTTCAGGTTTGATTATTCCTGTTTTTCTTCCAAGCCAATCAACAGTAATAGAAAAAATACCTGTTAAGGTATAGCCGCTTACTTCTAACGTTAAATCACCTTCGCCTGCTTTATTTAATGCCCATTGCGTTATTTCCTCATTGTTTACTCCGCTATGAATTAGAGTTACAAAAATCGCGCTAAAAGTAAAGCCGATTATCATATTATTCCACCTTTTGGAAAACCATCTATAGAAACTGCGTTGAAATCCGTTTGGCTTTTTGCCGTAATAGTATTCGTGGTTTTGATAATGTATAAATTCTGAGGCAATTACCCCAACGAAAATAACAACAGCGTAAATAAGTAGTTCTTTCATTTTATCTCCCTGCTGAAATTACATTAGCATTAAAAGTAGTTATTGCGTCATATAAATCTTTCGCTTCATTTGATGTTAAACCTTCATGAATTGCACAAAACCTATACCTTCTATTTGAAAAGAAAGCTGGGTTTGTACCGTTGTTTCTGCAAAAAATATACAGCGGGTCAGAATTAAATGACCAAGAACCCAAATTATTTTTACTGCCTTCTGTTGACCCGTTTAAATAAGCCTCCATGTCATTTGCTGAACGCCTTACCATCGTTCGTACACCCAACGCATAAGCCGTTCCGCTAACAGAAGCGCCTAAGGAGCCTAATATATAGGTATAACTAGGATTTACCATCGCTAAATGGATATAAGAATTTGAACCGAAATCAACCCCGCCGCCCGAACTTGTGGCAATATCTAAAGTTATTCCGAAATTATTTTCGCTTGCTCCAGATGCATTAGGTATAAAATTAGTGTTTCCATAAATATTGGAACCATTTCCGGTTATTCCTATGGCCGAAAAAATAGGTGAGTTAATCCATGTAATATCATAAACAGAAGGGTTAACGGCATTAATTGACGTGGCGGCTAAACTTGTAGGGCTTATTGGATAAAGCGCATAAAACTTAGAGTAGATATTAGAGTTATTAGTAGTGCTTCCCGTTCCTTTTAAATCTAAGAATAATTGATTGACAGCTGCTATCTCCGTAGCGTCAACAATACTTGCTGCTGCTATGTATGCTTGTGCGTCTGAGTCAATTGAGCTGCTATTGCCGACTTGGCTGTATATTCCTAATCTTCCGCTCATTTTACGCTTTTAAAGTGCCTATTAATCTAAATTTATTATTTGCAGTCTTTTTTAAAATAGTACCACTAAAGGCTTTGTCTAATTTAAAATTTAAGTCTACTGATTCTATTACTTGCACTCCACTTGTTGCAAAACTTATATCTGCTGTAAGGTCTATCGGTGAAAATTCCCATTCTGAACCAATTGGAAAGTCTGTATTTGCTTGGTCTGTTACTGTTATAATAATTGCTCCACCACTTGCATTTATATCGTAAAAGGTGTTTGCAGTAATTAGCTCTAAATTTGTACTAGCTGTTATTGTATTGCCTACTGGTCTGAAAGAAGCCAAAGAAGCGGCAACGGTTGAACCTGTAAAAATCTTATCTCCGCCAATGTTTTGGTTTGTGGTTAAGTCTACCAAATTACTTAAATCTTGGTCGCCTGTATTTGTTCCACTTGTATTTGAAAGCGTTGTTATATCTGCTGCTGTTACAAATTTATTTGCAAATCCAGAATCTGAAATGTCATCAGAATTTAAAACGACTGTTCCAACTTGACTATTTACGCTCACAACTGGTGAAGCTGGGTAACTTAGTTGTGTCCATCCTGCAATTACTGATGGGTCAGTTCCTGTAATCACGAAATTAGTACCTAAATCTGACCTTAAACACCAGTCACCTTTTTGACCTGTTAAAGCTAACATTGCTGCTTGATTTGCAACAGTTCCTAAAAATTCAGTTATTGCAATGGCAGGGATTTGAGAGGCTAAAATTTGACTAGAACCATCTAAGCCAGCATAACCATTCGGCACATTTTTATTTGCAGTTTGTTCAGCACTTGCAACAAGTGTTTCAAGAGTATCTAAATTTACCGCTTGCGTTACGTCAATGAAACCTAGCTTTGTTCTTTCGGCTGGAATCATTAAAACTTTATTAATACCATCAACGATAACATCAGCCTTATCGGATATTATATTAAAGGCAGAGTCGTTTAAATCTGTTTGTGTGCCTCGTGTATCGGCTGCGCTGATGTTACCCGTTGAGTTGTCCGCTAAGTTTGTGTTTATTGCGGTTTGAACGTCCGTTCTTGATTTATTTGCCATAATGCAAAGTTAATGATTAACTATAAAATTTCTTATTATTTGAGTATCTACTTATAAATTCGATTGAGCCGCTTGGATAAGGTCTTGAATTGCTATTGTCTGGCGCAAATTCTCCATTTACCTCCACCAAAGTATTAACAAAATCGTCATTGTTGCTGCTGTTATAATCGCAAACTTTCAAATCATCTGCCATCAAAACTGTGTACATCAGCAAGTCGAATACTTCCCTTTGTGACCGTCTTAATTCAAGGCTGTAAGTTTCTCTAAAACTTTTGGAAATAGTTCTTTCTCTTCCGTTGCTCATTCTCACACCTTCGACTTCATAAGGTGCTGACCTGTTATTAAAAATAGCATTGTCTAGTCTAATTTGACCTAGCCAATTCAACCCAACATAATCGGTCACTTCCGTTTGTGTTTTGCTTCCAATCACAGAATTTAGTTTGTATTCAAACCTAACCGTTTCATCTGCTCTTGTTTGGCTGTATTCTTCCAGACAGTATTCCATTGAGTAACGATTACCGCTTGAATAATCCCAATCCATTCTATATTTTCCGACTCCAAAACCTGTTAAAATTGGCTTCCAATTAATTTTAGTACCAAAATAGTTTCGATTGTTACGGCTTACAGAGCTTAAATCATTAGCTATATTGGACAATACAATATCCCAAACTTTAGTAGATTCATTATATTTCTCTAAGTTCATAGTTACCGAAAACTGAACAGGAAATAACTCAATAAAGCCAGTAAAATCATTTATAAAAGTGTTGGTACTTGTTAAGGATGCGAATACTTTTAAAGGCAAACAACACTCTTTGAATGGGTTGTCTGGAATGTCAATTGTCGGAGGAATTACAATGTCCTCTAAAGCTAAAACATTAGTTTTAAAAATCTGTCCATAGTCAGAAGTCGCGGCAACTTGAGTATTTAAGTTAATACTAACCGAAATAGTATATTCTAAAACGCCAAATGGTAGTTTTGAATCGTCAATATCAAATTCTCCTGTAAATACTGAGCCTACTTTAGTAATTCCAATTAATCCAACTGGATTAGCATTTTCAAAAACAGATACAGATTGTCTATCCCAAACGCTTGAAAAAGAAAAGTTGTTTTCAAAGTCTCCATTTTCTTTTGGAATAATTCGAGCAACCATATAGACATCGGCTGCATTTGGTACTGTGCCTCCTGTATAAGTGAATGCCGCTTTTACCGTTGTTTTTTTGTTTGTTAAAATGTATGGATTAGAGGAATAAACCAATGGAGTTGTATCGTCAAACGTGGTTAAAGCTGTAGTCCAAAGCGCATTAGAATCATAGTCCTTATTTATTAATACAGTATCGTTATTAATTTGGTGCGTTGTTCCTCCAGAACTTAAATTAGTTTGCACCCTGTAATTAATCGCCCAATCTGTAAACGCTGCTAATCTTGTCCAGTCATTATTATAACCGTTGAAATTAGCTGCTGTGTCTTGGAATGATACAGGAAAACTATTTACTAGAAGCTGCTCCCAATATGCCCATCTAAACAAAAATGTGTGTTGAAATTTATAAGCAAAATTTGGCACTCCACCAATTACAGCATCTAAGCTAGGGTCACGAAAAGACTTATTATTTGCTCTGATTTCAAGCGGGTTAACTTGGAAGTTTGTCGGTGTAGTTCGGTTTATAAATCGCACCGCACCTATTAAAGGTTCATTCGATAAATCTATGCTTTCACTTTGCAAAACTAACTCCTCGTTCGTGCTTGAGTTTATTGCTACCAATTCAAGGTTAACGCTATCTAATTGAACGTCTGAAAGCTGAGTAGTTTGGGCTAACATTACTTTGCTATCAACCGTAATTTCATCCTCCACCTTTATAACTGGTGAACTACTTACAATTGTGGCATCGTTTTGGTCGTGAAATAAGATGTCTGAAGTTGTTACGGCTGTAGTGTCTGGAATGCTGACTTTAATTTCACCATAATCAATTAAAAAAGTCGTATAGTTTGCCGTTTCTGCTGTTCGTAATTCAGAACCAGCATAAGCCCAAATTGAGTAGTTTTTTTGACTTAATGAGTCAATTTTTGCTTTTGAACCTGTGCCGAAGTCTACATCAAAAGAAATTGTCACGCTTGTAGCTGTTGCAGTGTTTGTTACGTTTGTAAGCACTTGGTAAGCTGTTCCGTTATTCTCTCCTGTTGTTGGTCCTGAGCCTTCAGTAATAAAACACCTATCCCACGCATAGTTCTCTATTACCGTGCTGTTAATGTTTTGATAATCTGATGCATCTTCTGGGTGCATTATGAAATTTAGACCAATGTATTTAGGATATGGTGTATTTATTTTATCAATTGTGAAGCTAACCGAAACAACGTCATCCCTAGTTAATGAATTTACTGTTGCCGCGTTTCCATATGTTGCTCCACTTGCTGTGAAATCTGAAACACCGCCATTATACTTTTCATCCTTCCAACCTGTGTTGCCATCTTTCTTATCAAAAACAAGTTCTTGGTAAACATTCGGGTCAGCTAAATCTCGCAAACCTCTAATTCTAAATACTTGCTTTAAGCATTGAGTTTTTGCGAAATAGTTTGGTGCTAAAACATTTGGGAAACTAGTCCAATCAAATATTTGTGGTGCTAAATAAAAAGGAATTATAAAAAATTCTTGAATAATTCTATATCTATACGCCTCAGTTTCGCCACCTGTAATTCCTAAATATATAACTTTACAACTTCCAATGTGCCAAGATTTTAAACCTTGTGGAATCATTTCTTTTACTGATGGAATAGTCGACCAGGGGCTTGAATTTTCACCATACTCAAAGCGCATTAATTCACCATCAATCGGAGATGTAA
>Ga0209194_1001898_pt1 | contig 11958 bp, 9 predicted proteins | sample COGITO_mtgs_1004_FD_184787 | JGI IMG/M metagenome (GOLD analysis project Ga0209194, IMG submission 184787) | Pelagic marine microbial communities from North Sea - COGITO_mtgs_100413 (SPAdes) (version 2) | ecosystem: Environmental > Aquatic > Marine > Epipelagic ...
TGGCATTGGCCTAGTGGGTGAGGATCATGTTGCCCTGGGGTCTGATTTTGATGGCACAGTTACCACCTCTTTTGAAGGTAGTGAAATGGCTGTCATCACTCAGGCACTGCTCGACGCCAATCTCAGTGAGCAGCAGATCCGCAAAGTGATGGGCGAAAATATGCTCACCTACCTGCAGACCTATCTGCCCTAAATTAGCGCCGACTAAATTCTAAGTATGGTTTTTTCAGAGATCAATATTTAACAGGTACTCCGCCACTGCCAACTGAGTCTCTGCATCCAGATAATTCTGCGCTGGCATCTCTGGATAATCCGGACGAACCTTAAACGGCGCATTGATATAGCTAACAATACCCTCCGCATTACCCGCGTACATCGCCTGAATATCGCTTATTGAAGGACCAATCAACACATCCTCGTAAGCGTGGCAGCCTGCGCAAATGCCCATATAAGCGATTTCACCCCGTTCCTCTGAGGCAATTACTCTTGGCTTGGCGCCGCCGGCTAAGAGGTAGCTGTGGGTGCTGTCGGTATTGCTAAAGGCACATTCAGCGAAATCCCCGAGGCCGACATGGTTGTAGCGGTGGCGATTGATAATGCAGCTGTCTTGGCTGGGCCCGATCTGAAAAATATCTATATCCCCAGTGTGCAGTTCAGTCAGCGCAAATGCGCGAACCTCATCAATAGTGTCATAGCCATTGTTGTGCATGACGTTATCGAGAATCATCACTCGGTCAGCGTTGGGATCCACATCTGGGTCCAGTGTTAGGCCCGGTGCGTTGCCATGGTCATTGATCAATATGCCGGCGACTTTGTGGTTAACAATAATATTGCCTTCGATAATCACATCATCTGCAGCCATGACCAAAATGCCAGTGCCTGAGGGGATGCCGGCCACGGTGGAGCCAGGCGCAGCAAAGTTGGGGATATTGTTATCGAGAATAAAGTTGTTGCGAATAATCACATCAAACGTGGTTTTGATCGGTAGACCGGGGGTGATAAAGGCGAGAATGCCACCGCTGTTATTATGGGTGTAGTTGTTCTCCACTATGGCGTGGCGGCTGTTTTCGATTTCGATGCCGGCAACGCTGTCGAAGACTTCGTTGTGAGCCACATGGATATTGTCGCTCATGCCCACATAGATCGCTGCGTCGGCTATACCTGAAACAATATTGTGCTCAATTAGACCGTTGACGCCGAGCTGGGGGAAGATCCCATAGATGCCGGTGTCGATAATAATATTGTTGCGGATCTCAAAATTATTACCCGCCTGACTCATGATGCCATTGCCCTTATAGCGGGTAATTTTAAAGTTGGCGATGAGGATATTGTTGCCGGAATAGAGAATCGCATCGTTGAGTTTACCCAGGCCATCTAATGTTGCCCGTTCACCGGCTTCAATCACACCCACCAGATGAATATCGTCCTTGTCTATATAGACAGTTTCCGAATAAATTCCTGGCATCACCTGAATGGTGTCGCCGGGCTGAGCGGCTTCCACCGCGGCCTGAATCGACTCGCCAGGATTGACTGTGAGGGTTTGGCCCACAGCGGTTCGCTCTGGCAGGGCAGTGTTAACTCTATCCGCCTGACCACCGCCGCTATAACTGGCGCCACCGACACTGCTGGTAATCTGCGGTGCATCGTTGAGGTTTGTGCCCAACTGCCAGCCGCCAACAAAGGCCGCTAGGGCGATAATAAGACCCAGTGTTTTAGCTTTTTTCATGATCGCTCTCGCTTATGTTTTTTTCGCTAATCGTTTTTTTACTGCTAGCTTTTTTGCTAATAGGTATTTCGTTAATAGGTACTTCACTAATAGGTACTTCACTAATAGGTATTTCGCTAATGGCTCTTTGTTCAACAGCCTCGTCACTAATAGTTGTCAGCCCCGATGGCACTGATTGTGGAATGATCGGCAACAGACTGCTGTCGCTCAGGGTGCCCATAAAATCCACCAGACGATCCAGTTCATCGCCGGTTAAATCGGGTTCGGAGATATGCCAGTGCAGCAGCAACTCTTCACCTTCAGGCACTGCATGACCGCGGCCGCCGCTGTAAAACTCGGCCACTTCACGAAGTGTTTCGAACCGTCCGGAGTGCATGTAGGGCGCGGTCTCGGCAATATTGCGTAGACTCGGCACCTTAAAGCCGCCCTTAAGTTTCGCCGAATCGAAGGTCTTTTCTGCACCTATATCTCGCGGCATGCCCTCGGGCTCCGGGGTGCCGATCACCGCGATCTGCTGATTGGTAAACAGCGGCGGCATATGGCACTGGGAACAGCGGGCGACGAAGGAGCGGAAGATATTCAGTCCTTCGACTTCCTGCCTGTTAAGCGCCTCGGCATAGCCGTGGGCATATTGGTCGTAGCGGCTGTTCAGGGAGATCAACGAACTCTGAAAGGCTGCCAGGGCAGTGGCAATCTGATCCAAACTCAGATCTTCGCTATGGGGAAACGCCTGCCTAAACAGCTCTGGGTAGGCTTCAATGGCTTCTAGGCTACTGATCAATTGCGTTGGGTTGTTACCCATTTCCTGAGGTGAGAACAGCGGGCTCAGGGCCTGCTGTTCAAGACTCTGTGCTCGGGCATCCCAGAAGAAGTCTTTGATAAAGGCGCTGTTCCACAGACTCGGCGCAGAACGAGTGCCCTGTTGGCCGTGAATACCAACGCTGCGCCCCATGCCATCGCTAAAGCCTTGGCTGGGGTTGTGGCAGCTGGCGCAGGAGACTGATTGGTCGGCTGACAAAACGGGATCGAAAAACAGCAGCCGGCCCAGATCAATTTGTTGCGGACTAAAGCCATCGCGGTGGGCGGGTAGGGCGGTTTTTAGTCCGCCTATACCATGGTCGCCCAATGAGTCGTAAAGTTGATAGAGATTGCGCAGCAGGCATTGATTATCGTCACTAAGCATAAAGCTTGCGGGGCAGCCTGGAGAGAGTGTTATAGTCGGGACGGCTTCCAGTTGTGGGCTCTCTGTTGCAGCGACGCTGCAACAGCCCAAAACACCGAGCAATAGTAGGTGGCAAACCTGCTTGATCAGATTTTCGCGAGATGCTGTTGATAACAAAAGCGCCATACTGCGGCCTGATTTTTATTATTACTCTTATCTCTTTGAGTGGATAAGATGTTTTTCTTCTATTGCCATTATGCCATAGTCAAAAACTGAAATGGCGACGGCAATAGCAGCCATTAAATTTACATTCTAGGAATACATTATGTTGAAGGTTTTAGGTTTTTCAAAGACTCTATTGTTGGCTACGTCGGCTCTTTATTCACTCACGGCTTTTGCGGGCGGACATCTGCCCGGCGAGAAAGATGCACATGAACATCATGACCAGCACCAAGACCATAGCAGCATGCAGGCTGCCCCGGCACCAGCAGAGGCTAAAGTGTCCTTTATTCAGCCCGCCGACGGCCAGGTATTTAATAGCGGTGAGGTAAAAGTAGTTTTTGGCATTGAGGGAATGTTGGTGGCACCTGCAGGTACAGATACGCCTAATTCAGGTCATCATCATCTGCTGATTAATGTTGAAAAAATGCCCGATATGACCATGCCATTGCCAGCGTCTGATAATGTTCGTCACTTTGGTAAAGGTCAGACTGAGACAGTTCTGATGCTTGAGCCGGGAACCCATCGTTTACAGCTGTTGCTGGGCAACTATGCGCATATTCCCCACAACCCACCGGTACTCTCTGAGGTTATTGAGATTACGGTTAAGTAGGTTAGGTTAGGGTAGGACAGGTTAGATTGAAAAAAACATAGACCGGATCAGCAACTGATCCGGTCTAGCTTGATAATTGCTTATGACTTGCCCAGCATCTTATTAAACTCGCCACTCTCAACCAACGCATTCAAGTCACTGTTGCCGCCGATTAAAACACCGTCCACAAAGATCATCGGAAAGGATGGCCAGCCAGTCCACATCTTTAGGGCATTGCGTTTATACCACAGGGAAAAGTAACTGCCGTATTCCAAATAGGCATGCTCAGCTCCCATAGCGTCGAGTGTCTTACGCGTTCTTTTCGGGGCTGGGTTTTGCGCCATACCCACGACGACGATCTTATTTTTAGCAATTGCCTGTTGCACTTCTAAAACAATATCCAGGTTCTTGGTTGCGATGCTCTCTTGTATGGCCGGGTGGATCATTGCACTGTCGAGAATATGTCTGCTCATGATAAATCCTTGTTTAAGTCGTATTGTATTTTCTATTTGTTTTAATTTTTTTACGGCTTTCCAATCTGTTCTTTAATTCATTCTCTACTTCATTCTCTACTTCTTAGGTTTGTCATAAACCCCAACCAGCTGCCGGCTCAGTGCAAGCAGCTCACCATTGGGGTGATAAATTTTCGCTTCGGTGTGGGCATAGCCGCGATCTGCCTGCACTACCTCGCAGTGATAATAGAGGTAATCGTCCGCTGCCAATGCTGTGCGGGGCTGAATAAACTCAACATTCCAAGTGATCGAACTGGTCGGTGCCGGCTGGCTTAACATCGGCATAACAGCTGGAGGCCAGGCATCAATCAGTGCCAGTATGGCGCTGTCGGAAAATACTTCCGGGCGGTCTTCAAAACGTATCCAGCCGCTTATTACAGCTTCGCTGCTGCCACTATAGGGCATGGCTGTACTGGTGAAGCGGGTGTCCAAATATTCTACAAAGCCCGGCGCTACACCTTTTATAAAAGGCATCTTCATGCCGTCTTCGGGGTGTTTTTCAAATAACAGGGGTGGTTGGATAACCCGAATGCCAGAAATGCGCTGGCGACCAAAACAGGCAATTACCTGAGTTTTGACCGCGCCCCCTTGCAACAGCTGACCTTCAACCTGAATAACCGATCGTCCTTCTGAGAGTATTTTATAGGTCAGTTCACAGAGCTCGCCTTCAATGGCTGCCCCGCAGAAATGAATATTGATGGTGCGCAGATCGCAGTCTTTGAGATCGATCTGAGTTTCTATATAGGTCAGTACCATGGCTGTGGTCAGGCCGCCAAAGACACTGCGTCCCTGGCCCCAGCTGTCGTCAACTGTCAGTTGATTGGTGGTTTTGGCGAGTTCTTCGTAATAGGAGTAATTCATTTGTTACCTTAATAGAGATAAAGCTGCCGCTGTTGTGCCAGCGATCTTATGCAGAGGCTATTTTAGCCAGGAGCTATTTTAGGAAGAGACTATAGCACTGCCGATAAATTAAATGGCTCAATCAGTGACTAGCCGGACAGACCACTTCCAGCTAGTATTACAGGCTAATTATTATGCTGACATTTAAAACAGTATTTAAAAACAACAATAAGAGCACAACGCCATGACTGTTAACTTCACCGATAGCCTAACGCTTCCCTGCGGCGCCACCATTCCTAATCGCTTTGCCAAAGCCGCTATGACCGAAGGTCTGGCCGGTGCCGATGGCGTACCCGGAATCGAATTGGAAACCCTCTACGGTATTTGGAGTGACGGGGGTTCTGGTATGTTGCTGTCAGGCAATATTCAGATTGACCGGGATCATCTTGAGCGTCCAGGCAATGTCGTGATCGACTGCCCGCCGAACCCCGAAATGCACGAGGCACTGTCACGCTGGGCCACTGCCGCAACCCGCAATGGCAATCAGTTTTGGGCCCAGATAAGCCACGCCGGTCGCCAGACTCAAAAGAATATTAACCCCAACCCAAAGGCCCCCTCCGCCGTTAAAGTAGGTTTGCCCGGCGGTCAGTTTGGCCAGCCAGTGGCATTGACCATTGTTGAAATCGAAGAAATCGTGCGCCGTTTTGCGGTCTGCGCGGCGGCAGTGAAAGAGGCGGGTTTTACCGGTGTGCAGGTGCATGCGGCACATGGTTATTTGCTCTCGCAGTTTCTCAGCCCGCGCAGCAATCAGCGCAGTGACATCTATGGTGGCAGTCTTGCCAATCGCGCTCGCGCGCTGTTAGATTCAGTGGCCGCGGTTCGTGAAGCTGTGGGGTCTGAGTTCCCAGTAGCAGTGAAACTGAACAGTGCCGATTTTCAGAAAGGCGGTTTTGACTTTGCCGAGAGCCTCCAAGTTGTGGAATGGTTGGAACAGGCAGGTGTGGATTTGATTGAAATATCCGGCGGCACTTACGAGCAGCCCAAGCTCCTGGGATTACAGGGAATAGAGGAAGAAGAAAAGCAGCAGGTGGCGGAATCCACCATGGTTCGGGAAGCTTATTTTGTCGACTTCGCTCTGGCCATGCGCAAGCATGTGAAAGTGCCGCTAATGGTCACCGGCGGCTTTCGCCAGCGTCTGGCCATGCAGCAGGCATTGGACAGTGGCGGTGCCGATTTGATTGGTTTGGGTCGCCCCCTGTGTGTGATGACCGATGCGCCGAATCAGTTGATTGAGGGCCTGGAAGAACTGCCACGCTATGAAGCGGCGCTGTCGTTATTTCCCAAGTGGCTGTCATTCTTACAGAACTTGAAACCACTGCGGGCTATGGCTGGTTTTGCGACGCAATATTGGTTTTACGCTCAGATCGATGCGCTGGGCCGCAGCGGTCAGGCGAATCCATCTCTGAGTGTTTTTGCGGCCACTAAAGAGACTATGGCACTGCAGAAAAAACTCACCGCTAAATAAGCTTTAGCAGGAGATGAGCGGCCAGATTTTGAGGTTGTTCATCTTCATTTTTTCCGTGTCGACCAAAAAGCGCACCAAGATAAAGTAAATATCCAGATCAAAGCGGTCATCGCTGGAGGTGGCCGACTGTTGGTCGCTCTCGCTTAAGTTCTCGTTCAAGTTCTCGGTTAAGCCTTTATTTAAGTTCATACCCCTACGCGCATCAGCCAACTGATAGCCATGGTCATAGAGATCCTCGATCAGGGTCAGCTTGGCTATATAGCGCCAGTTGTGAACTATATGAAAGGCCACATGTTCGGGCTCCTGCATATCGCGCTCTTCAATCAAAATTGGTCCTGGATAGGGCCACATTTTTAGCTGGTAGGTTTTCAGTGCGGCACTGACTCGCTCGTTGTAGTTTTCTGGGCTTTCAGCGCCATGACAGGCGCCAAAGCATTTTTTAAGCTGGGCGCGAAAACAGGGTTTTTGGACTACAGTGGCCACAGCTGATTCTAGCCCGAGCAATTTGTGGCAGAGAAAATAATGGTCGGCGAGTTTTTCAATTTGCTTAGAGGCTTGCCGCGGTGAACGAAATAACCCGAAGCGCTCTTCGGCGCTATCGGATTCATTAGCCGTGTCTAACTCCACCGCTTCAATGGCAATGCGCTGATAGCCATTGCTGTCCTCGTCACAGCGATATTGGTAGAGCTTTTTAGTTTTGCGTAGGCGACGGTTATACAGCGGGTGCAACGCCTTAATTTGATTGCTCTCGCGAATCTGCGCACCTAAGTCCGTCGGCGTTTTTTCAAAATCTATATGGGCCAGTTTGTTGTTAATCTGCAGATCTTTGGGGTTGCTGTGATCTCCAGAAAAATGACTCATCACGCGGGTGCGAATATTAACGCTTTTGCCCACATAGAGTAGCGCGCCATTGGCATCATAAAAATAATAGACCCCAGCGGAGGCGGGCAGTTTTTTTAGGGCGCTGGCTTTTAATAATGGTGGCAGTGCTGGATTTTTTAATAGACTGGCGCAGGTAGCGCTGATCTCTTCTTCGGAAAATAATGCCGAGGATTTAAGAAAAAACCGCTGGATCATTTCAGCGTCATCCATGGCCCGGTGCCGATTCTCGATGGGCAACTGAAAGCGCTGAATAATTTGATCGAGACCGTGACGTTTAAACTGCGGGTAGAGACTGCGGCTGAATTTTACTGAGCACAGAGGCTTGGCGTTGTAGCTGACGCCGATGCGTTCAAATTCATTTTTTAGAAAGCTGTAATCAAAGCGCGCATTGTGGGCAACCAGAGTTCGGCCATCTAGGTAGGTGAGCAGCTTGTCAGCCAGCTGCGAAAATATGGGTGCGCCGCGCAACATGCTTGGGGCTATGCCGGTGAGCTTTTGAATAAAGGGCGGCAGCATGGTTTCTGGATCGACAAAGGATTGCCAGCGCTCAACCACCTCACCCTGCTCGACGACCACCAGACCAATTTCAATGATCCGATGATGAGTCGCTTTGCCCCCGGTGGTCTCGAGATCGAGCAAGACCATTTTTTCCGGGAAGCCAGCCGATAAAGTTATGGGGGTAGGGGTTTCTTCATCTAACCAATTTAATTGCATTTAATAATATCTTTATTCTGTCACTCAGCGACAAAACCCTTCCAGTTTCTCATGTATTCAACAAAGGTTTCACCCAGCCCTTCACTGCGTAAATGCTCTGGCGAAACCGGATTAGCCACTGGCTTGAACTCGGCATCGGCTTGCATCTGCAATGGATAGTCATGGTGCAAAATAGCGGCGCGACCGAGGAGGATAAAATCTATATCCGTTGCCATGGCCTGACGAATTTCTTCTGGCGTGCGCAGTTTACCCGCTATGCCTAGGGCAACATTACCGCGCTCGAGATCGGTGAAATAGGACAGTAGTGTGCGGCCCTTAAACTCTTCTTCTTTTGGCTCTTTGAAAACATCCCAGAGCGACATGTCGAGAAAATCGATTTTGCCATCGTCGAGAATTGTCTGAGTAAAGGCGAGCATATCGGCGAGCTCCAAATCAAAGCGTTCCGGCGACAGGCGCAGGCCAAGAATAAACCCCGGACTACAGCGTGCTCGGATACCGTCGATAATGTCACGAATAAGCCGTCCGCGATTTTCCAAGCTACCGCCGTACTGATCTTCGCGCTGATTGATGGTGCCACTTAAAAATTGGGCCAGAATATAGCCGTGAGCGCCATGAAGTTCGACACCCTCAAAGCCGGCTTTTTCAGAGCGCTCTGCGGCGGCAATAAAGTCTTCACCCAGTTGCTCGACTTCTTCGGTAGTCATGGCGCGGGCGCCAGTCTCTTCGTTGTCTGATGGGCACACCGGCGGCTCGCCAATCAATTCAGCGGGTGAGCGCATACCAGCGTGGTGCAGCTGCACTAGAGAGACACTGTTGTGCTGTTTAATGCCATCGGCAAGGCGGGTTAGACCGTCGAGATGGTGGTCGGAAAAAACACCCAGCTGTCCGGGGAACCCTTGGCCTATAGCCTGAACATGTGCGGCACAGGTCATTGTCAAAGAGAAACCACCCTCAGCGCGCTTAGTCAGCCAGGTATATTCGTCATCAGATAGCGAGCCATCAATATGACTCTGAGAGTTGGTCAGTGGCGCCAAAATAAAGCGGTTTTTCAGTGTTGCGCCAGAGGTCAGCTTAAGTGGCTGAAAAATGTCGGTCATAAAATTCTTCTTATTATGTATGAATTTACTGATGGCTTAATTTGACCCCGCGAACATAGCCGCGGGGCAGTTATTGGCTTACTGGATTTTCACTGAATTTACTTGTCGCGCTTAGTATACAGGGTTATTTTGCGCGCTTACTTTCCTGGCTTGCTTTACAGGCTTACTCTCCAGGTCGATAGCGTCGATTAATTTTATCCTTGCGCAACTCTGGATCAAATAGCGGATCGTGCAAAATCTCTGCGGCATAGTCTTCGGTTTGATCTGCGTAGTGGGGTGACTCTGTATCCAGGGTAGCCGCGCCAAACTGATGCACGCCACGAATTTTCTGCACGCCTTGCGCGTCCCAAGAGACAAAGTAGTAGAGACCATCACCGGCTATATTGGTTTGAAAGCCATCTTCCTCCATACCCAGAGCATAAATAGCCCTTAGGGTGTCTGGCCCGCCGCCTACTGGCAGGTTGAGGTCGCCGCGCACATGGCGGTTAACATCACCCCAGAGTGGATCTATGCGACCTGTGGCGGTCATCAGCCGGTCGGCACAGTAATAGAAGGCTTCGGCCACATCGGGTGTTGGCTCGCCCTTTTGCTCGGCCAGCCATTCTGCGCCGATAACGCAGGTGGACATGGCTGCACCGCGGTTTTCTACATCAGTGGATAGATCCCAGTCGCGAATTATTGCTTGGGCATCGACATAGGACTGCTCGGCAGAATCAGCCAGAGGTAGATCGATTGCCCCCTGAAGGAAACCCACGGCTCGGGAGTTGGGGCTGTATTTTTTATCGTGCTTAATCTGTGAGAACTCTGCTTCAGAGATCGGGCTCAGTTCAGCAAACATCTCCAAGCCACGCACAGCGCGATTGGTCATGCGTGTGGGGAAGCCATCTTCCAGGCGATAGTCCGATGAATTGGGGTTACTGCCTTCTGCTGTAATAAAGAACGGGCTCTGATTGGCGCTGTGAATCCAGCCAGACTCAGGATTAATCACCTGAGGCAGTTTGTCGAAGTCCATATAGTCCTGCCAGATCAGACTGCTGTCGTCGCCGGGCAGATACTGAGTCCAGTCGTAACCAGCAACTCGCATTGGGGTCAGAGAGTTGTGTACAAACATAATGTTGCTGTCACGGTCGGCATAGACAAAGTTAAAACTGGCGAAGCTATGGATGCGCAGGGCATCGCGCCATTGCTCTAGGTTCTGGGCTTTGTTCATGGCCAGCCACTGCTCTACTTGACGCATCTGGCCCATGCCTGCATAGCGAATGGCGTAGGTGCCGTGATCGGTTTGCAGCACCGGACCATGGGCTGAGCGCAGGCCCAGTTCGGTGGCAGTCCAGGGCAGGAAGCCCCATAACTTAACCTTAATCTCTAGTTCTGTGACCTCAAGATCGTGCCACTGACCATCCATGCGATAGCGCAGTGGATCCTCAGGATCTATATCCAGCACATAGACATCCACCAGATCCGGTTTGTTAACCGTCGCACCCCAGGCAATATTTTCATTAAAGCCAACACCTATGGTGGCGCTGCCGGGAAATAGACCACCCATGGCGTTTAAGCCTTCACCACTTTGAATGTGCGCCTCATACCAGGCCACAGGGCCGGTAGCTGGCTGATGTGAATTGATCGCTAAGCGTGTTGCGCCATCAGTGCTGTTGGCCGGGGAAATGGCCGAGGCGTTGGAGCCTATGGGTAAATTGTTATAGGTGACACCATTGGCGGTGCTGATGGGCTGTCGGCGTTCGCTACTCATGACTTCTTTTAAGACGCCGTCAAAGCCATAGAAGAGAATATGGCGGAACATATAGCCGGCGATAATATCTTTGCCGGTAATCGGCAGGTCGGCCACGGCTCGCTCTGGGTTCAATGCGGCATAGTAATTTAAGCCATCGGCATAGGCTTCGATATAGGCGCGAATTTCAGGAGATAGCTCGGTGTCGTAGTGGGCATCAATGTCATCCCAGATACCGAGCCACTTGACCAAAAAATCGGTGATCGCCGAGTCTGGACCTTTGGTCTTGGCAGCGGTGCCTCGATAGAAGTCGATAGTGTCATAGACCAATTCCCAATTGTCCTCGGCTTGGGCATAGGCGAAACCAAAGGCGGCATCTACATCGCGCTCGCCAATGACATGGGGCACACCGCGTATATCCCGCTCAATGACAACATTGTATTTGTCCCCGAGGCCTTGGTAATCGGCGGCTGAAAATTTCTCGGCACAGCTTGTCGTCAGCAGGGCCAGGGTGGCTATTAGCGAGGCGTTGAGTAGCCTGGAAATCAGTGACATTTTGGGTAGTCCCCTCTTATTATTTTAATTCTTGTCAAAGTTTACGTTGTCGCTCTCGAGGGCGATCAATCGCAATCATTGTGCCTCGTTTTTGATCCCGCGCCTATATCCGTATGAGGTTGGATTATTAGCCTACGAACCTTTTCGGCTGATCAATGTCGAAAGAGGGCTTTAACCAATCGGAAAAGGATTTCGAACCCAATGATCGCTGGAACGCGCATTCAAGTTGGCTCATTAACTGAGCAGCCATTTCGTTATTTTAAGCAGTCACTATTACTTAGTGTTTTGTTGCATGGGCTAATCACCGCATTTTTGGTGAGCAGGGAAAATCTTGCTAACAGGGTTAGGGTGGTGCCTGCTCAAACTGTTCGCAGCTACCTCTACCATGTAAATCCTACGCCTGTT
>Ga0209194_1001905_pt1 | contig 11942 bp, 15 predicted proteins | sample COGITO_mtgs_1004_FD_184787 | JGI IMG/M metagenome (GOLD analysis project Ga0209194, IMG submission 184787) | Pelagic marine microbial communities from North Sea - COGITO_mtgs_100413 (SPAdes) (version 2) | ecosystem: Environmental > Aquatic > Marine > Epipelagic ...
CAAAAGAAACGCAAGTCTGATGTTGTATGGATGTCAGATAGATGGATATACAAAGAAATACAACCTTACATCCATCAAGCAAATTATAACGCTGGGTGGAATTTTGAATGGGATTTTAGCGAGGCTTGTCAATTTACCGAATACAAGAAAGGTCAGTTTTACGATTGGCATTGCGACTCTTACGAAGAACCTTATAACAATCCTGAAAATCAAAACATACATGGCAAGTATAGAAAACTTAGCATGACTGTATCTTTAACCGATCCTGAAGAATATGAAGGCGGAGATTTAGAGTTTGATTTTAGAAACACAGACGAAGGCTCACAGCCAAGAATATGTGAAGAAATTAGAAAGAAAGGTAGCGTGATTATCTTTCCATCTTTTGTTTGGCATAGAGTCAAACCAGTAACCAAAGGAATACGACACTCCTTAGTGTGTTGGAATTTAGGATATCCATTCAGATGATTGATTTTTTTATTTTAGTTTTTACGTTTATGCTTATAAAAGGTTTATTTCTTAAGCCTCCAGGACCAGGAGAGTGGCAATGAGTTTTAAAAAAAATAAATACCAAGTAATTAAAGGCGCTATATCAACAGAGTTAGCAGATTTTTGTTATCAATACTTTTTAAACAAAAGAGCAGTAGCAAGACATTTGTTTGATGAAAAATACATTTCACAATTTACTGAATACTTTGGAGTTTGGAACGATCAACAAATACCTGAAACGTATTCACACTATAGCGATATAGTGATGGAAACTTTATTGCAAAAAGTTAAACCTATTATGGAAAAAGAATCAGGCGTAAAGCTAACTGAAACTTATTCATATGCAAGAATCTATAAAAAAGGTGATGAGTTAAAAAGACATAAAGATAGATACTCTTGCGAGATATCTACTACTATGAATTTAGGTGGTGATGATTGGCCTATATTTCTAGAACCATCAGGCGAAGAAGGTAAAAAAGGCGTAGAGGTAAATTTAAAACCAGGCGATATGCTGATGTATCGTGGTTGTGAATTAGAACACTGGCGTGAGCCATTTAAAGGTAAAGATTGCGGACAGGTGTTTTTGCATTATAATGATGCTAGTGGCAAAAATGCCGAAAGCAACAAATATGACGGTAGGCCTATAATTGGATTGCCCGCATATTTTAAAGGAGCTTAATATGGATATATTAATACCATTAATAATAGTAACAGTAGTTTTGGCTTGGTCTGTAAAAAGATTCAAACCTGAACTTTGGGAAAAAGCAGTTTCTAAATTTAAGAAGTAACATGTCTTGGTGGAAAAAAGTAGTACATTTTTTTACGCCTCTTAGTTCGGCAGAACTACCTAATCCTCTTAAAGAGGATATGGAAACCGTTAGAGCTAGGAATAAAAAAGGCAGGTATGTTGCTGACGATCCTAGCACTCCAGACATAAACGAAGCTTATACAAAAGTTCCAAAAAAAAGAGGCCGACCTCGTAAGAAAAAATAATGTATGAGTATAGTTGCCAGGTCACTAAGGTGGTTGATGGTGACACTATTGACGCTGATCTGGATCTCGGTTTTAATATTCATCATAAGTGTCGCGTACGTTTATACGGTATTGACACTCCCGAGTCGAGAACTCGCGACAAAGACGAAAAGGCTAGAGGTAAGCTAGCTGCTAAGTTTTTACAAGACGCCATATCAAATGGCAATCACGTCATCTTACAGACGCAATTAAAAGACTCTAAAGGTAAATTCGGTAGAGTTTTGGCATCAGTTATCGTAGATGGAATAGATATTAACCAGCAAATGATTGAAAAATATATGGCGGTTAAATATACAGGCCAAAGCAAGCAGGATATTAAATTAGAGCATATGAATAATAGATCTAAATTAATTGAACTAGGGGTTTATAAGCCAGATGGACAAGGAGCAAAAACAGCATGATAACTTAATAGCCTGGGCGGCTATTGGTTTTTTAGTAACTTTGGTTATTGGCTTGTCTGTAAATGTTAGCGCTCAATCCTCTCAACAGTCTGGTACAGCTTGCGTCAACGGATCTCAGTATTGCGAAAACAATAGTTTGGATACAGTTAATACGACTACGACCACCAATACCAACACCAATACCAACACGAATCAAAATACGAATACAAACACCAATACAAATTCTAATACCAACGTATCGACTAACACGAATAATTCGACCAATACAAATTCTAATACGAATGTTTCGACTAATTCCAATACGAATGTAAATAGCTCGACTTCAAATAACACCAATACGAATAACAACGTCAATACTTCGACCTCGACATCTAACTCAACGGTTAATTCAACCGTTAATCAAAATGTTAACAATACTAATAATTCGACTTCGACTAGCTCTAATACGAATCAAAACACTAATATTAATCAATCGACTTCAGATTCTAACGTTACAACTGACAACCGAAACGTTAACGAAAACAATTCTAGATCTGATAACACAAACCGAAACATTAACGAATCTAATTCTACCCAAACCATTAATCAAAACGTCAAGAGCAAAGCTCCTCCAGCTTCAGCGATAGCTCCAAGCATTATGTCCTATTCGCAAGATCTTTGTACTGTAGGCCGCTCTGGTGCGTTCCAGGGACAAGTATTCGGCTTCTCTACAGGAGCTACTGTTACTGACGAAAACTGCGAACGGTTAAAATTATCTAAGTATCTTTACGATACTGGTATGAAAGTGGCTAGCGTTAGCATTCTTTGTCAAGATGAAAGAGTATTTAAGGCTATGGAGATGGCTGGAACTCCTTGTCCTTACAGAGGCAAGATAGGCGCAGAAGCAACTTTGTCTTGGGCTGAAAACAAATCTAAAAGACCAGACGTTAAAGAGCAAGAAAAGTTATTTATAAAAAAATGCACACATGATTCCAACCCCAACAGAGAAAAAATAAACAAAGATGTAGTGGGATTTGTTAAAAAAAGCTATACAAGAAAAACTAAAACTACTAGACAATGCAGAAAAGAATTCTATGCTACGCAGTAGCTAGTCTGTTATCCTTTAGTGTATATGGACAATACACTTATGAGTCAGGTCAAGATTTATACCACCTACAAACAAACGCTAACAACTTTGAGGGCGAGCTAGCATACGAGGTTTCTGATGATGGTATTAGCCCTGCAATTGACCTTTCTTTTGATTTTACTTTCTATGGCTCTACATTCAGTCAAGCGAGGATGGCTACCAATGGATGTCTCCATTTTGGCTCTAGTGGTAGCTATTGCAACGACTATACTCCTGACCCTATTAACGGACAGCACACTTATACCATATACGCTTTCTGGACTGACTTAATAAGAGACAGCGATTCTCGTATGAAGTCTTGGGGTGATAACAGCAAGATGATATTCGGTTGGTACGACATGAGAGAGTACAACAGAGCATCAGACAACAGTTTTGAGATAATACTTTGGAACAATAACTCGTTTGATCTTCGTTATGGCCATCTAGATATTATTAATCATGATGTATTGATAGGAGAAGTAGGATCTAAAAAAGAAGATTCTTACACTTATTACTATCATGATGAATGTAATACAGGTACAACCAACAGCTCTAGTTGTTATAACTACGATTGGAACAACTCTGATAAAAATACTAATCTAGAAAATGGCGGTTCTTTATACGGATCAGGCAGCGGTAATGGCGTTGATTGTAGCAATCCTTTAAATGATTCTAGGTGTAGCGGTTATTCAGACGCCTTATTAACCCAACAATGTAATATAAGCTCTCTTTATGATGAGTCTTGCCCCTATTATTGGGACGCATACGATGACCAGCAATGCGATTTAGATCCTCAATATGGGCCATTTTGCCCTGGTTATACGCAACAAGAAGATATAGGTTATTTTCAAGAAGATCAATTTGATTACGGTTACGAAGAAGAAGAACAGTTTGGCTACGAAGAAGAGCCTATGTTTGAAGAGTTTGTTTATGAGTTTGAAGAACAAAACTTTGAAGAACAAGAATTTATGTTTGAGGAAGAAATAATTTTTGAGCAAATGTTTCCTAATGAAGAGTACAGAGATCCATTTGAAATTAGACAAGACTTTCCTATGCAAGAAGAAGAAATATTTTTACCTGTTGAAGACTTGCTAATTGAAGAGTTTATCTTTCAAGAAACATTTTTAGTAGAAGATTTTAGAGAGCCTGAAACATTTATTGAGCTTGAAACTATAGAGCAGTTAGAAGAGTGGTTTGAAGAAGAGACTAGAAGAGAAGAAGAACTTGCAGTATTGGAAGATCCAGAAGAAGAGTTTATAGAAGAAATTTTTGAAGAAGAGGCTGTTGAGGAGGTTTTTGAAGCTATAGAAGAAAGATTGGCTGAAGCTGAAATAGAAGAAGAAAGAATAGAAAGAGAGGAGACTATAGAAGAAGATGTATTTGAAGAAGAGTTTCAAGTTGCTGAAAGAGAAAATACAAAAGGTGAAAGCTCAATCAGCAGAGAAATTGCTCTTAAAGTTGTTTCATCTACAATAAGAACTGCAAATCAAAGTGTTAGTGGTACTAACGCTGGTAATTCTATACATGCTACTGGAAATACTGCTGCCGCAGGAAATTCTATAAGTAACTCATCTGCGGGAGGTTTTAGTACCAGTAGCTCGCCCAGCATGTCAGATCAATTTGCATCATCTACAGCTCAAACCAATCAAGTTCTTGATATGAGCAGTATGTCTGTATCAGATTCTTCTTTTAGTTCAACAACAGCGGGAACAGAAACGGTAACAACAGAGGTAGCAGTTGCTAACGTAACAACAGAAACAACGCAAGATCAGATGGATACGTCTATTGCATCTGTTGATTCTGACTCAGAAACTACCGTTGAAAATATTATTGCTCAAAACTTACAGACAGCTCAAGAACAAGTTGCAGCCAAACAAGAAGAAACTGGAGAATATGGCTCAGAAAACGCTATTATAGCGGTTATGGGCTTTTTGCCAGGTTTTAATAGTTACAGAGCAGTAAACATACCCGAAAAAGAATTTTGGTATGAACCAAAAAACATTTATACTAACAATACGCTATCAGACAATACTGAAGCATTTTATAGCATGGCAGGTCAAAGCATAAAAACCTTAAATGACCTTAAAAGCATGCAACCAACTCTTTAGGAGATTTATATGAATTGGTTTGAAAACAAAACAACACAGCTTATTGCCCTTGTGGGGATAGTTGGAACGCTTGCTGGGTTCGGATATCAGGGAGCAACCTATGTTAATAGGATTGAAAACTTAGAAGCACAAATCGGTGGCATTGGTGACACCGAACTAAAACAAAAAGCAATTGAAGAAAGGTTTGCGGGGATAGAAAAATCTGTTGAGTATTTAGAGAAACAAATTAACAACATTTCCGTTCCTGATGTTACAGAAATCAAAACAGATATTGCTACGATAAAAGCTGATGTGCAAAGCCTTGACAAAGCATTAGACAAATTAGAAACTAAAAATCCATTAGCAGGATAAATTATGAAATTTAATTTAATTAAAAATGTAGTAGGAGCCATAGCACCAACACTAGGCTCTGCTTTGGGTGGACCATTAGGCGGACAGGCAGCTTCTGTTGTGGCACAAGTCCTTGGCTGTTCTCCTGAGCCAAAAGCCATCAATCAAGCTATTCAATCAGCCACTCCCGAACAAATGCTTGAGCTTAAAAAAGCAGAACAAAATTTTGAATTACAAATGAAAGAATTAGAGGTAGATGTTTTTAAGCTAGAAGTTCAAGACAAATCTGATGCTAGAGGCAAATTTAGCAAAGATTGGACTGCAAGAATTATGGGTACTGCTGTGGTCGGTGGATTTCTTGGCTATATATTTTTAGTTACATTGCAACCACCCGAACAAAATTCTGAAGCTTTAATCAATTTGGTGTTAGGATATCTAGGTGGGTTGGCATCGGCAGTTATATCGTTTTACTTTGGGGCTTCAAACACATCTGAAAAAAAAGATGACTAACAAGCCAACAGTACAGTCTGTTTCATCAGACCTAAAATCACATGAGGCACAATGTGCTGAAAGATGGAAGACCATCTTTCGAGAAACAGAAGAAATAAAAGCACAAGTTGCGGATTTAAACAAAACCTTAAGAATGGCGGTGTTCGGATGTTTCGGATTTTTAGGAACCTTATTAATAGCAATCATATCAGGTCTACTTCCCCTAAATTAATGCAAATTTCAAAAGAAGGCATTTGCCTAATAAAAAAATTTGAAGGGTGTGAGTTAGAGGCTTATCAAGACGCTGTAGGTGTTTGGACAATTGGCTACGGTCACACCAAAAATGTGCAAGAAGGACAAAAAATATCAGAAGAAGAGGCTGAATCCATGTTGTTACATGAGCTTATGGAATACTGCAAATATGTAGAAGATGCTGTAGAAGTGCCGTTGCATCAAAATCAATTTGACGCTTTGGTTTCATGGACTTACAACTTAGGTCCATCCAATCTCAACAAATCAACAATGCTTAAAGTTTTGAATAGGGGTCATTACGAGGAGGTGCCTGCACAAATGCGTAGGTGGAATAAAGCAGGGGGTAAGGTGCTTGAGGGATTAACCCGAAGGCGAAACGCTGAATCTCTACTTTTTGAAGGCAAGGAGTGGGGTAAAATCTAGGAGACGGTTTGCCACATGCCACTACACGCATAGCGTTAGCAGGTGAATATTTGGCAGCATCTTACTTGCTGAGATATTGCGACTCCGTAATACTGGCACCCCAAGCTCATAGAAGCGATTTAATTTTGGATCATCAAAATAAGCTATACAAAGTACAAGTAAAAACCACTAACTCCACCTATTTAAGAAGAGGCAAAGATTATTATCGTTGGGAGTTACGCAGTGGCAGAAGAACGGCAAAAAAAGAAAGACAAGATTCTGATGAAAGGTACGGCAACGGTCAAATAGATTTATTTTGTTTGGTAGCCCTGCCTTTGGATAAAGTAATTTTTATGCCATTTAACAAAGAAAAAAATTTAACAGAGTTTGCAAAAACAGAAGAAAGGCTTTTAGAAATAGATACTAAAGAATCTTTGCAAGCATGTTTAGATCAAGCAAATGAAAGCCCAAAATTAACACCTTTAGATTTGTAATAAAATAAGTTAGAATCAACACTTAATACAGGAGATCGTTATGAGTAAACTTAAAAGTAATACCTTTGTCTTAGAGACTGCATTAATCAAATTACAGCAAACTCTTGAAGACAGAGATGATGACTACGGTAGCTCTGATGATTTTTTTGACAACCTTGCAAACATGATCAACGCCATACTGGGCAACAAAATAGCAGAGCCGATTACAGGTAGCGATGCTTGTAATATTATGCTTTGCATGAAATTAATTCGCATATCACAAAATCCACAGCATTTAGACAGTTGGATTGATACAGCAGGATATGCCATTCTAGGACTATTAAAACAAGATTATCTGTGTGAAAATGAGGAATGACATGTTTCTTGTGGGTATTATTCAATATCTCCTCTCTCTCATAATTACATGTCTAGGGAAGTTGGTATTACTCCCCCCTAAGAAAGATGTTTTCCAACTTCCCACCTTATGCTTGATTTAGATAAAATAAAATCTTTTGAGATTCTATCTAAGGATGAGCAGATAGAAGCCTTGGCTTTGATTGATAAATGGAAAAACATCAAAGCAAGAACCAAATGCAGAGATGATTTTTTAGAGTTTGTACAAATGATGTGGCAAGGCTTTATCATGGGCAGACACCATAAAATACTTGCAGATAAGTTTAATCGCATAGCACAAGGCAAACTTAAAAGATTGATTGTGTGTTTACCACCTAGACATTCTAAATCTGAATTTGCATCGACATTTTTTCCTGCATGGATGATGGGACTAAATCCATCACTTAAAATTATTCAAGCAACTCACACCGCAGAACTAGCTGTAAGATTTGGTCGTAGAGTCAGAAACATTATTGACTCAGAAGATTATCAAACAGTTTTTCCAAACATTAGCTTATCAGGAGATAACAAGTCAGCAGGTCGATGGACAACCAATGATGGCGGTGAAGCTTTCTACTCAGGGGTGGGTGGTGCTATTACAGGTCGTGGTGCAGACTTATTAATCATTGACGATCCACATTCTGAGCAAGATGCCATGTCACCAACTGCAATGGATGGAGCTTGGGAGTGGTACACATCAGGACCACGCCAAAGGCTACAGCCGGGTGGCACTATCATTTTGGTAATGACACGATGGTCGACCAAAGACTTAGCAGGTCGATTGCTTAAAAGACAGTCAGAAGCACACGCTGATCAATGGGAGCTTGTAGAATTTCCTGCAATCATGCCTGAATCTGATGAGCCTTTGTGGGGAGAGTTTTGGAAGAAAGAAGAACTCTTGGGTGTAAAAGCATCTTTACCAGTATCCAAATGGAATGCTCAATGGATGCAAAATCCAACAGCAGAAAGCGGATCAATTATCAAAAGAGAGTGGTGGAAAACTTGGGAGAGTGAAGAGATTCCTGCGTGTGAGTGTATTGTACAAAGCTATGACACCGCATTTAGTGCAAAAGAAACGGCTGACTACTCGGCTATAACGACATGGGGCATATTTTATCCTGAAGAAGGCGATGAAGCTTCTGTTATATTATTGGATGCATCAAGACATAGAGTAGACTTTCCTGAGTTAAAAAATATAGCTTTAGAAGAATATAAATACTGGGAACCTGATATTGTTTTGATTGAGGCAAAAGCCAGTGGTACGCCTTTAACACAAGAGCTTAGAAAGATAGGTATACCTGTACAATCTTACTCACCAAGCAGAGGGCAAGACAAGATAGCAAGAATGAACTCTGTTTCACCCATGTTTGAAAGTGGCATGGTGTGGGCAACTGAAGATACATTTGCCGAAGAGGTTATTGAAGAAATGGCTTCTTTTCCTTACGGAGAAAACGATGACTTTGCTGACTCCGCTACCATGGCATTGATGCGAATTAGACAAGGAGGCTTAATTGAGCTAGGCACAGACTATGAAGATGAGGTATCATTTGATAGAAGAAAGCTAAGTTATTACTAATGAAAATATTTGTTACAAAATTCATTCATGACGGTCAAGAATATTGCGGTCCTAACATACACGCTGAAGACTTTGAGGTAGCTCAAGCCATAGCAGAAATTGACGGTTACATAGTACAAGGAGAGTTGACAGACTTAGTACAGTTCAAAGAAGACGAGAAGAGGGTCTTACATTAATTTTTAATATATAATAAATCACTATGGCAATTGAAAGAAAATTAGGCACAGAAGACAATCCTGACATTGTTGATCAGGGTAAAGCTGTTGATATAGAAGCAGAAGCACCTTCGTTTGAAGAGCAACTTATGGACTCTTTAGAGGTTACCATTAATGATAACGAGATTATTATTGATGAAGCTGAAGAAGAAGTAGAACAAGAAATGCCATTTGACGCTAACTTAGCCGAATATTTGGATGATTATGTTTTAGGCTCTATATCCAAAAAACTAATCAACGATGTAGAAAACGACAAAGAATCTCGTAAAGAGTGGATGAAGACTTACACAGATGGTCTTAAGTATCTTGGTATGAGATTTGATGAACAAAGAAGCCAGCCTTTTGAAGGTTCTAGTGGCGTTATTCACCCTATCTTGGCTGAATCTGTAACTCAGTTTCAAGCACAAGCTTACAAAGAACTCTTGCCTGCACAAGGACCTGTCAAAACACAGATAGTTGGGCAAAGAGATGCCAACACAGAAATGCAAGCAGAAAGAGTTGCTGAGTTTATGAATTATTACATCATGAACGAAATGCCTGAATACGATCCTGAGTTGGATCAATTGTTGTTTTATCTACCATTATCAGGCAGTGCATTTAAAAAAGTTTATTACGATGCATCTATAAGAAGACCTGTATCAAAGTTTGTACCTTCTGAAGATTTGCTAGTTCCATATGAAGCAACCGATCTGCTTAGTGCAGAACGAGTAACTCATATTGTTTCTATGAGCAACAATGAAGTAAGAAAATTACAACTTTCAGGATTTTATGCAGACATAGAATTAACAGGCAGTGAAGTTGAAACACGAGACACGGTTACAGAAGAAATAGACAAGATACAAGGTGTTGAGCCTGAGTATAACAACGATGAACAAAGACGATTGTATGAAATACATACAGTTGCAGAAATAGAAGGCTTTGAAGACATTGATGAGAATGGTGAGCCAACAGGATTAAAACTACCTTACATTATTACTATTGACGAGTCTTCACAAAAAGTTTTATCTGTCAGAAGAAACTACGAGCCAAATGACCCAATCAAGAATAAAATTAATTACTTTGTACAATACAAGTTCTTACCAGGTTTAGGTTTTTATGGTTTAGGTCTTTCACACATGATTGGTGGTTTATCCAAAGCCACAACATCTATTTTAAGGCAACTTATAGACGCAGGTACATTATCAAATTTGCCAGCAGGTTTTAAAGCTAGAGGCATAAGAATTAGAGATGAAGCATCTCCTTTACAACCGGGTGAATTTAGAGATATAGACGCACCGGGTGGTGCTTTGCGTGATGCATTGATGCCATTACCTTACAAAGAACCAAGTGGAGTTTTATTTAGTTTACTTGGATTATTGGTTGACAGTGGTAAAAGATTTGCATCTATAGCCGATATGAATATTGGTGATAGTAATGCAGCTATGCCTGTAGGCACAACTGTAGCTTTATTAGAAAAAGGTACAAAAGTTATGAGTGCAATTCATAAAAGATTGCATTACTCACAAAGAACAGAGTTTAAAATTTTGGCTAGAGTCTTTGGTGAATTTTTGCCACCAGTCTATCCATATGAAACAGGTAGTGGCTCAAAAGAAATAAAATTAGAAGACTTTAGCAAGAAGGTAGATGTCATACCTGTATCTGATCCAAACATATTCTCCATGAGTCAAAGAGTGGTTATGGCACAAGAACTATTAACCATGGTTCAATCTAATCCTGAAATACATGGACCACAGGGTATATATGAGGCTTATTACAGGATGTATTCTGCACTTGGTGTGGATAACATAGAAGCTTTGTTATTGCCACCACAAGATATGACTCCCAAACCTGTAGATGCAGGTATAGAAAACAGTGGTTTATTGCAGGGTATTCCTGCTAATGCTTTTGCAGAACAAAATCATGAAGCACACATAGAAGCACACAAGAGTTTGTTTTTAACACAAGGTGTTCAAATGAACCCACAGTTGCAATCTATGATTATTGCTCATGTCATGCAACATTTACAATTTTTAGCTAACCAAATAGCAGAACAACAAATGCCACCTGAAGCACAACAACAAATAGAACAAATGATGCAACAAGCACAAACACTTGATCCACAATCACAAATGATGGTGCAACAACAAGTGCAAGGCATTATAGAAAGCATGAGTTCTCCAATCTTGGCACAACTTTCAAGTGAGTTCTTGGCTTCAATTCAACCACCACCACAGCAAGACCCATTGGTCGCTATTAGACAACAAGAACTTGGCTTGCGTGATAAAGAGATAGAGTTGAAAAATCAACAGTTTGCTTCTAAAGAGCAACAAGATGCCATGGAAACATCTGCTGAACTGCAATTACAACAACAAAAAGCAGATCAACAGGCAATGAATGCATCAGAAAAAAATGACATTGCAAAAGAAAGACTTAGACAACAGGCTGAGTTAAAATTAATCGACTTACAAGCGAGGATGAATAAATGACAAGTTCAATCAACAAAAAAATTCAGGAGCAGATAAAAGAAAAGAAAATGCTTCAAAAGGCTAAAGAGCAAAATGCAGAAGCCATGTTAAAAAGCATTGAGGTTATGGAACCTGAAGCAGAAGTGGTTGTAGAAGAAGCACCCAAGCCAAAAGCTAAAAAAGCTCCTGCGAAGAAAAAAACAGTTGCGAAGAAAAAGCCTGCTTCTAAAAAGTAA
>Ga0209194_1001910_pt1 | contig 11925 bp, 10 predicted proteins | sample COGITO_mtgs_1004_FD_184787 | JGI IMG/M metagenome (GOLD analysis project Ga0209194, IMG submission 184787) | Pelagic marine microbial communities from North Sea - COGITO_mtgs_100413 (SPAdes) (version 2) | ecosystem: Environmental > Aquatic > Marine > Epipelagic ...
TTAAGAACTAACAACAATCTTTTAAAAAAAAATTTTTATTATTCATTTAATTTTTTGTGTAAACTATTAATTAAAATAATCAAAATAACTTTTCATTTTTTAATATGTATTTATAAACATTTTTAAAGGGTTAAAAGAAGAGTTATTAACTATTAACTAATCAAAAATTATTGTTTATATTATAATACATATATGTTAATAAATATAAAAATTAATTGATTTAAAAGATATTAACTATCTAATAAGATGTGAAAGATTTTTAATAAGTAACAAAAGCAAATTATATAGTTCTTTTATATATTAACTATTCACAATACATAATATTAATTATATAAAAAAATTTAAATATTTAAAACAAATAATAATAATATAGATTGTTAATAAAAGTCTTACTATGGAATTAAAAATTGAATAGCGTTAGGCATTATAGATATATTAAAACTATTAATTCCTATTATTTCTCCATCTGCTTCTATAAAAGAGCTACTATTACTTATATTTTTTACAATTATTTGTTTTGTTTTGTAGTTAATCACTTTTTTATGATTTACTATTTTTCCATTATATAGATTTGGTATATTAAAGAGTAATTCAAAGAAGGAAAAATTTTTTACTAAAGTTATATCTAGTAAACCATCTAATGGATTTGGATCTTTTGTTATCTGTAAACCTCCTCCAGAATACCTACACAAACCTACAAGTATCATTAAACATTTTTTATTTAAAGAAAGATTGTTTATTTTAATTTCATATTTTTTATTTTTATAAAAAAATAATCCATATAAACCACTTATTAAAAAAGCAATTGAACCAATTTTTTTAAGATAAGTTAGTTTATTAACTATATATCCATCATAACCAATCCCAGCTAGATTGTTAAAATATTCTATTTTATTATCTATCATATTTATACAACCAATATCTTGATATATTGTTTTATTATTAATAATAATATTGATTGATTTTTTTATAGAAAGCGGAATACCATATGTTTTTATCCAATCATTACCAGTTCCTAATGGAATTACCCCAAGTTTTATTTTAGATGTTTTTATATATCTTTGCTTTATTATTCCGTTTACAACATGATGTAAAGTTCCATCACCTCCAACAGAAATAATATTCCTATAACCTTGTTTAATAGCTTTATCAACAAGAATTTCTTCGTGTTTTCTGTATTCTGTGAAAGAATAAGAAAAATTAATATTTTTTAATTTAAGAAAGTGAGTAATAGTTTCCCATGATTTTTTAAAATTAGTATTACCAGAAGAAGGATTAACAATAATAAAAAATGAATTTAACATAGATAATAATATAAAATAATAAGTAAGTAAGAATGATAATTATTTAATAATCTTACTTACACATATAATTTTGTATTTTTCTAAAAATATATAAAGATTGAAGATTTATGAGTAGAAAGAAAAAAAATTACAAAAAAAAAGGTAAAATAATAAAAGATTTAACAAAAAATATATTTAAAATACTTAACACAGATTCCAGTAAACATTACAATTATAAACAAATATCTGCTAAACTTGGTGTATCTGATACGGATGGAAAGACACAAATTCTCCATAAACTTGTAGAACTTACAGGATCTAAAAAAATAAAAGAAATAGATAGAGGAAAGTTCCAAATAAATAATGATAGAAAATATCATATTGGAACCTTAGATATTACATCAAACGGTAACGGTTATTTTATATCAGATGATTTTGAAAAAGATATATTTATTCCTTCTAATAATTTAGGAAAAGGATTACAAAATGATACAGTAAAAGCTTACATATATAAAAGAAACAGAAGTAATAAACAAGAAGCAGACATTGTAGAAATTATTGAAAGAGATAAAACATCTTTTGTAGGTGTTTTACAATTAAGTAAAAATTTTGGTTTTGTTATTTGTGATAACAATAAAATGTATACTGATATTTTTGTACCTAGATCAAAAATAAATAATGCAGATCATGGTGATAAAGTACAAGTAACAATTACAGATTGGCCAGAAAATTCAAAAAACCCATTTGGTAAAATCACACAAGTATTAGGTAAACCTGGGGATCATAATACAGAAATACATTCAATTTTATTAGAGTATGGTTTACCCTACGAGTTTGAAAATGAAGTAGAAGAAGAGGCTAATAAATTATCTTTAAATATCACTAAAGAAGAGATATTAAAAAGAAGAGATATGCGTCAAGATTTAACATTTACAATTGATCCAAAAGACGCCAAAGATTTTGATGATGCTTTATCTTTTAAAAAATTAGATAATGGAAATTTTGAAATAGGAATTCATATTGCCGATGTGTCTCATTATGTTCAACCAGATACAATATTAGATACAGAAGCTTTCAGTAGAGCAACTTCTGTTTATTTAGTAGATAGAGTTGTTCCTATGTTACCAGAAATTTTATCTAATGGTGCTTGTTCACTACGTCCAAATGAGGAAAAATTAACTTTTTCTACTGTATTTGAGATAAATAATAAAGCTAAAATTATTAATAAATGGTTTGGTAGGACAGTTACTTATTCTGATAAAAGATTTGCATATGAAGAAGCTCAAGCGATCATAGAAACTAAAAAAAATCACGTGCCTTCTAATGTTTCAATTACAGGAGAAGCATATGATGTTAAAGAAGAAATATCTGATGCTATTTTAAAATTAAATGAATTATCTAAAATATTAAGAGAGAACAGAATGAAAAATGGAGCCATATCTTTTGATAGGGTAGAAGTAAAATTTAATTTAGATAAGGATGCAAATCCTGTTGGAGTTTATTTTAAAGAAGCTAAAGACGCTAATAAATTAATAGAAGAATTTATGTTATTAGCTAATAGAAAGGTCGCAGAATTTATAGGAAAAAAGAACAATCAACCAAGTAATAAAACTTTTATATATAGAGTTCACGATGAACCAGATATTGAAAAGCTAGCAACTTTACAAAATATTGTTTACAATTTTGGTTATAAAATGGATACACAAACCAGAGAAAGTACTACACAAAGTCTAAATAAACTATTAAAAGATGTTCATGGTAAAGCTGAAGCAAACATGATTGAAACTCTAGCAATAAGGTCTATGAGTAAAGCTGTCTATACCACCCAAAATATTGGTCATTACGGATTAGCTTTTAATTACTACTCTCATTTTACATCACCTATTCGAAGATATCCAGATGTAATGACTCATAGATTATTACAACATTATTTAGATGGAAAAAATTCACCAAAACAAGATGATTACGAAGTAAGATGCAAACATACTTCAAAGCAAGAAGAACTAGCGTCAAAAGCAGAAAGACAATCTATTAAATATATGCAAGTTAAATACATGCAAGATCATTTAGATGAAGAGTTTACTGGAGTAATATCAGGTGTTACAGAATGGGGTATTTATGTTGAAATAACTTCTAACAAATGTGAAGGAATGGTAAGAATTAGAGACATAAAGAATGATTATTACATTTTTGATGAGAAACAGCATGCTATAGTAGGTCAAACAACTAAACATATTTATCAACTAGGAGATGAGGTAATTATTAAAGTAAAAAACACAGATTTAGAAAGAAAACATTTAGATTTTACACTTATAGAACAATAGATAATTGAAAAAGAAGTTTATTTAATAAAGATTTGATAATTAAAAAAAATGAAAAATTACACCCTATTACTTATTATATTAATCAATACATCATTATTTTCTCAATCTACTAAAACAACATCTCTTGGTGATTTTTATAAAATAAAAATATTTAATGGTATTAAATTAGAATTAATAAAAGACAAAGAAAATAAATTAGAAATACTAGAGGATAAAACAGATAAGGTTAGATTTAAAAACAGTAATGGTATTCTAAAAATAAGTTTAAAGTTTCCAGATAATTTATCTGTGAATGAGATAAAAGTTAAGTTATATTACAAACAAGATATCCAAGTAATAGATGGGAACGAAGGATCAACAATTACCGGTAACAACATCAATCAAACATATTTAGAAGTTAAAGCACAAGAAGGTGCAACCATCCAATTAGATATAAGCACCAAACACCTAAAGGTTAAATCAATAACAGGTGGTATCATTCAACTTACCGGAAAAACAAAGAACCAAGAATTAGAAGTAGATCTGTATGGTGTTTATCATGGATATGGTTTAGAAACAACAGATAATACAACAGTAAAGTCTGGAATTGGGTCTAAAGCGGAGTTAAAAACTGGAGAAACTCTAAACGCTAAAGTAAGTTTTGGTGGGTCTATTTTATATAAAGGAACTCCAGAAGTAAAACAAACAAAAAAAGTAGCAGGCGGAATTATAAAGCAAATGAATTAATTCATTGAAACGTTTTTGTATCTTTGTTAAATAAAATAACAATTAAACAATGACTTTCAATATATTTCTTTTAGGTATGCCAAGCGTAGGTTCTTGGGTAATAATAGCTTTAGCTCTTTTATTATTTTTTGGTGGAAAAAAAATACCAGAACTTATGAAGGGTTTAGGTGGTGGTATCAAAGAGTTTAAAAAAGCTTCAAAAGACGACAAAAAGGAAGATGAAAAAATAGAAGAAAAGAAATAACTTTATTAAAAACCTAAGAGAAAAACTTAGGTTTTTATAATTTTACAGCAGTTCCTGAAGCTGTTACCATTAACATACCTCCGTTTTTACCAACTGTTTCATAATCTAAATCAATACCAATAATAGCGATTGCTCCTAATTTAGAGGCGTTTTCTGTCATTTCTTTTAAAGCAGTGTCTTTTGCTTCTCTAAGTACTTTTTCGTAAGAACTAGACCTTCCACCTACAATATCTCTTATACTAGCAAAAAAATCTTTAAAAATATTTGCACCTATAATAGTTTCGCCGGTAACAATTCCTAAATAGTCTTTTACAGGACTACCCTCAATAGTATTTGTTGTAGATAGCACCATAAATTATTTATCTAAATTTTTCTTGTTTTTTTTCATAGCTTCCCCAATCTGATTACTTGCTGTAAAGCTAGCAACCATATCATTTAACATTTGACTTCCTGCTTGAGGTGAGTTGGGCAACAAAATTAAATTACTGTTTGTTTCTTGACCAATAGACTGAAGCGTATCATAATGTTGCGTTACTACAATTAAAGCAGACGCTTCTTGTGAGTTAATACCTACTTTATTTAAAACTTCAACAGACTCTTCTAACCCACGAGCAATTTCTCTTCTTTGATCTGCAATACCTTGCCCTTGAAGCCTTTTACTTTCAGCTTCAGCTTTTGCTTTCTCAACAATTAAAATACGTGCGGCATCACCTTCGTATTGAGCAGCTGTTTTTTCTCTATCCGCAGCATTAATTCTATTCATAGCCGCCTTTACTTGAGCATCTGGATCTATATCCGTTACCAATGTTTTTATAATGTCATATCCATACTCCATCATTGCGTCGTTTAACTCTGATTTAACCGCAATAGCAATATCATCTTTTTTTACAAAAACATCGTCTAATTTCATTTTAGGAACTTCTGCTCTTACCACATCAAAAACATATGAAGTTATTTGATCGTGTGGATAATCTAACTTATAAAAAGCTTCGTAAACCTTGTCTTTTATAACCTTAAATTGAACAGAAACTTTCAATTTTACAAACACATCGTCTAATGTTTTCGTTTCTATAATTACATCAAGTTGTTGAATTTTTAGACTCATTCTACCTGCAATTCTCTGAACAACAGGAACTTTTAGTTGGAATCCAGATTGTCTAATATTGCTGAAACGACCAAAAGTCTCTATAACAGCTGCTGTTTGTTGTTTTACAATAAAAATTACACCATAGAGAGCAAAAAAGATAAAACCAATAACAATAGGTAAAAAGAAAGAAGACATAAACGTAGTTTTAAGTGTTAATACTAAATAAATTTAGATAAAAGAAAGCTTATCTACAAAATAAGACGCAATAAAAAATTAATGTTACAGATTATGTAGCTATTTCTTTTTTATGGAAGCGTTGTACTTCTTCCATTTTTTTAGTTGCTTTACAGATAATATTTCTTCTAATTTTAAATTTAATTTTTTATTTTTTTCCTCAATAGTACTTATTATAGGTTTAAAAGACTCTGTTACTTCTTTATTGGCTATCTGAAGCGCAGTATAATCTCTATTTTTAATTGCTTCTTTTTGAGCAGCTTCCATTTTTGATTTTCCTTCTGAAAATAAAAAAGTGTTGATTCTTTTAATTTGTTTTAACTCTTTATTGTAGGAATTTAAAATTGAAGAAAATTTTGGATAGGTGTCTGAAGATTTCTTTATTCCAGTTTTTTTTGTAACCTTTTCTATGTTGTAAAAAATTAAACCAACAGCTTTTTCTACATCAATTTTTGGTGCTCTAGGCTGTTGTGCTGCTCTAGGTTGCCGAGGTTGCATGCTTTGTCTTCTATTGAACTGAGAATTGTATTGTGCTTCTGCAAAAAATACAGAAAAAAACAAAAAAATAAAAAGGACTTGTTTTATCATGATAGTGTGTTTATAATTTTATGTATACGAATAACAGACTCTTCCTTTCCTATCATTTCAATAATATCAAATAAATGTGGGCCTTTCATATCACCCACCATAGCAAGTCGAAGAGGTTGCATAATTTTTCCAAAACCTATTTCTTTTGAGGAAATCCAATTTTTAATAATTTCTTCTATAGCAGAAGAAGAAAAATCGTCAATAGAGGAAATTAGAGAAGCCACTTCTTTCATTAATTCTCCTGTATTTTCTTTCCATTGTTTCTTGCTTGCTTTTTCATTGTAAGAAGAAGGTGTCTCAAAAAAGTAATTACTTAAACTCCAAAAATCTTTTACAAAAACAGCCCTTTCTTTAATAAGGGAAACAACTTTCTTTATGAAATCATAAGAGGAGTTTACCCCTTTTTCTTTGAGTATGATTTCATATAACCTAGTCAGCTCATCATTTGTTTTATTTTGAAGGTATTGCTGGTTAAACCAATTAGTTTTATCTAAATTAAACTTTGCACCTGATTTACTAACTCTTGAAAGTTCAAAAGATGCAATTAAATTATCAAGCGTAAAAAGTTCTTGATCAGTTCCTGGATTCCAGCCAAGTAAAGACAGCATATTAATGAATGCATCTGGAAAGTAACCATCTTCTTTGTATCCTCTTGAAACCTCACCTGTCTTTTCGTTTGTGTAAGCCAAAGGGAAAACAGGAAAGCCTAATTTGTCACCATCCCTTTTACTTAGCTTTCCCTTACCAACAGGTTTTAAAATAAGTGGAAGATGTGCAAATTTAGGAACAGGCCATCCAAAAGAGTTGTAGAGTAACACATGTAAGGGTAAAGAGGGCAACCACTCTTCTCCACGGATAATATGACTAATCTTCATTAGATAGTCATCAACAATATTTGCTAAATGGTAGGTGGGCATTCCATCAGATTTAAACAAAACTTTATCATCTAACGTATTTGTATCTATATTTATGATTCCTCTTATTTCATCAGTTAAAACTAATGATTCCTCTTTGGGTGTTTTAAAGCGAATTACAAAATCGTCACCATTTTCAATTCTTTTTTTGGTTTCATCATCGGGCAATACTAACGAATTAATTAAACGTCCTTTTTCTCTGTTATGCCAGTTGTATATAAACGTTTTGCCCTCTAATTCGTGTTGTTTTCTATGCTCATTAAGTTGATCTGATGTGTCAAAAGCATAATATGCATTCCCGTCTTTTACTAACCTTTCTGCGTATCCTTTATAAATACTTTTCCTTTCTGATTGTCTGTAGGGTCCATATTTTTCATTTTTTCCAGGCCCTTCATCAAAAGGAATATTACACCAATTTAAAGAGTCTATAATATATTTTTCTGTTCCAGGAACATATCTATTCTGGTCCGTATCTTCTATTCTTAAAATAAAAGTACCGTTCATTTTTTTTGCAAACAAGTAGTTATATAAAGCGGTTCTAACCCCACCAATATGAAGTGGTCCTGTAGGGCTAGGGGCAAAACGAACACGAATATCAGATTTCATTTAATGTAAATTTAGATCACAAAGATACCTTTCTAATGTCATATACAAAAAGCATTTTATAGCGTACTTGTTTGATAAAAATCTTTGCTAACTATCTTTAAAAAGATATACATAAAAGTGTTATTTTTATTGAAGAATGCAATCACTAATAAATATTGAAAATAAGTTAGCTCTTTTTTATAAAAAGTATTATAAGAACGAGCTTATTAAAGGGTGTATTTTCTTTTTTTCCTTAGGTGTGTTGTATTTAATTATTACAATATATGTAGAGTCTTTATTATGGTTAAAGCCTGTAAACAGATTTATTTTATTTTGGATTTTTATTGTTATAGAGCTTTTATTGTTTTATAAGTTTATTCTCATTCCAATAATCAAATTATTTAAACTTAAAGACGGAATTAACAATCTTGATTCTTCAAAAATTATAGGGAATCATTTTCCAGAAATTAAAGACAAGCTTTTAAATCTGCTTCAATTAAAACAAGCTAATAAAACTTCTGAGCTTTTAATTGCAAGTATAGAGCAAAAGTCTGATGAGTTAAACCCTTTTCGTTTTTCAGAGTCAATAAGCTTTCGGGCAAGTCTAAAGTATTTAAAATATATATTATTACCGGCAGCTTTCTTTTCATTGTCTTTAATAAACGAGCTAAATTTAGATTTCACACAAAGTTTTAATAGGGTTGTAAATTATCAATCAGAATTTTCACCCCCTGCCCCTTTTACTCTTTCTTTACAAACGTCATCTTTAGATGTTGTTGAGGGTCAATCACATAAAGTTTTAATTTCCTCTAAAGGAAAAACAGTGCCCAATGAAGTAAAAATAGCCTACAATAATCAGACCTACTTTACAAAGAATGAAGGAAAAGGAGTTTTTTCTTTTACGTTCTTAAATGTAATAAATCCGATAGATTTTTATTTTGAATCAGCAGGCGTGTCCTCTCCTTTTTACACCATTAATGTTATTAAAACCCCTCGAATAAAAAAAATAAAAATAAAATTAGATTACCCTTATCATACAAAAAAACAAGATGAAATAATAGAAAATACAGGAAACCTTTCACTTCCAGAAGGGACAAAAGTTGAGTGGAATATATACTCAAAACAGACAGGCTCAGTTAGTTTTATTGAAGGTGAAAGAAGGCTATTTTTCAATAAATTAAAAGCAGATAAATTTAACTATAAGAAAAAGATAACAAGTAATTTAGAATACAAAATTAGTTCATCTAACACTAACCTTAAAGATTTTGAAGCGCTTTCGTATAAAATAAAAGTTATAAAAGACGAATACCCAACAATAACAATACAAACAAATATTGATAGTTTGTATGGTGGAGAGGCTTTATTTGCCGGAAAAGTATCAGACGATTACGGGTTAAAAAACTTAAAAGTTATTTTTTACGATCAAAGCAAAATAGACAAAGTCAATATAGTTCCAATAAAATTATCAAAAGAAAACACCCAAACATTTTTTTATCAGTTTCCAGGATCTACATCTATCAAAGATGGTGTAAACTACGAAATATATTTTCAGGTGTCAGATAACGACATCATTAATGGAAGTAAATCCGTAATAAGTAAAAAGTATACTTTTAGAAAAAAAACAAATGATGAGGTTCTTCAAGAGCAGTTTAAAGAACAAAAAGAAAGTATCAACACTTTAGAAAACATCTACGAAAACAATAGTCTAGATCAAGAGAAGCTTCTGAAAATTCAAAACGAATTAAAAAATAAAAAAGACCTTAGTTGGAGAGATAAAAATAAGATTAAAAAGGTAATTGATAGACAAAAGAAATACAATGAAATGATAGAGCGGCAAGCCAAAAAATTATATAAAGCTCTTGATAAAAATAAATTTAACCAAAGTAAAACCAAAAACTTAAAACAAAGGATAAAAGAACTATTAAAAAGCGACAAACAAAAAAGAATACTAACAGAGCTTCAAAAATTGTCAGAAAAAATCAATAAAGAAGATTTAATAAAAAAAGCTGAAAAACTTGCTAAAACTAACAAACAGAAACAACGGAGCCTTGAAAGTTTATTAGAATTAACAAAACGCTTCTATGTTGAAGAAAAAACAATTCAAATAGCGAACAAGCTAGAGGAGCTCTCTAAAAAACAACAGAATTTATTTAAAACTCAAGATGTTAATCTAGAGAAACAAAAAACAATTGGAAAAGAATTTAAGGATATATCAAAAGAATTAGATCAATTAGCTAAAGACAACCAAGGTCTTAAAAACCCAATGAGCCTTCCTGACTTAGAGGAATTAGAAAAAGAGGTTAAAGAGTCTCTTGTTAAATCTGAGGAAAAACTATATCAAAAAGAGAATGTTTCAGCAAAAAAGGAGCAGGAAAAGTCTTCAAAAAAAATGCAAGAAATGAGTAAAAAAATACAAAACTCAATTTCGGAAATGCAGTCCAATAGTATCGATGAAAATATAGAGGACCTCAGGAAAATACTAGAAAACCTTCTCATTTTTTCATTTAAACAAGAAGAGTCTTTGTTGAGGTTTAAAGAATTATCCTCAGGACATCCAGACTTTGGGAAAGAACTAGCTAAACAAAATCAATTAAAGACATATTTTGAACACGTAGATGATAGTCTATTTGTATTATCTATGAGGTTGCCAGAATTAACCTCAAAAATTCAAACAGAATTAACAAATACACATTACAATTTAGATAGATCTTTAGAAAATTTTGCGGAAAATCGTTTTGATGGTGGTTCGGCTAATCAACAATACGTTATTACATCAACCAATATTCTTTCTGATTTTCTCAGTAATTTGTTGAGTAACCTACAGAACAGTAAAAATTCATTAGGCAAAAAAGGTGAAAAGAATTCTTTTAGCTTGCCAACTTTAATTGAAAAACAAAAAGGTATTTCAGAAAAGTTAAAAAACGGACTCCAAAAAAGCAAAAAAAAGGGTCAAGATGGTAATGAAGGGAAAAAAGGTAAAAAAGATCCTTCTGGTTCAAAATCTAGCTCTGAATTTAATGAAGGGGGGCAAAGTGGAGACATCTTTGAAATATTTAAACAACAGAGTTATCTTAGAGAAACATTAACTAAGATTATGTCTAGGGAAGGAGACCCTAACGGAACCTTTAAAAAAGCTATAAAATCAATGGAGCAGCTAGAAAACGAAATAATAAATAATGGTTTTACTCAATCTACGCTCAAAAGAATGCAACAGTTGGAATATCAATTATTAAAACTTAACACGGCGCTAATTCAACAAGGAAAGGAAAAGAATAAGAAAGCCACACCAAATACTTTAAATTATAAGAACAATAATTTAAAACAACTGCAATTTAAAAAGCAGTTCTATAACCAAATAGAGATATTAAACAGACAATCGTTACCTTTGCAGCAAAATTTTGAAAAGAAAGTGCAAAAGTATTTTTCTAAAAAAAACAAAGAGTGATCACATTTAATTCAGAAACATCTTTCACGCTTAAAAATCAAAAGAAGTTAGTAAAGTGGATTAGTGATGTTATATCATCTGAGGGTTTTCAGGTTGGTGAAATTAATTACATTTTTTGTAATGATAGTTACCTTAATAAAATAAACCAAGAGTTTTTGAATCACGACACTTTTACAGACATCATTAGTTTTGATTACACATTAGGAAAAGAAGTTGGTGGAGATATATTTATTTCAATAGAACGAGTTCTAGAAAATGCAGAAAAATTTAATGAAGTGTTTGAAAACGAACTATATAGGGTTATGATTCATGGTATTTTACACTTTATGGGGTACAAAGATAAAACAAAAAAAGAAAAAACTTTAATGAGAACAAAGGAAGACGAAAATATTTTTACATTAAACACTTAAAAATCAATTAGTTATACTTTGTTTCACGTGAAACAATAATGAGTTTACTTAACACAAAATATGATGTAATAGTTGTAGGAGGGGG
>Ga0209194_1001916_pt1 | contig 11904 bp, 8 predicted proteins | sample COGITO_mtgs_1004_FD_184787 | JGI IMG/M metagenome (GOLD analysis project Ga0209194, IMG submission 184787) | Pelagic marine microbial communities from North Sea - COGITO_mtgs_100413 (SPAdes) (version 2) | ecosystem: Environmental > Aquatic > Marine > Epipelagic ...
ACTTCAACGGCGATGGCAGTAGAAGACTTCAGCCCTTCGTCGGCGCCGGCGCAGGCGTTACCACCGGCGACTCTACCGAGCTACAGGTCGTCACCACTGCGGGCGCAGACTTGCAGTTAGGCAACCGCTACGCGCTTAACGGCTCAGTGAACTACCTGCCGCTAGACGATCAGCGAGTCGATTTTGTAGCAGGCTTAGGCTACCGCTTCTAAACGCTAGGCCCACAGCCTATTGGTATATATCGCTCAATAAAAAGGCTTCCTAACAACGCTGTTAGGAAGCCTTTTTGCTTATCAATTAAAATCTGCTTGCCAATTGAAATTTTCTTGTCAACTGACAACAATCAGATTAAGCAAGAACATCGAAGCGATCGAGCATCATCACCTTGTCCCAAGCCGCAACAAAGTCCTTCACCATCCGCTCTTGACCATCATCAGCGGCGTAAACTTCAGTCACCTGACGCAGCTCCGCGTTCGAGCCAAAAATCAGATCGCAGCGGGTTGCGGTGTACTTTGTTTCGCCCGTTTGGCGATCGCAGATATCAAAGACCATCTCGCGATTATCGACCGGCTTCCACTCGTAGTCCATGCTAGTTAGAACGCGGAAGAAGTCATTAGTCAATACACCAGGGCGATCGGTAAAGATACCGTGCTTAGAATGGTCATAATTCTGGTCGAGAGCGCGAAGCCCGCCGACCAAAACCGTCCACTCAGGTGCATTCAGCTTAAGCAGCTGCGCCCGATCCAAAAAGATCCGCTCTGCCTTCACCTTATAGCCAACAGCCTCATTGTGGTAATTTCTAAAGCCGTCCGAAACCGGCTTTAACCATTCAAAGCTCTCAGCATCGGTCATCTCTGGAGTCGTATCCATCCGGCCCGGCGTAAACGGAACGGCAACAGAAACACCCGCGTCTTGCGCCGCCTTCTCAACCGCAGCGCAGCCGCCCAGAACAATCAAATCCGCCATCGAGATCTTCTTGTTACCAGACTGAGCACCGTTAAAGTCCGACTGAATTTGCCCAAGCGTCGATAGCACCTCGGCAAGCTCTTGCGGACGGTTCACCTCAAAGTCTTTTTGAGGCGCAAGGGCCACACGCGCACCGTTTGCACCACCACGCTTATCAGAGTCACGGAAATTCGACGCCGAAGACCAAGCAGCCGACACCAGCGCCGATACAGAAAGCCCGCTCGACAAAATCTTGCCCTTAAGAGCGCTGATATCAGCATCGTCTACAACGTCATGGTCAAGTGCCGGAATCGGATCCTGCCAGATCAGCTCCTCTTCAGGAACTTCCGGGCCAAGGTAGCGCGTCTTTGGCCCCATGTCTCGGTGAGTCAGCTTGTACCAAGCGCGGGAGAACACGTCGCTAAAGTAGTCAAAATCATCTAAAAACCGCTCGCAGATCTCGCGGTAGGCCGGATCGACCTTCAGCGCAATGTCCGAAGTCATCATCATCAGCGCGTGCTCAACGCCCGACTTATGCGCGTCCGGCGTCTTCGGCGCATTATCATCAACCGGCGTCCACTGAACGGCCCCAGACGGGCTCTCTGTCTTCTTCCACTCATACTCAAACAGATTTTTCAAATAACTGTTGTCCCACTGAGTCGGGTCTGGCGTCCAAGAGCCTTCAATCCCGTTCGTCATCGTATACTCAGCAAAACCAGTTCCTTCAGGGTTCTGCCACCCCAAACCCATCGCCTGAATCGGCGCACCTTCTGGAGCCGGGCCAATTTTGTCCGACGAAACCATACCGTGGCTCTTACCAAACGCATGGCCGCCAGCAATTAGAGCAACCGTCTCCTCGTCTTTCATCGCCATCCGTGCAAAAGTCTCGCGGATATCGCGAGCAGAAGCAGCCGGATCGCCTTCGCCATTCGGCCCTTCAGGATTAACGTAGATCAGCGCCTGATGAGAAGCCGCGAGTGGATTTTCAAGGTCGTAGTGCTCCTCGTCTGGCTCACCCACCCAGCGAATATCGCGAGTGACCATGGTATCTGGATGCCCGGCGTGCTCCTTGTCCTTCACCTCACCAAATGCGTCGCCATTCCAGAACTCAGGGCCCCAATAGGTAGCGCGATCCGCTTCCCAAGCGTCAATGCGACCACCGCCAAAACCAAAGGTCTTCAAACCCATAATCTCAAGCGCGCAGTTTCCAGTGAGGACCATCAAATCGGCCCAGCTCAGCTTTGCACCGTACTTCTGCTTAATCGGCCAAAGCAGCCGCCGCGACTTGTCGGTGTTTCCATTATCCCACCAGGAATTAATGGGCGCGAAGCGTTGCATTCCTCGAGCCGCTCCACCGCGACCATCCGCAATTCGGTAGGTGCCTGCGGCGTGCCACGCCATGCGAACCATCTGGGGCCCATAGTTGCCATAGTCAGCTGGCCACCATTCCTTCGAATTCGTCAGCAGCGCCTTAATGTCATTCTTTAACTGTTCAAAGTCAATCTGCTCAAAAGCTTTCTTCCCGTCAACATCTTGCAGCGGGTTAGCCTGAGGCGAATTTTGATGCAGCAGCTCAACCTGAAGTCGGTTTGGCCACCAGTCGTCAGTTTGCGGCTTGGATCCAAGCGCACCACCTACGCGGGTTCCCCGAAAAGGGCACTGTGCAGGAGCAGCAGAAGGGGTATTATTCATCGAGTCCAATCCTTTCTCGTAATTTTTGTTTGTCAATCTAGGCTAAGCGCTGACATTTGCAGCGGTTCGAGCGACATGTGCATTCATAGTTAAAGCCTTATTTAAGCTAGCTAGTTAAGCTAGCCAAAGCCTTAGTGATCGCCAATTGTGCGATCGCTCTCTAAGAGCACCGTTTATAGGGTATCTCTATCCTTATCGTCTGTGGTTCGTCGTGAGAATGACTTTATAAAAAATCGCTTACTTCCATAACCGATTAGCTCATCCGGCGCTCAATCTCAGCCTTCACCGCGTCCACATCAGCCGGTAAATGCACCGCAGGATTAGCGTAATGGCTAGTCACTTCCTCTAGTTTTGAGTCATGGTAAGCCACCTTAAAATCCGTAAATTTCAAAGCATGAGCGGTACTAATCACGACTGTTTTATCGTTGGATTTAATCACGCCACGCTTGAGCAACTTAGTCAGTACGGCCAGCGCCACCCCTGTATGCGGACAGGTAAACATCCCCGTCAAATCAGCATGTGCAGTCGCCGCTACTAGCTCTTGTTCGGTCGCCTGTTCCACAATGCCATCTGTTTCTAAAATCGCCTTCGTCGCCTTGTCATAGCTAACCGGATCGCCAATTCTAATGGCATTAGCCAAGGTGCTTTGAGCCGTCACCGTAATTTTTTTCTTAAACCCATTCTTAAAAGACTCATAAAAAGGATTGGCCTTAGCTGCTTGCGCCGCAACTAGCCGGGGCATTCGGCTAATCAGCCCCAAATCCATCATCAGCTTGAACCCTTTGTAGAGCGCGCTGACATTGCCCAAATTGCCAACCGGAATAATAATCCAGTCGGGCACCTCCCAATCAAACTGTCTAACAATCTCAATTCCAACCGTTTTTTGCCCTTCAATGCGCAAACTGTTCATTGAGTTGGCCAGATAAATCGAGTTGTCCTGGGTCACTTCTTGAACAATTTTCATACATCCGTCAAAGTCAGTATCTAGCGCAAGCACTTGCGCCCCATTCGAAACCGGCTGAATCAGTTGAGCCGTACTAACCTTGCCCGCCGGTAAAAATATGATTGAGGGAATGCCCGCATAGGCCGCATAGGCTGCTAAAGCTGCACTGGTATCGCCCGTACTCGCGCAGGCCACCGCCTTTACAGGGCTACCTTGGGCCATCATCTGTTTCACCACGCTCACCAGCACGGTCATGCCCAAATCTTTAAAGCTGCCCGTATGACTATTGCCGCAAAGTTTAATCCACAGATCGGGAATGCCGAGCTGCTGCCCCAATCGCTCGGCCCAAAACAGATTCGTATTGCCTTCGCACATGCTCACAATATTTTGATTATCTAGCGAGGGCACCACCCACTCGCGCATTCCCCACACGCCGCTACCATAGGGCCATTTTGTCGTGCCAACGCGCGAATCAAATAGCTGCTTCCACTCCGAAGCGCTGCGCTTTTTGAGCGGTTCGCGCTCGTGGTGCACCTCTAGCAAATTGCCACAGGAAGGACAGGTATAGATAACGTCATAAATTGAGTGCTTAGCAGAACATCCCGCAATGCAGCGAAAAAATACGCTTTGGCTATCGGTGGCTGGTCTTGATTCAACAGCTGACAACATTACAGGTTCCTTAGTGGTTTTGAGTCAATAGGTTTCTAGTCAACAGATATTGTAAGCAATACAGAGAGCTTAGATCTGCTAACTATTGCAGTCTCAATCCCGATTTTGCGGCTGAGTGCTAGCCTAAAGAATATATTTTCTCTTCAACTCATGAGCAAGATTGTTGTCGGTTTATCAGGGGGTGTAGACAGTTCAGTCGCAGCGGCTACTCTCCACAATCAGGGTCACGATGTAACGGGCCTCACCCTCTGGCTGATGAAAGGTAAGGGGCAATGCTGCTCGGAAGGAATGACAGATGCCGCTCAGCTTTGCGAAGAGCTAGGCATAGACTACAAAGTGGTGGACTCTCGCGAAGTTTTTGAGCGGCACATTATCAACTACGTAGTAGACGGCTATGCGCAGGGCGTGACGCCTTTACCTTGTTCGCAGTGCAACAGCACCGTTAAGTTTGGGCCAATGCTCAGCTATGCCATTAACGAGCTAGGCGCAGACTACATCGCCACAGGTCACTATGCGCAAATTACGCAGAACGAAGAAACCGGACGCTATGAGCTGCGGCGAGCCGTAGATCGCAATAAAGATCAGTCTTACTTTCTGTACGATTTGAGCCAAGAACAGCTAGCCGCCACCCAGTTTCCGCTAGGCAAAAAGACAAAGCCAGAAACTAGAGCGATCGCATCTCAACTGGGACTCCACACCGCCGAAAAGCCTGAAAGCCAGGATTTATGCCTAGTAGAGCAGCATGGCTCTATGAAAACTTTTCTAGAAAAGTACCTTGCGCCTAAGCCCGGCGACATTATCGACACGCAAGGAGTAGTGCTAGGCCAGCACGAGGGCATTCATAACTACACCATCGGCCAGCGAAAAGGGCTGGGAATTGCCGCGCCCAATCCGCTCTATGTTGTGAGCTTAGACGTGGGTCGAAACCAGGTGATCGTCGGCGAGCGCGACAGCGTAACCGCACCAGACTGCACGGTGCACCGGGTGAACTGGGTTTCGATTGCGCCGCCTGCCGGGCCAATTCGCGTTGAGGTACAGGTGCGGTATCGCTCGCACGGCGTCAAGGCAACCATCGTACCGATAGGTGATGAGTTAGGTGACGAGTTGAGTAATGGAATAGGCGATCGAGTAAAAGTGGTCTTCGACGAGCCGCAGTTTGGCGTTACGCCCGGACAGGCCGCCGTTTGGTACGAAGATAGTGGGCGGGTACTCGGTGGCGGTATCATTGAGCCGATAAGTTTGAGCGCCGCTTTTACGAAGACTTCAGCTGAAGCTTCGATAGCGGATTGAGCAGCTTGCATCTCCTAGCTTGGCTATCAATGGCATAGCCAAGACCTACAAAAAATCCGAAAGCCCTATTTTATTTAGACTTAGTTAGAGGACTATATTTTGAGCGCAGCGAAAGACGGCATTGCCCCTCACGGCGGTACTTTAATTAACCGATTGGCAAGCCCCGAACAGAAAAAAGAATTTGAAAGCAAGGCAGAAAATCTGCCTCGCGTCACGCTAGATAAGCGGGCGGCTTCTGATTTAGTCATGATCGCAATTGGTGGCTTTAGCCCCCTGACCGGTTTTATGAACCAGGCAGATTACGAGCCGGTCGTAACCGATATGCGTCTAGCTAGCGGTATACCCTGGTCGGTGCCCGTGACGCTATCGGTCAGCGAAGCGACAGCAGAACCCTTAAAAATTGGCGAGCTAATCCGCTTAGATGATGAAGATGGCCGCTTCATCGGCGTACTAGAACTCAGCGAAAAGTACACTTACGACAAAAAGAAAGAAGCCGTCAACGTCTATCGCACCGACGAAGACAAGCACCCCGGCGTAAAAGTGGTTTACGACCAGGGCCCGATCAATCTAGCGGGCGACGTTTGGCTTCTAGAGCGCGATGCCCATCCGCTATTCCCCGACTACCAAATTGATCCTGAAGCCTCACGCCAGCAGTTTCGCGATCGCGGCTGGAAAACAATTGTCGGCTTTCAAACCCGCAACCCCATTCACCGAGCGCACGAATACATTCAAAAATGTGCGCTAGAAACAGTAGATGGCCTGTTCCTACATCCGCTAGTAGGGGCAACCAAAAGCGACGATATTCCCGCCGACGTGCGAATGCGCTGCTACGAAATCATGATGGAGCACTACTTCCCTCAAGATCGAGTAATCTTGGCAATTAACCCTTCAGCCATGCGCTACGCCGGGCCGCGCGAAGCCATCTTCCATGCCCTAATCCGAAAGAATTACGGCTGCACTCACTTCATCGTCGGCCGCGACCATGCAGGTGTCGGCGACTACTACGGCACCTACGATGCCCAGGCCATTTTCGATGAGTTCGAGCCAGGCGAGTTAGGCATTTTGCCCATGAAGTTCGAGCACGCCTTCTACTGCACTCGCACCAGCACAATGGCCACCACCAAGACGAGTCCAAGTACGCCAGAAGAGCGCATTCACCTATCGGGAACAAAAGTTCGAGCGCTGCTGCGCGAAGGCAAAATGCCACCGCCAGAATTCTCCAGGCCAGAAGTTGCCGCAGAGCTAGTTAAGGCAATGCAAGGGTAACGCCTTGAGGGGAGCGCCTTTTAGGTAATCAACGAAAAAGCATAGCCCTAGGGTTATGCTTTTTTCGTTTGCAGGCATCAGAAGAACCGCAAAAGCCATCCTAAAAGTCGCCTATAGAGCTGACGATAACGGCAGCTTAAGCGATAATATTGCGGATGTTTACTACAAACTGTGGTAGATATTCAAACGACTATCTAGCAGGCGCGTTGCCAGCGATCGCTGACAACGCCCAGTATCAGCAGGGGGCACTGTTCTGTGACATTGAGCCGACGAGCATTATTTCAGAAGACGGGCGCGGTAATGGCCGCATTAGGGTTAGCTGAACTAGCCGTTGAGTTAGGTGTTCCAGGGCAAGCAGAAGCTTACAGTCAATCCTTAACCGGCGCTTTCGGTTCATCTTCGGGGCGAAAGCTAGCGTTGCTAATAGGCATAGACGACTATCCCAATGGTGTGATGGTTAGAGACCACGCTGGGCCAACGCAGCTACAGGGCTGTGCGACAGATGTGGCCCTACAGCGCGAGCTGCTCATTCACCGCTTTGGTTTTCTACCGGCAGATATTGTTTGTTTAACCAATGAACAGGCAACGAGGGCCGGCATCTATGAAGCCTTTGCCGATCACCTATACAGTCAGGCAAAGTCTGGAGATATTGTTGTTTTTCACTTCAGTGGCTACGGTGCAAAGGTTCAATTTATCGAGCCAGCCGCTAGCAAACTTAAGCAAGAGCCAGAAAAAGATGTCGTGCGATCGCTCGTTCCATTCAATGGCTTTGTGCCTAGAACAAACGACGTTGCCATCAACGATATCTCCGAAATTGAGCTGAAGTCACTGCTTAAGCAGCTAAAAACCAAGCAGATTACAACAATAATTGACGCCGGATTTGTAGATATTCCAGTACCCCTTTCCGGTGGACTGCGATCGCGCCATCGCCCCGAAGTCGCCCTAGGCGTAAGGCCCTCACCGTTTTCCCTCATAGCCAATGAAAGACTAGCCAAAGAATCCGATCCGTTTCCCGGTACGCTGCTGCGCGGCGGAGCCCTAGAAGAAGCCGTCATGGAGCGCCCTTGGGACGGCTTTAGCGCCGGAGCGTTCACTTATGTGCTCACGCAGTATTTATGGTCTGCGCCCAGCCCGCTAAGCGCTGAGCTAGTAATTGGGCGATCGCAAGAAACGCTAGTTCGGTGGGGCGGCAGCAACCAGATACCCAACGGCGACGGCGGCTCCACCAGCCCAAGAAAGAACGCCCCTATCTACAACACAGCTTTACTAGAAGGCACTAGAGGCAACGGGTTTATTCAATCTATCAGCCGAGACGGTAAAAAAGTCACCCTTTGGCTCGGTGGGCTACCGCCTAGAGTGTTGAAATACTTGGGATCGCAGTCGCTGCTCAGCTGTAGAAAACAACAGCTAAGAATTCAGTCTCATAATGAGCTAACGGCGCAGGCCAGGATAGAAAGCTCCTCCAACAACAGCGATCGCACCACGCAAACAGAGATACAAATAGGCGATCCAGTCTCAGAATCTGTTCGCGTTCTACCCAAAAACATCACGTTGATTGTCGCACTAGACAGTCGCTTAGAGCGAATTGAACGAGTAGATGCAACCAGTGCGCTCTCAGCCTTAGCCTTCATCAGCTCTACATCTGGAACTGACCTACCAGCTGATTGTTTACTCGGTAAACCCGTTGCCAAGCCCGCTGGTACGCTGCTGGCCAGTAATCGGCTAGTGAGCATTGACCCAGATATAACAGACTCCGAGAAAACCATAGAAGCGCCAGAGGAAAGAGGCTACGGCTTATTTTCTTTAACGCGACTGCTCATTCCCGGTACGTTAACCCAGCAAGAAGAGGCGATCAATTCTGCGATTTCCCGGCTGACGCCAAAGCTGAGAACGCTGCTAGCGCTGAAGCTGCTGCGGCTTAGTGAAAATCGAGCGTCTTCTGATCTGTTGGTTCGCATCACCCTAGAAAGTGTTGCCCCCGAAGAAGCCATGCTGCTGAGCCAACAAACCATTCAATCTGTTTTGTTTGCCAAGGGACCTCGGCCGGGCAAAGGCGAAGGAGAGCCGCTCCCCAAAATCACCATGGGAACTCGCGTTCGCTACCGATTATTCAACGAAGGCGATCGCCCTCTCTACTACACCCTATTTATAGTTAACCCAAGAGAGAGAATTTCAGCATTTTGCCCCGATTTAGAAGACAAAGACGGCGAGACCGGCAGCGAAGGAAATGGAGACAAAATTGAACAGAGTGCGATCGCCCCAGGTAGCTCAGTGGCCATTCCCAACCCAGGCTCAGACTGGGCAGTAGACTCTGCGGCGGGCCTAGTAGAAACGTACGTAGTGTGCAGCACTCAGCCGCTAAAGCGAACATTTGAACAGCTCCTATCAGCCGATCCAGGCGGCAGCGGGCAGCGGATTAACCCCCTGCCCGAACCCCTAGCCGTAGTTGAATCTTTGTTAACAGATATCAGTCAACAAGATACAGCAGACGAATACCGGATGAACGTAGCCAACTGGGCAACGCTGAACTTTACCTACGAAGCCGTGTAAGCAAAAGCCAGCCAAACAAAAACTCCTGAGAGATCTTTTACGTTCTCCCAGGAGCCAGGTGAGCTTCATAGACGTTTTTCTACGTCGATGTCACCGTCAATTTAAGCGGCTTCTAAGCTAGCTCAGTCTCAGGCTGCTCGCTAGTGACCGTCGCAAAAACAGCTAGCGCACCTGCGATCGCACTTACCCAAATATTATTACCGTAGATAGGCATCACTCCAAACAGAGCGTTAGTAGCAGGAAGCAGACCTAAAAGCGCAATCAGCGGTAGAAACCCCGCACAAAAGCGGTTGTAGTTGTAGGTGCCGTGAGCGCCAGTTGCAGAGTAAAGGCCAACAACACCCAAAACTACGTGCAGAATATTGTGCAGCGTATTGGTAGGCAAAAAGCCAAACAGGTAGCCGAAGCCCCGCACAAAGCCATCGAGATAATTAGTTCCAGCGGTGAGCGGAATGTCTTCCGCACCTAGCGGACCACCCGCGCTAACGGCATTAGCAGGTAGCGTCACCAGAGAAGGGATAAAGCCAGCGATGCCTAACACTAGAAAGGTAATACCAATGAGTAAAGTAACAAGGCGAGCGGTGCTAGAGATCTTTTGATTAGTCATGAAAGGTTATTCAAAATAGAACGTTAGTTTAGTAGACAGAATGGCGAATGAGACGCTATCTATCTTTAGGAGAGCTTAGGCAGGGGGCGGAGCCAGATCTCTGCCTTTTAGCTACAGATGCACCAATATTGAAAAAGCAGACGCTACTTATCTCCTTCTTTTGTCAGACGCAGCGATCGGGAGATTTACGGTAAATTCTGCTTGCACTTAAGAAAGGAAAGCTTATATTTATGATGAAGCAACTCAGCCAGATAGTAGTCTCTGCATTTCAAAGACTCTCTGGTGTCTTTGCCGGCCTCAAGCTACAGAGCGCTATTTCTATCGCTTTTGTCGGCTTTTTCTTGCTAACCACCAGCGTAGACAGCGCCGATTTGCCTAACAGCACTAAAACGATGCTAAACGACATGATTTCGCGTGGTGCAGAAGGCCGTCCGGTAACAACCGGTCAGTGGCAATCCGAGAATGAAGCGCTACAGGGTCAGCCTGCTAAGCAAGCTAAGCGAATTGCGAAAGAATCTGCTGATGCCGTTGGCGAGATGGGTGAGATCTATCCTGATACTGCCAAGAGCACTTTGCCAGGCGTTGAGAACAAGTCCCTAGAGCGTGACGACTAAGCCCAAGCTTAGTTTTAACGAGTAACTAAAAAAGGCCCAAAGAATTTAGTTTCTTTGGGCCTTTTTGCTAGCGCTCCATCGGCCAACGGCCAATGCCTATCGGGTGTGCTTACTCAGAATCTGGGCAAGTTCAGGAACAGCAGCGGCCACGTCGCTTTTAACAGACTTTCGCAGCTTGTTGTACGAAGCCTTAATAATACCGCTGCCGTTATTGGCAATTCGGGTGTCGGTAGTACTTAAAATGACATCAGCCGTGCGATCTTTATTTTGGCTAAGATAAGCAACCGGATCGCCCTTTTGCACGCCTTCTGCCCAAATTGGGTCGAGGGCCGCGCAGGTTTCGGGGAGCAGTCGCTTAATGGCGCCTGGCACATAGTCTGAGCCCACGCCTTTAACAACCCCGTAGGTAGCCTTGAGCGCTAAACCCGATAGCCCGCTCTTAGCGGAAACCTGCTGATCTATGAGGTGAGTACAGTCGGCTGCAATGCTCTCACGGACAGCTTCATCCTGAATTTTATTGGTAAGTTCCATATTCTAGGTAGTTAATAGACCTCCATACTAGTATCGGATTGTTGCGGTCTATTTGAAGAGTTGTCTAGGGGTTTGTGGGTTTTCCTCAAAGTAATGCAGCTACGCATCCCCTCCTTATCTAGCCTAAATAACCCACATCAGCCAGCAGCTTCGCAGCCTAAACAACTTCAAACGTAACCACCAAATCGTTATAGTCAGCGTCGCCCAGTCTAGGCAAATCTTCAAAGCCGAGAGCGTTATTACCCAACAGCTTCACGTGGTCGTTGCCGCTGTTTGCCCCAAGATAAGAGAAGTAGGTTTCAGTCGAGTTAAGGTTCGAATTATCCACGCTGATAAACGTGCCGTACAAAAGATTTTCCACGGTGGCCGAAAAGGTACTAGCCCCCCCATTCTCCGTCTCAAGCGCTACGTCAATCGTCCGCTGCAAGGCCGCCGCCTTGTACCCTTCATCGCCCACTCTAAACGTATTGCCATCAACCGTTACCGCACCGGTTAAATCATCTATTACATAGAGACCCACAGTGCTATCGTAAGCAGCCTCCCGATAGACAGTAAACCTCACGTCTGAAGTCGCTCCGGCCTGACCGCTAAAATCAATCGCCGCCCCGTCGTCTCGCTCAGGGCCACCCGCCGCCACCAAGTTAGGCGCGCTCATCGTCAAATCGGCCTTCAGTGAAAGAACCGTACCGCGGCCAAAATCTAACGTCGCGCCCCCGTTTTCTAAACCGGAGACAGTCGCAGTGCGAGCCGACCCATTCTCAACCAGGCGAAACTGTAGCGTATCGCCCTGATTCGCA
>Ga0209194_1001920_pt1 | contig 11893 bp, 14 predicted proteins | sample COGITO_mtgs_1004_FD_184787 | JGI IMG/M metagenome (GOLD analysis project Ga0209194, IMG submission 184787) | Pelagic marine microbial communities from North Sea - COGITO_mtgs_100413 (SPAdes) (version 2) | ecosystem: Environmental > Aquatic > Marine > Epipelagic ...
TTCTTCCGTTGGCTCTGGTGGGTTACAGTACAAACTATCGGGGAACAGCTCGCAGTATGTTTTAGCGTACTCGTCTCTTGAAGATGAGCTGCCGAAGCTGTGCCTGCCTAGTGGGATTGGCCATACTATATACTGATTCCAAGCCTCTAAAGGCTCACCATCCCAGTATACATCAACAGCATACTCTGTATTTAGGACAGCAGCTGTTAGTTCATTCCCTTCTTCATCGTATGTAGCAGGAGTATCTACGAGATACCCTAGCTTAACGATAGCGTGGTTGTGGTTAACATTCCCCTCCTCATCGTGAGGAAGTGCGGCAATGGCGGCATCTGCTGCCGCTTCGTTGGTGAACTCGTATTTCCGTGTGTACTTAATCATAACTTATTTTTTTATAGCGTAGTGAGTGCGATGCAGTCGGCATCGGATAGGGCTTCGGGGAAAACCAAAACTTGGTTTACGCTTTTTCTAAAGTCTGCGTTATATCCAATGTATTGTAGGGCAGAAGTAATTTCACCCCATTTGGTTGAATTACTATACACTGAACTGCCATTAACAAATACCTTTAATTCAGTGCCGCTCCATTTATACAATATCTTAAATCTACTCAAAGTATTGTTAGTATATAGACTACTAAATCCAGATGATGTGCGAACTGCAGCCCTTATAGAACCATCTGCATTTGTGCCAATTTCAATTCCTTGATTTAGTCCAGCAAATGTATTTAGAGTTTCATAATATAGACCTTGCGTACTAACATCTCTTGCAGTAGCCGTAGTCAAACCTCTATCAAAGTCAACAAAGAATGTCCCTTTATCAAGACTTGTAAGACCCGATATCTGCTCATCCATCGCATCCGCCCCCCGCGTAACACTCCCGCCCGAATGGTTCGGGATGTAGGAAGTTGGGTAGGAGCCTTGTTCTAATTGGAAGCCGTAAAATTCAGTGTAACTTGTTCCGTCTCCTTGATAACTGCTTAAACTTGTAGAGATACAAGCATAAAAATCCATTGTTCCCGATGAATTAGCAGTAGCAGAAAAACCAACACGATACCAGCCATTTTCTACGCTTTCTATAAACTCACTATTTATCACGCTATCTGGCCCCGCTAATGTAACGCTTTGAGTATCAAAATTTATTGAAAGATTAGCGTTAATTTTTGAACTTTGAAGAGGTACATAAATAGAACTATAAGAACCTTTTTTGCAATAAAACGATATTGCGTAGGTTGTGCTCGCCACCACATTTAAAGCGGTAAAGGTCACGAAGTGCTGGCTATTTGTGTTCTGCTCAATTATTTTAGCCGCATTTAGACTTCCATCTGGACTTGTTGTCAATTCAATATCTGAACCAAAAAAGACAGTCGGATATTCCGAGTATGAAACCAACTGCGTGCGTGATGGCTCCAACAAAAGAGACGGACAAGTTGCCCCGCCCGAATAATCAAAACGCGGTTCGTCCTCTAACAATCCCGCTTGTGCAGTAGATGCTCCTGTTTCAATGTAATCCGTAGCGGCCAAGCCTACCTCGTGCTGAAAGTCTTGTATTAAAACCCCTGATGTTCCATCTCCTGCATAAGAAGGAATTTCACCATCAGTTGGTGATTCTATAGGAATTACACCTGATGAATACGGGGCTATAGTGTAGTTTAAACTTAAAGTGATTCTATACCAACCATTACCAACACTTGTGATAGTTGAATCTATGATGTCAGTACCTCCACTTGTTCCCTTTGTTCCGTTTTGCAAATCAAAATTTGCATAGGCTTTACCACCACCGATATTAAATACTCGTAATTGTGCGTGATATCCCGAATACTTTGCATAAACACTAAAAGTGCTTACACCTGTTTGATAAGGAGTTGTCTTGTACACATAATGGGTACTATTGTCTGTTATAGGAATAACCTTCCAAGCATCCGAACTACCATCGTAACCCGTTTGGCCGCTTGTTAAGGTTGTTGCTTCAAGACCCCAAGTAGTATCAAACTGATTTGATTGTAGCAGTAAATTCTCCCGCCCTTTCTCAATCAATCCATCAGCCCCCACACGGGTAGCCGCAAGGTTTGAACCTCGTGAAAATGTAAAGTCCCCCGTGCCGTCCGTGGGTTTAATGCTATAGGTCTTACCATCTTTCCCAGCCCCTGCTGAAGCAAGGTAGGCTAACGAGGCATTACTAAAAAAACTTTCTGTTGCCATTATATAATATCTTCTTGTACAGGTGGTACAAATTCTTGTTGTGGTAACTCTAACAAATAAGCGTATTCAGTAGGTATGTTGTTCGTGTCTTGCTCCGATAGGAATAAGAACCATACACCATCAATATCCTCAACGCAGTTGAAGAATGTTGCATCGCTAAACTGAACGCCTTGAATCGCCTCCTTTTGTTCTAATGTCAATTTATAGCCTATCATACTTGTCTACCTAATGTTGTTTGAAATGCTTGAACGGAAGTATTAAATGCATTTACTTCTGAATCGCTTAAACCATCCCCAATAGATGCAAATGCAAATTGTTTTGTACTTGAATTAGTACCTGCTACATTATTAACATTATAAGCACCTAAATAAATAGGGATGTTTATAGGTGTGGTACTTGTCCTTGTATATGTTGCAAGTAATGAACCTGCTTGATAAAATTTACTTTCTGTAGAATCATTCCGATTACCCAATATATGTCCAAGCGTTGTAGTATATGGAGATGTACCACCACTTTGTTCTTGGCTATTTATAGTAGGGTAAATAGTACTGCCATACTTGTAAGCCATATAATGGCCATTGGTTGGGATAAAAGCACCCATATCAACTTTAGATTCCGATATATTAGTTCTTGAATAAAGTGATAAATGGCTTGAATCTTGAGCCATTACATTAGGATTACAATAACTATTTGCAAAAGTACCATTACCCGCTGGTTGCATTCCATTACTTGAGTGAGTCCATCCACTACTAAATGTCAATCTAAATGCCGCATCTAAATCTCGTGGGTCTTTCAAATTGAATTTGTGAGAAGATGCCGTACCTCCAACAATTGGATAAATTGCCTTCATCTTTGTCCAAATACCCGCAGTTTTTAAATCAACTACAAGCGTATCAATAGCCGATTGTTGAGTGCTATCAGTAATAGATGCAGCCGTGATGAACGCTTGTGCATCAGCATCAACACCTACAAGATTCGCTGTATCCGTAACCACATTACCGTCACCACCAGCACCCGTTAGGTATACCGCTAAGGTAACCGTACCGTCAACCAGTGTGCTTAGGTCTGCAGTAACCGCTTGGATGTCTCCACCCATAACTCCTGTTCCTGTAACCTCTGTAGCCTGTGTATCGGTAACCGCATAAGTATACGTATACCCAGCGCCACCAACAAGATTGATTCTAAACTCTGCTGAACTCCCTACAGTCGCACTACTCCATTCAACAGTGTACCCCGCAGGAGCATCTGGATTAGAAGTAAGGTATGCCATATCCGTCTTTAAACAAGCGAATGAATCAACCGTACCGCCGTCTGCCTCAACCCTTGATACAAAGGCTTTGGCTAGTACAACGTACGCTGGTGTGGCTACACCTCCTGTAGTTAATGATAACCCTAGACCTAACATAGCTTATGCTATATATGCAAGGACATCACCACTAACAACAGTAATGCTGCTGAACAATCCGTAGATAGTTACACCCGCAGGGATAGTCTCCGCATTTAAGTCATCACCAGCCTCTGAGCCAAGTGTAATGCTTGCATCTGCTAGTACAGTGATTGCGCGATAGAATTCACCTGCAGTACCTGTACCGCTAGTAGTTAATTTTCTGAATCCCTTCTGACCAAGAACTTGGCGTTGGAAGTTTACTGGTGAGCTTACATTTTCGTATGCCATTGTATATCAAGTTTAAAAGTTTAAAAAATGCTATGTGAGCCAAATACACAGCAAATATACAAAAATATAGACAAAAAAAGAGGCCGAAGCCTCTTTTAAATCGTTGTAATAGCGTTAATTACGCTACGCGCACCTTCAAGTCTCCTGCTTTGTGGTAGATGCCACCTAGTGGTACGCCGCCTGTTGCTGCTGCCGCATCGTCTGCGAAGTCTAATGCTGCATAAGCTTCAATCTCGATAATGCCGCTGTTGGCATTAGCTTTGATTCCGTATGTTCCTGTTTTAGCCATGTCTAAAAAAATTAATAATTATTATTGGCGCAAAGATATAAATTATTATCTAAGCATTGGGTCTGTAGCGCCTTAGGAACTTCTTTTTTGAAAAGTCTGTTTTCTTTACTTCCTTGTGTGGCGTTTGTGATGCCAGTAGGCACAGCCCCGATGAAATTGTTAAATCGTACTTGGTACGCTTGTCTATCCTAAAGCCTATCCAGTCCTCTAGTGTTCTGTTAAAGTACATCTTACCTAGCGTGCCTGTCTCGTGGTTCTCACCAACGTGGTTGTGTATATAGGCCTCTATAGACTGGGCATGGGCTTGTAGTAAGTCTGCACCGTTGGAGGGCACCCCCTTTGTCTTAGACTTGTTGGAGTGGCTGGTCATTAGGTGCTTGGGTCTGTCCAGTAGATACTCGAGGTATCCGCGCTGCTCGAAGTATCGAGCAATCCCATACTTGTTGTTCTCTATTAGGATGGGGTAGCCAAAGAAAACAGCAGCCATAAGCACATCCTCGTAGAATATCTTAGCCAGCGGGGGCCTTGAGGCGTACTCAGCAACGAACATATTAGCGGGGTAGTTCATGTTAAACTTGTTGTAGAAATGGCACGCCCCCTTGGAGCCTCTGCCGTCTACGGTTCCGTCGAGGTCATAGCTATCCACGCCGCCTACGCCTATGTGGGTGTTGGGCGCTGTGTAGTGGCCGTTTCGGTGGGTGGTCTTTTGATTGCGCACCTCTTGCGGGGGCATCCATGCAAGGTGCCATCGCCCCTCGGGGTTGGGCTCAAAGATAACCTCGGTGTCTTTCTCGCCGTTCTTCCAATGGAAGTTTCCGATAACTACGGGCGAGGGGTACATCATATCATTATGCTGTATCTGCTCGTATATCTTTCCGATGTTAAATATTGAGGAGTCTACAGAATCACGGAAGGCCTCCTCTGGTGAGAAGGGGAACTGACGTATCACCTCGTTGAGCTCATTGGCATCCTCTTTGAGTGCATCGCGCTCATTGTTGAGGTAGGTGCGTGCTCCGATGCTTACAAAGTCTCCGTCAATGGTTTCTATGGGTTGCTCGGGGTCCTCGATAATGGGGTTCCCATATTTATCAAAGAACCCTTCTAGGGCTTCGTAGGCGGGGATGAATATACGGTAGAGCATAGAGCGTGTACGTCCGTTGGCGTTGCGCTCCTCGGGGTCTGAATCAAACCATAGGTCCTTGTACTGACTCCCGCCCTTGTCCATGGGGTTTACTGTTGAGCCAACCAGTGCTGTACCCACAATTTTACGCCCAACAATAAGACAAGTACGATTAATACGCCAAGCCTCTCTAATGTCTGCGGGCTTCTCCCATTTTCCTGCCTCATCTAAAAATAAGTAATACAGCCTCTCACCATCGTAAGCGTTGTTTACGGTGTTGCGCCAGTTGATAATTGTATTGAGTGCCTCACCTGCTGTTGCCGATTTATTGGTCTTGGTGATGCGCTTTGCAGGCTCACGAAAGGCCAATTCCATGCGTGGGTTGGTGGTACCGTCTTGTATGGGTTTGAAAAAGAATGGGTAGTGTCTGTACATCCCTACAACCTTTTTCATAAAGATATTGTCTTGGGCGTCCTTACCTGTCTTTGACATTACCCCGAGCACCTTGTCTTTTACAAGGGTCCCCTCTGTGAGTAGCTTGCTAACGGCGATGTTGGTGTATCCTGAGCGGCGACACTTTACAAACAACTGCCCTACTGAGCGTGGGTCGATTTCGCATGCTTGGGCGTGGATAAACAACTTACGCTGAAAATCTAAGTAGTACCCATAGAATGAAGCGTCAATCTTAGTCCATTGCAACAGCATGTAATGCGAACCTGTTATATAGGTAGGGGTGCCGTTGTTGTAGAACCATAGCCCTTCTCTCCTTCTTCTGTACTCCTCACTGATATATGCGCTGTGCTTTGCTCTAAACTCCTTTGGTGATTGCGCCCAGTCGTCCATAGACTTGAGACGAATAAGCTCATTACTCGGCTCATGGCGCTCCCAGCGTTGCTGCTCTTGGGGCAGTTCGTGGTAGAGTATTTGGTCGTGGGGTGGCTGCTCGGGCAGTTGGATGTAGAGCCCGTCTATATTGATGACCTCCCCCGACGTTCCGTTGGGGCATATGTTGACAATCATCTCGTCGTAGGCCTCAGCCTTTACTAGGCCAGCCATTACCGCTTAGAGAATTTCTCCGCAAAGCCAGCGCCGTAGTCTACCTCGTCTGATATTTGGTCTCCATCGGCTAGGGACTTAATCATCTCCTCTAGCCCTTGGCGAATCTGTAGCATTTCCTTGGCGTCGACTGCAGTTTGTTTTACAGCCTGTAGCTCAGCCTTACGACCTGAGCCGCTAAGCTCAGGGTCGATAGGTTTTTTTATCTCGCTAATTAGATTATCGAGTGCCATTTCTGTGCTCTCGAGTAGGTCTAATGCGTATTGCAGTGTGGTCTTTTTCATTCTACTACGTAGTATATATCGTCTATATGCATTCTAAATACCTCACCGTGCGGCTCTGGTAGTCTGACGCGGTAGTCTGCGTTGTTTCTAAACCCTACGGTATCTCCGATATTTACATCCGTTATAAACATGTTCTTCGCCCTCACCACACCTTCGGTGTTGGTGGTGTCTTTTTCGGCGTAGCCTAGAAACAGTCCAGAGTCGCTAGAGGTTTCTTTTTTCTCTGCTGGTGGGGCATCGAGCAGCACCCAATTGGCGAGTGTTATAATCTCCCCGCTGGGCTTTATCACGGCAATTGCTTGACAGGAGCGCGTCTCGGGGTCAAAGGTCACCATGTAGTGGTCATCCCCCATCCCATACTTGTCGGGTTGTTGGTTAACGTGGTGGTGGAATACAAGAGTATCTCCAATGGCTGCAGGGGTGTCGTACTTTGCTGGGGTAGCTTTGATGGTGCCGTATGATATTCTATCTTCAAAATCGTCCCATCTGTGGTCTCTAACAAGTGATAATCCCCCGTGTTTAAGCTCATTATCGTATCTTTTATCTAGGTGTATTACAAAGTCGTATAGCGGTCTCATAATCAATCAAATCTACAGTCGTATTCAACAATACAGGGCATGTTGTCTATGCATTTCCATAGCATGGTTCCCTCTGCTTCTATTTCAATGTAGACTAAGTACCTTTTCATGCTGTATTTTGCTAGGTGCTTCTCGTCTAAAACAATGGCACAGACTGTCCCGCCCCCTGCCCTCATCCCGAGGTAGTAGGCCATGGCGTCTTTAGGGTCGGTACCGATAATTATCTTTCTAATAATATTCATCATGCTTCGCCCCCTTCGGTATTTTTATTGATAAAGTCCATCCAGTCTTCACTGGTCCACTCATCGGTGTTTTTAATGTCTCTGGGTAGGTTAGCCTCCTCGTCTGCGGTCATCCCATCGGTCATACGATAGATTTCTAGGCATGCTGAGAGCATCTCATCGAGCTCCTCCTCGTCTTCAACGACGTAATCCGATACCGCTTGGAATTTTAGTGAGCCTTCCTCATTGTAGGTGTATACCCCGCCTATAAAGGCCATTGCGAAGACGTCTTCCATCCCGTGTTTCTTAACGAGGGCCTTCATACCCTCGATTTTCTCACGCATCTCGTGAAAGAAATCTAAATATTCATCTTGCATTGTATTGTGTATTTAATTATATTTGTATATATTACAAATATAGTCAATTTAACCATAATTAACAAGCATGGCGAAGAGTCGCTCAGCGAAAAGTAAGCAGCACAGGGAGTTTCTGATGATGAAGGAGCGCTTTGTCGGTGACAACTATGTCAAGTACCTCGATTTAGCTGAGAAACACTTTGTTGCAACCACGGGTATAGAGCGTCAGAAGCTGTTATTTATGCTTTTCTGCTATGACTACGAGTTTTTTACCATCTCCCGCATTGCTGAGGACTACAACAGAAACGAAAAGGGGTTGTACGAGCGTACTATACGCCCTTTAAAGAAGTCGGGATATCTAGAGGACTACTACGCTAGCGGACGAGTAAATAAAGTAGTAGAGCAAATGCTAGGTATAACAAACAACAGCGCAAGAATATGCCTATCCCACAAGGGGCGACACGCTGTTCAACGCTTCTATAGAATGCTTGATGGTAGAGAAGACATTCAATACCACGATATAGGTAGCGGCGGAGCACCAATCAACCAAAAAGGCCGATAAACCACCGCACAGGGTAAGAGATGTGGTAGGTGATAAACATCATAAAGATAAACGGCCCTGCCTTCTCTATATTAAACACCATAAAGGTGTCCTGCTCCTCATCAGTAGCTGCATCTATAGCATGCTCCCCGAAGCGCTCAATCATCTGCTCCCTATCGTACTCATCAAAACACTTGCTACCAACATAGTCGGCAGAGTACTCATAGATGAACCCCGCAGCAACCATACTACTAAAAACAGCAAATACAAAAATTCCCATAACGTCTTATTAAAGAACCAAATATAGTTGTTTTTGTAACACCAATCAAACAATGTGTTAAATTTTTAACAAAACCCTACTTGGGACTTGAAAGTTAAATATTTTTACCCTACCTTTGCTTCGACAATAAGATGTTAAAGAACGACACTCTGGAGTTCTTTCCACTGCTCCTCTGCCGCGGGGCTTCACAAAAGCCTCCGCAAAGTAAGACATCTCCTCCCCTATACGCCATAACTGTATCAGAACGCCTAGCGTCGTCATCACGTCCTATGTAGGCGCTCTTCACAACAGACTACTGTATCCAGTTCTAGTCTATACCCCCTATGTTCGTCATTTTACAGACTACGCAGACAGGTTGTATTTTCTATAGAGTTATAGGGAATATGTGACAGTCTGCTAATTCCACAGAGTTATAAGGAATATGGGGATTATAATAGGGCCAAGACGCAAGCGAGCGCAATCCGAAACGGAATCCCAAACCCCACCCCGTCTTCTATAGCTTTTCATCCCAAAAATGTTTAGCTTTTTTCTTTAGGTTTATGCTCCAACAACAGCACATTAATTGCTATGTTTTTTCTATAGGTTTTGAGACATGCAAACGAGGGGAATAATCACACCCCAAATCTATACCTATTTTCTTAACTAAAATCTACACACATTTTCGTAGTGTCTAAGCACATACTTTTTTCTATATATAAAATCTATAGGTAGAATCTATACATCGTTTCTATAGTGCGTTTCTATAGGTCTGTGAGGCTGTATCCATGCGCTATATCTATAGGTCAAATCTATAGGTAATAAAATCACTCTCATCTATAGGTTGTTTCTATGGGGAAAAAGTATGCATAAAATCTATATACTAAATCTATAGTCTAATTCTATAATGGTAAATGGTGGGCAGTATGTGGGGTAGGCATGGTAAAATGTGGGCAGTCTGCCGAGTCTGCTGTCTCAGTGTTTACAGGGGTTAGCGGGGCATGGCTGAGGGGTGCTGTATGCCCTAATCGTAATGGTCCAAAAAGACCTTTAATGAAATCTGACGTTTTGCTCGTAACTCGCTGATATTCACTCACATACATAGGGGTCTGTTTGGTTAAATGTACATGGCGGGACTACCTATCCTACATCGTAGTGGTGGTGCGGGTTGACAACGATTGGATTAAATGTCTTGGTGGCCTTTTATACGTGTTTGAGATACGCAATAGCTATTTTTGTGCTAATCGGTATACTTATCGGCTGTATCCTAGGCTAGGCTTGGGCTGTAGGAGTTATTAACAGCATCAAAAAAAGTTCAAATTAGTGGGTTTCGCTTGTAATTCACTCACATTCAAGCAGTTAGCAGCTATACTTAGACTCTAGGTATTTGTACCTTTTGGCCTAGGTGATTATACCTAGTTTCATTTTTTCTTTTAGGTGTTTTCACTCAATTGTAAAATTTCTTCATTTTTTTTTCGATGCTCTGTATCCCGCTCTAGGCTTGGGCTAGAGGCCTCTCCTCGTGCGGGTATCAATTACCGCCGATATTTGGGGGGTTGTGTAATCCAATGGCTGTTCCCATATTGCCGATGTCAAACGGAATGAGCCACACGGCTTAGGTGAGTAACACATAGAAAGCCTTCCGCTAATGAGAGCAACAATCGAAAGACTGCTAAACGAGATTCACAATTTGAATCTGCCTCTGAGAAACGACCGCTTCGATAGTCACTAGATGAGGATTGCATCCTCTAGGTGGTTCGGAAAGTTGAAGAGAGCCAATCGGCTTTGCATCCGCAGACTTCATATACCGCCACCCTACGAACGCTGAACAGACTTAGAGTCCCTAGGGACAAGATGCACATTGGATACTGCAAGAGAGTCGAGAGTAAGCAACGGAACAAATCAAAACATCGAAACGCACAAGCCCCGAACGATATCGGATAGAGTCTGCGCAACCTAGGTACCGCCCCAAAATGACTCGTGAGCTAACCCCTCATCTTAGACAATACGGCAACGCTTGTGACCCATTTCCGTGGGGTGTGTGAGAAAGCCAAGCGTTACGTAGAGTATGCTAGGCACGACTTGTACGGCAGAGCGAGACTGCCCACCCCACCTAACCCGAGCAACCACGCTCACAAATTCAATCAAAATGACAAACGCTGAAAAATTAATCGAAAGCCTAAGCCCCGTAAACACTAATCTAGATGGTGCACCAATCGTGTGTCTAAAGGCAGACCCGTACCTAGGTAAGTTCATGGTTCAACAGCAGTTTAAACTAAGCCTAGGACAGCCTACAACGCTGACCACATTGCACGACCCCGAAAGTGGTAGACTAATCTTCACGGCACGTGATGAGTCTGATTTCGGTGTGGCTGAGGGCGCCATGTCTAAACTAAGCTACGAATGTATGCGCAAATCGGAAGAGAATGCGAAGCTAAGAACAGCATCGGTAGTGGCTCAATTAGGCTTCTTAGGATGCTAGAACCCAACGGGTAGTGACAGCTATAGGCTGTGCCGAGGTCGTGCTCGGACTACCCACTATTAATCGCCCAAACCACGGGCACTAAATTCAATTATCATGCCTTATATCGTAAGCAAAACCAAGCTAGTAAATGTATACTGCGATGTACTAATCGGAATCGGCGAGGCTACTCGTTTTAATAGACTGAGTGCAACGCTAAAGGAAAGAGTACAGCAGTGTGTGGATAGCCACATCGAGGCGTTTGTCTCTTGCACAAAGGATGTGTACGAACACAACGCATTCGTACAAGAATCTCAAAAGTTCTGCAAAGAACAAATGTAATCAAAGGGTAGTGGTAGACTGAGATATGGTCTGCGCCTAGGTCGTGCTAGGACTACTCACTAACCCGAGCAACCACGCTCACAAATTGAATGCTTTATGGATTACACAGCAAGACAGGTAGAAGACATCACTTACGCAGTGGTAATGGTACACGAAGGAAAGGCCTACACTGAGGTTTTGAAGTTTAAAGAATTGTTCTTCTACGATGAAGAAAAAGAAGAGCGTGAGGTAGTGTTCGCTTTAGAAGAAGAATTTGAAAAGATTATGAAACTAAGCCTAGGTGAGCAAATGCCCGTAAGAGTGGTAAGAGACTTAAACGAGTACGGAGTTATTGAAAGAATAGCGTAACCAACAGCGAAAGAAGTCTTGCCTAAGACTAAGCATATATGGTATACAGCGGGGTTCGATTCCCCGCTATGCTACTAATTAACCGACCCAACCACGGGTCACAAAACTGAGGAATCATGGCTAAAGTCACGAGAAGTACAAGAGGCGCACAATTCATGGCGCAAAGAGAGA
>Ga0209194_1001922_pt1 | contig 11863 bp, 11 predicted proteins | sample COGITO_mtgs_1004_FD_184787 | JGI IMG/M metagenome (GOLD analysis project Ga0209194, IMG submission 184787) | Pelagic marine microbial communities from North Sea - COGITO_mtgs_100413 (SPAdes) (version 2) | ecosystem: Environmental > Aquatic > Marine > Epipelagic ...
CAGCGTCCGCTGTTTGCCAGTCAAAAGGGCGGTCACTTCTCGGCCAACACAATGTGCCAGCTGTTTCTGGACATATACAAAGCAATTGGGCTCAAGGACGCCTCCAGTCATTCAGGTCGCAGGACGTACATTACGCGGTTGGCAAACAAGGGAGTTGGTGTACGCTTGCTGGCAGCGCTTGCCGGACATTCCCATATATCCACAACACAGAGGTACATAGATGTGAACTCTGAGCAGTTGAGCGAAGCTGTGGAGTTGCTTTAGCAATCAGGCCTTAGCAGACCTTCGGGCAAGGTGCAGCGAATGGCTGTTTAGAGCCCATACTGTGAGTTCGTCTATTGTGCTGTGCGCGCTCGCAGCACCTAAAATCTTGTATTCGCGTGTTGTCATGTCAAACTACCGCGTTAGAGCCCATCGTTCATTTGGCTCGTATAATACTTTTAAAGGTCGCGCCCATAGCGTTTTTTGGGCGAATTCGAACATAGCAACCCTTAAAGCGCTAATCTAAGAGGTCGTTTTTGCCAGCCATTCTTTGCCTTTCAACATGGCATTCCAATAGATCCAGGGCAGAACTGACTTTTTTAGGAACCACGCGGCGCGCCTTGGCTTTGTGCTGTCCCACGGAAAGCTGGGCATGAGTTTTCCACCATAACCGAACTCTGCCAAAATAATTTTGCCGTGTTCGACGGTTAACGGGCACGATCCATACCCATCATAGGCTTGCGGCATCGCAGCTTCCTTCATCTGCGCAATCAGATTGTCAGCCACAATTGGGGCTTGTTTACGCGCGGCGGCTGCTGTTTTGGCATTTGGGGTTGAGGTCACATCCCCAAGGCCAAAGATATTTGGGGCGATAGTGCTTTGCATCGTCGATTGGTCAACAGCCATCCAGCCAGCTTCGTTTGCAAGGGGGCTGTCTTTGATAAAGTCTGGCGCGCATTGGGGGGGACAGACATGCAGCATATCAAATTTGCGCTCTACCAGCCGCGGGTCTTCACCTTCTTTGGCCACCTTGAAGGTTGCTATCTGATTGGGGCCGTCGACCTTCACCAGATTATACCCAAAGTCTAGATTTATACCGTAGCGATCAACATATTCCATTAGCGGAGGCACATAATCTGCGCAGCCGAAGAGGACCGGCCCTGCATTGCAGAATGACACATCGATATCTTTGATTTTACCCACCTGCATCCAGGTTGAGCATGACAAGTACATTGCTTTTTGCGGCGCGCCTGCGCATTTGATCGGCATAGGCGGTTGGGTGAAAATAGCTTTTTCCCCGCGCATTTTTTGAACCAGTTCCCATGTGTAGGGTGCAAGGTCATATCGGTAGTTCGAGGTCACGCCGTTTCGACCAAGCGCTTCCTCAAGCCCCTCAATCGCAGCCCAATCTAGCTTAAGCCCCGCCGCCACTACGAGAGAGCCATAAGTAAGCGCCTTTCCATCTTCAAGCCTGACGCTATTCTCGTCTGGTTGAAACGATGCAACGGTCCCTCTTATTTGGGTCACATAAGAAGGCATGACACTGGCCGTGGAGCGTGCCGTTTCTTCTTTTTTGAAAACGCCCGCACCCACCATGGTCCAGCCTGGCTGGTAGTAATGGGTCGTTGAGGGCTCGATAATAGCTATATCCAAAGACGCGTCCCGTTTATGCAGGCTGGCTGCCGTTGCAATACCTGCGGCTCCGCCACCCACGATAAGTATTTGATGATCTGCCATTATATTAGGGGCCTCCCAACCCTTGCCCTAACGAGCCTCACAGTTTGTTAATTGGCACTTTCAGGTAGACGTCTCCGTCCATATCAGCGGCAGGCATGTGGCCTGCATTCATGTTCACTTGAATTGATGGAATGATAAGTTTCGGCATTGCCAATTGCGCATCCCGCTTGGTCCGAAAGTCAACGAATTCTTTTTCGGATTTGCCGCCACCGACATGAACGTTTTTTGCCTTTTGTTCTGCTACTGTTGTTTGCCAGCAGAACGTCTCACGCGTTTTGGTTTTGTAGTCGTGGCACAAGAACAAGCGCGTCTCTTCGGGCAATGTTAATATGCGTTGGATAGAAGCATAAAGATTGGTTGCAGACCCGCCCGGGAAATCTGCACGAGCGGTGCCAAAATCGGGCATAAATAACGTGTCACCGATAAAGGCAGCATCGCCGATGACGTAGGTGACACAGGCAGGCGTGTGCCCCGGCGTGTGCATCACTTTGACATTAAGGTTACCGATGTCAAAGACATCCCCATTTGCGAACAATCTGTCGAATTGGCTGCCGTCCATCTCAAATTCGGTACCTGCATTAAAGATCTTGCCAAAAACTTTTTGCACGGCGGTTATATTGGCTCCGATCGCAATTTTGCCGCCCAGCTTTTCGGCCAGGTAGGGTGCAGCAGACAGGTGATCGGCGTGCACATGGGTCTCCAGTATCCAAGCGACCTGCCAGTCATTTCGTGTGATTTCATCGATCAGCTTATCGGCATGGGTCGTTTCGGTACGGCCCGCTGCGGCGTCAAAATCCAAGATGGAATCGATAATCGCCACAGCGTTTGAAGCTGGGTCTTTTACGATATGACAAGCCGCGTTCGTGGCTTCGTCAAAGAACGTATACACCTCGGGAGAGGACTGCCGCATTTTTTAAAACTCCACGACGGCGCGGATAGATTTGCCTTCATGCATCAAATCGAACCCGTGGTTGATATCCTCTAGCTTCAATTTATGAGTAATCATTGGGTCGATTTCGATCTTGCCGTCCATGTACCAATCCACGATTTTGGGTACATCGGTGCGCCCGGATGCGCCACCAAATGCAGTACCGCGCCAAACCCGCCCTGTCACCAATTGGAACGGTCTTGTGCTAATCTCTGCGCCAGCAGGGGCGACGCCGATAATGATGCTTTCGCCCCACCCCTTATGCGCGCATTCCAGCGCTGTGCGCATAACGCCCACGTTGCCAGTGGCGTCAAATGTGTAATCCGCACCACCGCGTGTCAGCTCAACCAGATGTGCAACCAGATCCCCGTTCACTTTTGAAGGGTTTACGAAATCGGTCATACCAAACCGTTTGGCCATCTCGAGTTTACCCTCGTTCAGGTCAACGCCAACGATTTGGTCTGCCCCAGCAAGGCGCAAACCTTGGATAACATTGAGTCCAATACCGCCAAGGCCGAAGACCACGCCAGTTGACCCAATCTCAACTTTAGCAGTGTTGATCACTGCCCCTATGCCGGTTGTGACACCACAACCAATATAACAAATTTTATCGAACGGCGCGTCCTTTCGAACTTTCGCCAGAGCAATTTCGGGCACAACTGTGTGATTGGCGAAGGTAGAACATCCCATATAATGGTGGATTGGCGTCCCATCGAGCATTTTGAAACGGGTCGAGCCGTCAGGTAAAAGCCCCGCGCCTTGGGTACTTCGGATCTTCTGGCACAGGTTGGTTTTCGGGTTGAGGCAGTATTCGCACTCGCGACATTCAGGCGTATAAAGTGGGATCACATGGTCACCCACCTCTAGACTGGTCACACCTTCTCCAATTTCGATCACTACGCCTGCACCTTCATGACCCAAGATTGCCGGAAAAATGCCCTCCGGATCCTCGCCCGAACGGGTGAATTCATCTGTATGACATAGACCTGTAGCTTTGATCTCAACCAAAACCTCTCCAGCGCGCGGGCCGTCGAGTTCAACGTCCATAACTTCAAGTGGTTTTCCAGCCTCCAAGGCGACAGCAGCACGTGTTCGCATTTTTTCTCCTAAAAAAATTGCTTGATTTTTTCCATGATTCGCTCTCATCATCTGAGAAAGTGTCTCATATTTCAATAGGTACCTTTGAAGTGCATCTAGAACGTCTTATTCATCTGCTTGAAATTATCGCCGTCGTCGGTCGTCCGGTCAGCGCAACCGAAGCGCAGATAGCAAGTGGGTTGCCAAAGCCAACCTGCTATCGCTTGATGCAAACATTGCAAGAACAAGGGCTGATCGAAGAACCAAACAATGACGGGCGCTATGTGATTGGTGAACGGCTGATCCGCATTGCTCTATTGGGAAAATCCGACGTGGATGTGCGCCGTGTCGCGGCGCCTCTTCTCAAAGTGGCCGCTACCAAATTCAATGAAACTGTGTTTCTGGCACGCTTCCGAGATGGCAAAGTGGAAATTATTCATGTCGAAACACCTGATGATCCCGCCCGTGCCTTCATCCATCCAGGGCTTGGTGAACGCCCGATGCACGCCTGTTCTTGTTCAAAGGCAATCGCAGCCTTCACAGAACAAAACTTTCAAGACAAAATTTTGCAAGGAAGTCTCCAAGCCTATACAGACCACACAAAGGCGACGCGAGAAGACCTGCTTGCAGAGTTCGATATCATCCGAAAGCAAGGTTTTGCCGATTGCGATCAAGAGATTGACATTGGCATCTCAAGCGTTGCCGCCCCAATAACAATCGGGAATATCGGTGCCACCTTTAGCGTCGGCGCAGTCGGACCCGTACGCAGGTTTGGCACAGATTACAGACATAATATCGGCCGTCAGCTGACACAGCTTGCAACAAAGATCAGCGGTGCCATTCAACTATGCAACGTGGCCGAGGCCTAAGGAGGAACCGCGGCAATGATGTATCAAACCCCAATGAGCGGGGAATAACTTTAGGGAGGAAGATCGATGAATAAACCGATGAAGCCGGATCCAACATTTCATGCATCCGCAAAACTAGCGATGCAAGCACCACCTGAAAATTTTGCCTTTACGGTAATGCTGGGCAAAGACGCTGATCAACACGACGGACTAGCCGTTATTGACCTGCGCAAAGGGTCGAAAACCTATGGCGAGATCGTTCATAAGGTGATGACTGAAACCACTGGGGACGAATTTCACCACTTTGGCTGGAACGCGTGTTCATCATCTCTGTCGCCCTTATCGGGCCATGCATTTTTAGAACGCCGCTATCTGATCGTACCAGGCATTCGCTCGTCGCGTATTTTTATCTTTGATGTCAAAGATCCACTAAAGGCTCATATTCATAAGATTATTGAACCGGAAGAACTATTCGAAAAGACAGGGTATTCGCGTCCCCATACAATTCATTGTGGGCCTGAAGGGATTTATGTATCAACTCTTGGTGGAGGCGGAGCTGATGGCACAGATGGCCCTCCCGGTATTTTCATCATGGATTGTGAAACATTTGAAATTATCGGTCGCTACGAAATGGATCGCGGTGCACAAGACAAACATTACGATTTCTGGTGGAACCTGCCACAAGACTATATGGTCAGTTCTGAATGGGGTCTGCCGCCCCAATATGAAAACGGTGTTGTACCAGAAGATTTACTGTCAAACAAATACGGCCATTCGATCCACTTCTGGGATCTGCGCGCGCGCAAAAACATCCAAACAATGGATTTCGGTGAAAACTACCAGATGGCGTTAGAGATCCGCCCTGCCCATGATCCGACCAAATCTTATGGGTTCTGCGGTGTCGTGGTTGATACAACAAACTTACAAGGCGCGATTTTTACCTGGTGGCGTGGTGATGATGGTGTGTGGCAATCCAAGAAGACGATCACGATCGATCCACGCCCAGAAGATCCAGAAAACCTTCCTGATTTGCTTAAAGGCTTCGGAGCCGTGCCACCCTTGGTCACTGATATCGACCTCAGCCTTGATGACAAGTACCTTTACGTCGCTTGCTGGGGCTTGGGCGAAATGCATCAATACGATGTGTCCGATCCGATGAACCCTGTTCTGAACGGCAAAGTCCAGCTTGGCGGCATCGCGACCGAGCATAAGCACCCTAACGGCAAGGATGTCATCTATGGCCCACAAATGGTTGAGATCAGCCGTGACGGGAAACGGGTTTACTGGACGAACTCGCTTTATTCGTCATGGGACAACCAGTTCTATCCGCATCAGGAAGGCGGACAGATGGTGATGGCGAATGTCGGGGAAGATGGCAGCTTTACCCTTGATCCTGACTTCTACATTGACTTCCCAGAGAACACCCGTGCCCACCAGATCCGTCTGGAGGGGGGCGATTGTTCCACCGACAGCTTCTGCTATCCGTCGGTTTAATTGATGGAAGACATGACTTCGACGGCCCTTTGGTGGGCCGTCATTTTTTCGGGCGTCTATCATGGGGTGAATCCTGGCATGGGTTGGCCGCTTGCTGTCTCTGCCGCGCTATTTGAGCGGAAAAAAAGCGCAATGGTTAAGGCGCTCGCGATGCTGGCGACAGGCCATTTTCTGGCGATGATTGTCATCCTGCTGCCGTTCTCGATGATGGTTTTCCTAATCTACAACGAACGCGAAATTCGGATCGGCGCAGGCGTGCTGGTGATCGCCATGGGTGTCTATTTGTTGATCAACCGACGACACCCGAAAATTTTGGCACGCGTGCATCCTGCCAAGCTGGGATTGTGGTCGTTTCTTGCGGCTACCGCCCATGGTGCGGGACTGATGCTGGTACCGATTTACCTCGGCATTTGCGGGCTTTTGGTGCCCGGTGAAAGCGTGTCCGGGACCGGCCATGCCGCAGCACAAGAATTGATGACAAGTAATGTCATGACCGCCTTTTTGGTCGCGGCCACCCACACCTTCGCAATGACCTTCGCAGGCGCCGTGATTGCCGTGTTTGTCTATGCGTGGTTCGGGCTGAAATTCATCTCGAAAAGCTGGTTTAACCTCGATCTTGTGTGGGCGTTGAGCCTGATCCTCGTCGGGGCATTCGGGATCTATTCCGCCTTTGTAGGCCATCGTTAAGGTCAAAGGCACATCAACATCAACGACTTAATTTTCTTGGTAAGCGGTCCTTGGCCCAACTGTTGCTAATGTCACTTTGTCCCGCATAGCAGTCCTTGGTCCCGCCTGCAGCGAATGTCTCAAGAGAGCCCAACCTGTCGACTTTCTGTGCCGCAGCGAAAGTTCGGTTTCGAGGAAATCACTAAGTTATCTTTAAAGTCATGGCTCTTCGCGGATATCGGTGGTGAGGTAACGCACTGCAACGCGGCTTTCCTAAAACCGCCATCCGTTTCGCGGCTTGTTGCTTGGCAAATTGACCCAGGGCACCTCACTTCGTTTCTTGAAGAACGCGGTTCTTGAGTGTGACCGATCCCAATAAATTATCGGTCTTTGCTGCACCTGCAGCCTCTGCAACTTTACAATTGTTTCCGGCTCGTTAGCCATGCTGCAGCGCAATATATCGATTGATTGCATACCAATGTATCCATTTAAGTTATTATAATCATTTGATTTTTGAACTTATCGGTTGTATGGAGTGCTGGGTGAACTCTTGGAGGGGGTGCAGACATTTTTAAGACTGACTTCACACAATGGATCGGGCGGACCCAGCAAGATCACGCTGTCTTCGATGAAAGCGCGGCCGCGCGTCATGCGGCGACAGTCGGATTTGACGCGGGTCGGGCAGGTGCTGTTATGCCATTGTTGTCCCATTGGTGCGCCTTCACCCCGAATGTCGACACCACGGAGCTATCCAATGACGGTCACCCAAAGCTCGGGGGCTTTTTGCCGCCCGTTCATTTGGAACGACGGATGTGGGCGGGCGGGACGCTTACATTTCACGCGCCGCTTCATATTGGTGCGCGCCTGACGCGGCACTCTGAAATCAAGTCGATCACAGAGAAAGAAGGGGCAAATGGCCCGATGCTGTTTGTAAGCCTTGCCCATGCCATCTTTGAAGATGATCGGCTATGCGTCGAAGAAACCCAAGACATTGTCTATCTCAATATCCCGCAAGTTTTTGTACCGCCAAAGCCAAAACCGGTCCCATCGACACCCGATATGATCGAAGCCGTCGCCGTGACAGAGCCTCTCTTGTTCCGGTTCTCGGCAATCACGTTCAACGCGCACCGCATTCACTACGATTTGCCCTACGCCAAATCCGTCGAAAAGTACCCAGGGCTGGTGGTGCATGGGCCTTTGCAGGCGATGTTGCTGCTGCGGGCAGCAATCCGGCACAGCGGTCGCGACGTGCGTCAATTTCAGTTTCGGGGCATTCATCCGATGTTCCATTTTGACGACATGCACCTGTTTGGAGAGACCACCGAGGATGGCATGAAACTTTGCACCGGGTTGGTCGACGGTCACCAAGGGATGCAAGCAACCACAATCTGGGAGGAAAAGTGAGATGGCTGGAGTTTTGAATGGCATGCGGGTTGTTGAAGGCTCCGCCTTTGTCGCTGTCCCACTTGCGGGCATGACGCTGGCGCAAATGGGCGCCGATGTAATCCGGTTTGACCGGCTCGGTGGGGGCCTCGATGCCACACGCTGGCCGGTTGCGCCCAATGGGTTGAGCCATTTTTGGGCGGGAATGAACAAGGGCAAGCGGTCAATCGCTGTCGACATGCGATCAGATCGTGGGCGGGAATTGGTGACGGAAATTATCACTGCCCCCGGCGAGGATGCGGGAATGTTCATGACAAACCTTAAAGTGCGCGGCTGGATGGATCATGAGACGTTGTCCAAACGTCGCAAAGACTTGATCATGGTGGCGCTGAAAGGCGACCGGCATGGGCGTCCTGCGGTTGATTATACGGTAAATCCTGCCCTTGGGTTTCCGGCGATTACGGGTCCGGCGGGGTCAACCGATCCCGTGGCGCATGCGCTGCCGGCTTGGGATTGTATCGCGGGACAAATGATGGTCTCGGGCCTTTTGGCCGCCGAGCGGCACCGTCTGCGCACAGGCGAGGGCCAAGATGTTGAGTTTTCGTTGAAGGACGTCGCCGCTGCAATGTTAGGTAATCTTGGCATCATCGGGGATGCGGCCACCGGTGGGGCAAAACGGGGAAAGTCCGGCAACGCTCTTTACGGGGCCTATGGACAAGACTTCATCTGTGCGGACGGTGAACGTGTGATGGTCATCGGGCTGACACAGCGTCAATGGCAGGGCATCGTGAAGGTCACCGGTATGGGCGCGCGAATAGACCAACTTGCCGCCAGCCTTGGTGCAAATTTTGCGGACGAAGGACAACGGTACATGCATCGCGATGCCATTACCGAAGTTCTGCGGCCGTGGTTCGCCCAACGCTCTAGTGCCGAGATTGGCACCTTGTTTGATGACAACAGTCTGACATGGTCGGTGTTTCGTGACTTTGAAAGTGCGCTTGCACAGGATCCTGACCTATCAACTGACAACCCGATTTTTTCAGACATCGAAACACCCGGTCTTGGCAAATTTCTTGTGCCTGGCTCTCCGCTGAATTTCTCGCAGTTTGAAAGGGAAGAGCCTGTACCCAGCCCCACACTTGGGATGCATACAGAGGAGATCCTGGGCGATGTCGTGGGCCTGCCAGATGTTGAGATCGCACAGCTGTTTGATTCAGGCACGGTCCAAAGCCCGAATTACGCCAAAGCCCGGCCGGCCGCGTAAATGGCCGTGAAATTCTCTCCAGCGGTTGCGCCACTTTTTGTGCCAGCAACGCGCCCCGAGCGTATAGCCAAGGCTGCAAACAGTGGCGCTGACGCCATCATAGTCGACCTCGAAGATGCCGTGGCCGACAAAGACTTGGCGCGCGCGGGACTGGCAGACTATTTGGCAGACCTTCCGGTCCCTTGCTTTATACGTGTCAATGCCGTCACGTCTGACTGGTTTTACGCCGATATGGAGTTGGTCCGCAGGGTTGAGGGCATGGGTGTCATGTTGCCCAAATCCGAAACTGCCGCAGATATTGAGCAAATCGGGCCTGATATTCCTGTCATCGCTTTGGTCGAAACCGCCCGCGGTATTGTTGGGCTACCTGACATCTGTCAGGCGCAGGCGACGTGCCAGCTGGCCTTTGGATCAATCGACTACTCACTGGATGTCGGCTGCGACGAGACCGCAGAGGCTCTACTGTTGGCGCGCTCGTCTTTGGTGACATATTCGCGCGCCTTTGGCCTGCCCTCGCCCATCGATGGCGTCACCGTTTCGGTAAATGAACAAGAGCAAGTGATGGCCGACGCAAGTTATGCCCGCCAACTGGGGTTTGGTGGCAAACTGGCTATTCATCCTAATCAGATAAGCACCATCAAGGGTGCCTTTGCTCCGTCCCATGACCAGCTTGATTGGGCCCGACGGGTCATGCACGCCAACGAGGCAGCAGACGGTGCGGCGGTCTTGATGGACGGGCAGATGGTTGACACACCTATAATTGAAAAAGCCAGACAAATGCTTAGGACATCTCAAACCGTTCTTTGATCGACACGTGCCTGATGAGGGTCCGACAACCAAGAACGTCAGCTTTTTGCTAGGTTAACATTGATAACTTGCAACTGAAGCGAATAGCCGCTTATCGGCCGTTGCCGTTGCGACCAAGATAAAGCGGCCATTGGCATCTTGAAGGATCTAGTCAGCTTTGTCCGCGTAGTAGCCGTTAGATTATCACGCGGCGAATGGCAGCTGAGAGCCCAGAATGACTAATGCTGCGCATTCACCAATGTCGGCTTTCTTGGAGTTGAAGTGAAAACGCTTGCAAAGTTCACCCTATGTGATGTAGTTACATGATGTACTAACATCATATTGGATAAACCATGGATCAGTGCATCTTCACCGCCGTGAGAAAGGCAAACCGTGTCCTGTTTCGACACTACCAAGATGCCTTGTCCGAAACTGGCGTCAGTATTGTACAACTCTCCATTCTGAGGGCTCTTGAACGCCACGGCCCACTATCTTTGTCGCGGCTGGCCGATGACCTCGCGATGGAGCGAACATCGCTCTACCGGACAATAGAGCCGCTGATTGAAAGCGGGGGTGTACAGGTAGAAAGCGCCCCGACGGGGAAATCGAAGATCGCAAAACTAACCGCCGAAGGGCAGGGCACAATCGAGCGCGTCATGCCGTTTTGGGCGAAGGCGCAAGAGCGAGTTACAAACGAAGTCGCGCTGGCCGAACGCCCCGATTTCCAACGCGCATTGAATGCAATCGCGAAGCTGTCAGCTTGAAATGGGACACTCCATGATCAATCGCGCCGTGCTGGCCTGGCTTTTGCTGGGGTTGATCTGGGGCACAAATTTTGTGTTCATTAAGTGGTCAACCGATGCCGTCACCCCGATGCAGGTTGTACTGGTGCGGGTCATTGCCGGTTTTTTGACGGTAGCGGCTTACGCATTGATCACGAGGCAGCTAAGGCTCTCTGATCTAAAGCATAGCCTGCATTTTGTCGCTATGGCCTGCCTCGCTGCCGCGCTCTATTTTTACGGTTTTGCCCAAGGCACGGCACTGTTGCAATCTGGCTTGGCAGGTGCAGTTAGTGCGTCAATTCCGCTTTTTTCGCTTCTGGCTGCGGTTCTATTCCTGCCTGAAGAGAGGCTCACCACCAATCGGGTTTTGGGTTTGCTTGTCGGATTGATTGGCGTGACCCTGATTGCGAAGCCATTTTCAGGAGGAATCGGCGACAGCTACCTATTGGGCGTGTTGTGGATGGTGTTCGGCTCATTCAGCCTTGGCGTTTCTTTTGTCTATGCCCGCAAGTTTGTCACACCTCTGGACCTACCGCCAGCCGCACTCACAACGTACCAGCTTGGCTTTGCAACCGTGATCTTGCTGGCTGTGACGGACAAATCCGGACTTGGAACGCTCTACGATGATCCGACCTCCTTCGCTGTTCTGGTATTCGGCCTTGGCTTCTTGGGAACGGGACTGGCTTACGTTCTTTATTATTATGTCATTAGCAAGCTTGGTGCGGTGCGTGCATCCGCGCTCACGTATGTCCCGCCAGTCGTCGCTCTTTTTCTGGGTGCGCTATTCTTAGGTGAAGTTATCGTCGTTTGGGATTACGTCGCCACCGTACTAATCTTCGCAGGTGTCATACTCGTCAACAAACGGCCAAAGTCGCAAAGTTGACATTGGCTAAATGACAGCTTCGTCCCGCACAGC
>Ga0209194_1001926_pt1 | contig 11858 bp, 8 predicted proteins | sample COGITO_mtgs_1004_FD_184787 | JGI IMG/M metagenome (GOLD analysis project Ga0209194, IMG submission 184787) | Pelagic marine microbial communities from North Sea - COGITO_mtgs_100413 (SPAdes) (version 2) | ecosystem: Environmental > Aquatic > Marine > Epipelagic ...
TATTCTCAAAGAGGGCATGACTTTCTCTCAAACTCTGATGACCACTTCCAGCGAATATATTACTCGCCGCCTGGGCAACGAAGGCTACACCTTTGCCGAGGTTGAGGGCTTTCCCGAGGTCAATGAAGAAGACAAAACCGCCAAGATAACCTATCTGGTTAAGCCAGGTATGCGCGCCTATGTAAGGCGTGTTGAGTTCCGTGGCAATACCAAGACCGCCGATTCAGTACTGCGTCGCGAGATGCGTCAGATGGAAGCCGGTTCAGCGAATAATGCCCTGATCGAAATGTCCAAAGTTCGACTTGAACGTCTTGGCTTCTTTAAAGGGGTTAATGTAGAGAACGTTCCTGTTGCCGGAACCAACGATCAGATTGATGTGGTCTTCAGTGTTGAAGAGCAGCCTTCGGGCTCGATTGGCGCCAGTGTGGGTTACGCCCAGGGCACTGGTCTGATTCTCGGTGCCAACCTCAGCGAAAATAATTTTCTTGGTACGGGCAAGCAGGTGGGTATTGGTTTAAACCGCAGTACCTATCAAACCTCAATTAATTTTAGTTATACCGAACCTTATTTTACCGTTGACGGCGTCAGTGCTGGTTATAGCGTATTTGCGCGAGAGACTGACTACGACGAGATCAATGTCGCCAGCTTCTCTACCAACACCTACGGGGCAGCAGTCAACTGGAGCTATCCAGTCACTGAAGTGCAGCGCATAGGCTTTGGTTTAGGCTATGAAAATCTGGACCTGCAAACCGGTATTTTCGCCTCTAAGGAAATTGCTGATTTTGTTCGCGATAACGGTTCAGAATTCGATATTATCAATGCCAATATCAACTGGGTTCAGTCGACGCTTAACCGTGGTGTGTTTGCTACCAGAGGTTCGCAGCAGCGCTTTGGTTTTGATATAGCACTGCCTGGATCTGGTCTTGAATACTACAAGATGACTTATTCAGCACAGCATCTTCGCGGTCTATATCGCGGTTTGAGCCTCAAGCTCAGAGCGGATTTAGGTTATGGCGAATCCTATGGCGACACGACTCAAATGCCGTTCTTTAAGAACTTCTACGGTGGTGGTTTCGGTTCGGTTCGAGGGTTTGAGCGGAATACTCTCGGGCCCCAGGATACCCCCTGTAATTTGAATACGGATAATCCTTGCACCACTGGCTTTGTCGATGATCCAGATCCAATTGGTGGCAATGTTCAGGTTGAGCTGGGTGCGGAAATTATTTTCCCATTGCCGTTTCTCAAAGATCAGCGATCTGTGCAAGCTACATTGTTCTTCGATGCGGGTAATATCTTCAACACCAAATGTGGCGAGTTGCAGACTAACTGTTTTAAGCCTGATGCTGGCGAACTGCGTTACTCTGTGGGTGTAGGAGCAACCTGGTTAAGTGGCTTTGGACCTATCACCTTTAGTTTGGCTAAGCCGTTAAATTCAAATGACTTCGATGAGACGGAAGTATTTCAGTTCTCATTGGGTAATCAATTTTAATCATAGTAGGGAGAGGCGTTTTGTATAATTTGAAAGCAGTAGTATTGGCATTGGTAGTGGTTTGTTCGGGTACAACTTCTATGGCAGCAGTGGCTGCAGATAAGATTGCTGTGGTCGATATTGCTCGGGCTATCTTTAGCTCAAATACCGCCCAGGTGCGTCTTAAGGAAGCTGAAACCGGTGCCGATTTTGTCGCCCTTAAAGCAAAGTATGAAAGCTCAACTGCCGACCTTCAGGCACTGGCTAAAGAAGCTGAAAGCAAGCGCATGACCTGGTCTCAGGAACAGGCTCTAGAGCATCAAAAGAAAATGGAATATGCCAAAGCTGATGCTGAATTAGCTGGCCGTAAGATCCAGTCTGAACAGCAGCAACTGCAACAGAAAATCATGCAGGAAATCGGTCCTATGGCTCAGCAAGCTCTGCAGGAAGTGGTTCAGGAAGAGGGTGTCACAATATTACTTAAAATTGACTCCGTACTCTTGGCTGGCCCCGAGAGCAACTTGACCGCTAAGGTTGCTGATCGTCTGAATAAAAAATCGCAATAATTTTTAATGTCTGAAGATTATTCGCTCGCTGAAATAGCCGCGTTTCTCGGAGCCGAGTTACGTGGTGATGGCGCACTGCGCATAAGTGGATTGAATACCCTTAAGAATGCTGGGCCCGGTGAGTTGGCGTTTCTTGCCAATGAGAAATACAGCAGTCAGCTGGGTGCCTGTAACGCGGCGGCTGTGATTATGGCTGCCAAGCACATCACTGCAGGTGAAGGCTGCGGGCTGCCTAAGTCCATTGGTATAGAGTCCAGTGGTGTAGAGTCCAGTGATGCAGAGTTCAATGGCGCAGCGTTGATTCTCGACAACCCCTATTTGGGTTATGCGCGCATTTCTCAGTGGTTTGATACTGCTCCCAAGGCAGCTCTAGGTATACACCGCTCAGCAGTCATTGCCGATTCGGCCTCTCTAGGCGCAAATGTGGCGATTGCCGCGAATGCGGTTGTTGAGGCGGACGCAGTGATTGGGTCTGGAAGCCATTTGGGTGCAGGTAGTTTTGTCGGAGCCCGCTCTCAGCTTGGTGACAATGCCCGTATCTCGGCAAATGTAACGATTTATCATGACGTTATTGCGGGTCGTGACCTGACTGTTCACAGCGGTTCGGTAATCGGCGCTGATGGGTTTGGCTTTGCACCAGATGGGGCAGGGCAGTGGCAGAAGATCTACCAGATTGGCGGTGTCGACATTGGCGACAATGTTGAAATTGGCGCCTGTACCACAATTGATCGTGGTGCCCTTGGGGATACCCGTATCGGCAATGGTGTGATTATTGACAATCATGTACAAATTGCCCACAACGCGGTGATTGGGGATAACTGCGCACTGGCTTCTTATTCCGGTCTTGCGGGCAGTGCCACCCTAGGTAACAACGTTATTCTGGCTGGGGATGCCTGTGTGGTTGGGCACGTGACTGTCTGTGACAATGTCCAGATAACCGCTCGTGGTCTAGTGACTAAGTCGATTAACGAACCCGGATCCTACTCGTCGGGAATGCCGTTGATGAAGACTCGAGAGTGGCGCAAAAATGCGGTGCGAATGTCTCAACTGGACAGTATTGCGCGCCGTCTGAAAGAGTTAGAAAAAGATTAATAGATCAAGACATAGCTTACGCAAAGGTTTACAGGCGTTAGCCAGAAAATAAGACCTAAAGACTTTTTATGGATGGAATAATGACTGAAGGCACAACTATTACTGACGCTGCTGTCGGCGGCGCCATGACAACTACTGAAATAATGAGCGTCTTGCCGCACCGCTATCCCTTTTTACTGGTTGATAGAGTGCTTGAACTAGTCGAGGGTGAGCGTATTCTCGCGCTGAAAAATATCACCGGCAATGAAGATGTGTTCAACGGCCATTTTCCCGGAGCACCAATTTTTCCTGGTGTCCTGATGATTGAAGCCCTGGCCCAAGCGTCTGGGATTCTGGGTTTTAGAACCACTAACACCACTGCCGATGACGGTAAGCTTTACCTGTTTGCCGGTGTCGATAAGGCGCGCTTTAAAAGGCCAGTGACGCCCGGTGATCAGTTAATGCTCGAGTCCCGAGTGATTGCTGTAAAGCGTAATATCTGGCGTTTCCAAACCCGTGCCACAGTCAATGATAAGCTTGTTTGCGAAGCTACCTTACTCTGTGCCTATCAGGATCGAGATAAAGTTAAGTGATTCATCCCAGCGCCGTTATAGATCCCACAGCTAAAATAGCCGATAAGGTTAGTATAGGCCCGTGGACGATGATCGGCGCAGATGTTGAGATCGGAGAAGGCAGTGAGATCAGCTCCCATGTGGTGATTAAAGGGCCGACTAAAATTGGCACTGGCAACAAGATCTATCAGTTTTCCACCATTGGTGACGACACTCCTGACGTTAAATATAAAGGCGAGCCCACTCGGTTAATTATTGGCGACAACAACGTGATTCGCGAAGGTGTCACCATTCACCGTGGCACAGTGCAGGACAATAGCGAAACCATTATCGGCAGTAATAACCTGCTCATGGCCTACGCTCATGTTGGTCACGATTGCGTGATCGGCGACAACGTTATTATGGTCAACAATGCCAGTGTCTCTGGCCATGTCTATGTGGGTGACTGGGCGATTCTCAGTGGTTATGCCCTGGTGCATCAGTATGTCCATATAGGGCCCCACTGTTTTATTGGCCCTGCGGCTTTTGTCTATCACGATGTGCCAGCTTTTATTACTGCCTTTGGCAGCCCCGCTGAACCCCGCACTATTAATCGTGAAGGCTTAAAACGCCGAGGTTACAGCGCGGAGCAAATCTCCCTGGCTAATCAGGCCTACAAATTACTTTATCGTCGCGGCTTGCAGCTTGACGAAGCGATCAAGGCAATTACCAAGCTCGGTGATGACCCTGCGATTTTACAGTTCCTAAATTCCATTGAGAAATCCACTCGCGGTATTATTCGCTAAGCCATGGCTGGCCTCTCTGACAAACTAAGCGCCCCTATGAATCCACCCACCTTTGTTATAGTCGCCGGAGAAGCCTCCGGGGATACTCTGGGTGCGGATTTAATTCGCGCGCTGAAACGTCTTTTCCCGGACGCTCAATTCGAGGGTATAGGCGGTCCCAAGATGATCGCCGAGGGCTTTGTCTCCTTTCATCCGATGGATCGCTTATCGGTGATGGGATTTGTCGAACCGCTTAAGCGCTTGCCTGAACTGCTGTCCATACGCCGAGACATTATTACTCGCTGCAAGCAGTCAAAGCCTGCTGCCTTTATTGGGATCGATTCTCCCGACTTTAATTTGGGCATTGAAAAGGCCCTGCATAACGTCGGTATCAAAACAGTGCACTACGTCAGCCCCTCGGTTTGGGCATGGCGTCAGGGGCGCATTAAAGGCATTAAGCGCTGCGTTGACTTAATGCTGACGCTGCTGCCCTTTGAGGAGGCCTTTTATCAACAGCACGCTGTACCAGTGGCCTTTGTCGGTCATCCGCTAGCCGGTCAGATTTCGCGGGATCCAGATAGTTCTGGGGCTCGCAGGCAGTTGGGTTTGGATACTGATCGGCCGCTGCTGTGCATCATGCCGGGCAGCCGTGGAGGCGAGGTGGCGCTGATGGGCGAACTGTTTCTGATGGTGGCTAAACGTCTGCTTGAGTCCAACCCGCAGTTACAGTTCTTGATCCCAGCAGCCAATGGCGATCGGCACAGGCAGTTGAGCGAGATTCTTGCAGAGCACCCCGACTTACCCGTCACTCTGATCGAACAACAGTCGCTACTGGCTATGGAAGCAGCTGATGCGGTTTTACTTGCCTCTGGTACCACCGCTCTTGAAGCCATGTTGCTAAAGAAGCCAATGGTAGTGAGTTACAAACTTGGCAAGTGGACTTACAAGTTAGTCCGCCCCTTTATTAAGACTCCCTTCGCCTCAATTCCAAACTTACTGGCGTCTGCGATGGTGGTGCCAGAGCTGATTCAAGATGAGGCCACCGTGGACAGTCTCAGTGCAGCCGTTAGCAATGCATTGGATGCTAATGCGCGACACTTAGTGGAACAGCGCTTCGAAGAACTCTATGAGCAAATTAATTTGCCATCCGGTGATACAGCTGCAGCTGCCATTAACAAGCTGATCTGCTCGTGAAGCCGCCTAAAATCAAGGCCTCTAACTTAAAAGCCTCTAGCTTAAAGCCCTCTAAGTTGAAGGCCTGGAAACCCCCAGCCAATATTCAATTTCTCGCCGGCGTCGACGAAGTAGGGCGGGGCCCACTGGCCGGTGATGTGGTCACCGCTGCGGTTATTCTGCCGATCAATCACGGGATTGAAGGGCTGGCTGACTCGAAAGTACTCTCCAGTCGACAGCGAGAAAACCTCTATGCTGACATCACCAGTCGAGCGCTCTGCTGGTCTGTGGCGCGCTGCTCCGTAGCTGAAATTGATCGCTTTAATATTTTGCAGGCCACCCTGATGGCTATGCGTCGGGCTGTGATGGGTCTAAGTCAACAGCCGGATTATGTGGCTGTGGATGGCAATCGACTGCCCCAATGGGAGTATCGCGGGGAAGCGGTGGTCAAGGGCGATGGCCGGGTGGAATGTATCAGTGCTGCGTCGATTATTGCCAAGGTAGTGCGAGATGCGGAAATGAAAGCCCTAGATGTCACCTATCCGGGTTATGGCTTTGCTGCCAACAAAGGTTATGGCACACCACAGCATCTGGAGGCTCTGGCTCGCATTGGTGCAACGCCTATTCACCGCCGGACCTTTGCGCCAGTGCGGGAGCAGTTAGAACTCGTACAATCTGGTCTTTTTGATTAGGTAGCCTCGCGGTTAGTGGATATACTATTGACCATCAAAGCGAGGCCAACACGAAGAGCTCTGTAAGCTTATTGTCAGTCTCCGCATTCGAATAAAAAATAATTAATCTAGGGTTTAAGGGGATTGTCTTGAGATATGCACAGATAACCGGCTGGGGAAAATATGCTCCACCGCTGCTGATGACAAACGATGATATGGCCAAGATTGTCGATACCAGTGACGAGTGGATTTTCTCGCGCTCGGGCATCCGTCAGCGCCACTATAGCCACGTATCTACCGGTGAAATGGCCTGGCTCTCTGCAGAGCGCGCACTGGCTACTGCTGGTGTGGATGCAGATGATATAGATCTGATTATTCTCGGCTCTACCACTCCCGAAGAAATTTGTCCGAATACAGCCAGTTATATCAAAAATAGACTCGGCGCTAAAAACGCTGCGGCTTTTGATCTTAACTCCGCCTGCACTAGCTGGTTCTACGCCCTGAATACTGCGACTGACATGATTAAGGCGGGTTCAATCAACAAAGCTTTGGTGATCGGTTCGGAGCGGATCTCCCTGGCAATGGATTGGAAAAAACGCGAGTCCTGCTTTCTCTTTGGTGACGGTGCCGGTTCTGTGGTTATCGAAGCGGCTGAGGAAGAGAGCGGCCTATTGACGGCAAAAATGAGCTGTGTGCCCGATAGCCGTGAATGCTTGCGGCTGCCTACTTGGGGCATGTCCCCCGCACATCTCACCGGCGATATGTATATCTCTCTGGACTTCGACGGCGCAGAAATTTTTAAGAGTGCGGTCAAAGGTATGTCTGACGCGATCAATGATGTGCTCGAAAAGCAGGGTCTGACAGCAGCTGACATAGACCTATTTGTTCCCCATCAAGCGAATATGCGAATTATCCAGTCCCTAGCCAAACGTCTCGACTTCCCCATGGAAAAAGTGGTTGTGGCCATCGACAAGTACGCCAACACCTCCGCTGCCTCCATACCTCTTGCGCTCTGTGATGCATTAGAGGATGGTCGGGTTAAGCCCGGCATGACCATTCTCACGGCAACCTTTGGTGCTGGACTGTCCTGTGGCGCAGGCATTATTAAATGGGGTGACCGAGTAGAGCCGGTGGCTGTTTCGGATAAGTCGATTCCTGAATTTGACGGCACTGTATTTGATCTGATGAAAGATAGCTTCACCCATTACGGTGTTGATGCCAGCCATCTGTTAACCAAAGGCAAAGGGTAAATCCAATAACTACTGCATCATTTGTTCATCTGCGGCTGCACTCTGAATACTCATTAGTCGATGGGTTAGTCAGAATAAAGCCTCTGGCTAAGGCCGTCGCAGAGCTGGGTATGCCCGCTGTGGCGCTCACCGACTTTAATAATTTCTTTGCTGCGGTAAAGTTTTACAAAGCGACTCAGGGTTGCGGTGTTAAGCCCATTCTCGGCGCCGATCTGCTGGTGCTCGACGAGAGTGGGGAAGGCAGTCCCACCCAATTAGTGCTACTGGTTAAAGACCAAGTCGGCTATGCCAACCTGACCAAACTTATTTCCAAGGCCTATCAAGAGGGCCAGCGCCAAGGCGTGCCACATATTAAAAAGTCCTGGCTGGCTGAATTCAGTGATGGATTGATCGCCCTGTCCGGTGGTCGCAGTGGCGAGATTGGTGTGGCCCTAGTGTCCAGTCGTCTCGACGATGCCGCCACAGCCCTCGAAGAATTTATCGCTCTGTTTGGGGATCGTTTTTATCTCGAACTACAGCGTACCGGTCGTGCCGAAGAAGAGGACTATCTGCATGCCGCAGTAGATCTAGCGGCGCGCTTCAACTGCCCAGTGGTAGCCACCAACGATGTGCGCTTTATCGCCAAGACTGAATTTGAAGCCCATGAAGCGCGGGTCTGTATTCACGAGGGTCGTGCCCTTGATGATCCTCGTCGTGAGCGGCGCTTCTCCGAGCAGCAGTATCTGCGCAGTGCCGATGAGATGGCTGAGCTGTTTGCGGATATTCCCGAAGCCCTAGAAAACACTGTTGAGATCGCCCGTCGCTGCTCCATTGAGCTGCGTCTGGGAGAGTATTTTCTGCCGGATTATCCGATCCCCGATGGCATGACCATCAATGAATTCTTTACCCTGGAATCCGAGAAGGGTCTCCAGGACCGTCTCGAAGTGCTCTACGATACCAGTGCGCCTGATTTTCCCGAGATCCAAAAACGCTACACCGAGCGTCTAGAATTCGAACTTAAAATTATTATCCAGATGGGTTTCCCCGGCTACTTCCTGATTGTGATGGACTTTATCCGCTGGGCGAAAACCAACCTTATTCCTGTGGGCCCCGGACGGGGTTCCGGTGCTGGTTCTCTAGTGGCTTATTCACTACTGATTACCGATTTAGATCCACTGGAATACGACCTTCTGTTTGAGCGCTTTCTCAATCCAGAGCGAGTGTCGATGCCGGATTTCGATATCGATTTCTGTATGGAAGGGCGCGATCGCGTTATCGCCTATGTTGCTGAGCAGTATGGTCGCGATGCCGTGTCACAGATTGTTACCTTCGGCACCATGGCAGCTAAGGCTGTGGTCCGCGATGTGGCGCGAGTGCAGGGCAAGTCCTATGGCCTCGCCGATAAACTCTCCAAGTTAATTCCCTTCGAAGTGGGCATGACTCTGGAGAAGGCAGTCGAGCAGGAAGAGACCCTAAAGCAGTTCTTAAATGACGATGAAGAAGCCGCCGAAATCTGGGGCATGGCCGTGCAGCTCGAAGGTGTTGCCCGCAACTGTGGCAAGCACGCTGGTGGTGTAGTGATTGCACCTACCAAGATCACCGATTTCTCGCCGATCTATTGCGATGAGACCGGCGGCGGTGTGGTTACCCAGTTTGATAAAAACGATGTGGAAGATGCCGGTCTGGTTAAGTTCGATTTCTTGGGCCTGCGGACACTGACGATTATTGATTGGGCAGTGCGTATGATTAATGCGGACCGCAGCATCATTGGGGAAGCGCCGCTCGAGATCGACAAGATCCCCCTCGACGATCAGCCTACCTATGGCTTGATGCAGCGGGCTGAAACCACCGCGGTGTTCCAGCTTGAGTCCCGGGGTATGAAAGAGCTGATTAAGAAGCTCGGACCAGATCGCTTTGAAGATATTATTGCTCTGGTGGCCCTGTTCCGTCCGGGACCACTGCAGTCAGGCATGGTCGACGACTTTATCAATCGCAAAAAAGGCCGTGCCGAGGTTAGCTACCCCCATCCTCAGTATCAGCACGAGTGCCTGAAGCCCGCCTTGGAACCGACTTACGGCATTATTCTCTATCAGGAACAGGTGATGCAGATCGCTCAGGAGATGGGTGGCTTTACACTGGGTGGCGCTGATTTACTCCGTCGCGCCATGGGTAAAAAGAATGCTGATGAGATGGCCAAACAGCGCATGCTGTTTATGGGTGGCGCCGTTGATAAAGGCTTTACCAAGGAGTTGGCCTCAAATATTTTTGATCTAATGGAGAAGTTTGCCGGCTACGGTTTTAACAAGTCTCACTCCGCCGCCTATGCCTTGGTGGCCTATCAGACCGCCTGGTTAAAGCAGCACTATCCCGCTCAGTTTATGGCGGCGACCATTTCTTCAGATATGGACAAGACCGATAAGGTAGTGACCTTTATCGATGAATGTCGCGCGATGAATCTGGAGTTATTGCCGCCAGATGTGAATGGTGGTCAATTCCACTTTAGCGTCGATAAGCAAAACAGTGTGATCTATGGTTTGGGAGCCATTAAAGGTCTGGGCGAAGGACCAGTGAGCAATATTCTCGCTGCTCGCAATGATGGCGGTCCGTTTAAGGATCTGTTTGATTTCTGCGCTCGAGTAGATGGTCGCAAGGTTAACAAACGTGCCATTGAAGCCCTTATTCGCAGTGGTGCCTTTGATCTGATTGGTCCTGAGGGCGAGATCGGCTACCGCCGTGCAGTGATGCTGGCAGCCATGGATCAAGCGGTGAAGCTTGCCGAGCAGCATGCCCGCAACACCAGCAGCGGTATGGGCGACCTGTTTGGCGAGTCCATTGTGGAGAGCGCCTCAGATATAAATTACACCAGCTACGGTGCAGCGCGCAGTCTGTCAGGCAGAGAGCGCCTCAATGGCGAACGCGATACGCTCGGCCTTTATCTAACCGGACACCCCATCGATGAGTACGAAGAGGAGTTGCGCATGATGCACCCCAATCGCATCTCCAAACTGCGTCCGGCCAAGGTTCTGGCCACGGTCTCCGGCATGGTGATCGCTATGCGGGTGATGAAAAATAAGCGCGGCGAAAACTTTGCCTTTATTACTCTGGACGACAAAAGTGGCCGCCTTGAACTGTCGATCTTTGCCGAAAAATACAATGTCTATCGCGAAATTCTAGTGAAAGACGCCTTGCTAGTGGTGCAGGGTGTGGTCTCTGAAGATAGCTTTACCGGCGGTCTTAAAATGCTCGCCGAATCAGTGCAGTCAATCTATGAAGCCCGCTGCAGTAAAGTGAAGCGTTTGGCCCTTAGTATCGATAGCAACATCGAGGATGGCAAGTGGGTGGAAAGCTTGCAGAGCTCGGTGAATGCCTACAAAGATGGCAACTGTCCACTGGAGGTCGACTATATTGGACCCAGTGCCAGTGGGCGTCTAAAGCTTGGCAGTCAGTGGCGAGTGCAGCCACGGGATGAGTTGATCGGTCAGCTGCGGGAAAGATTTGGTAAAAATAGCGTCACTTTGCACTATGATTAGAAGATTACGCCTGAGCGCTAAGTATTTTTAACTCCCTGAGCCCCTCAGCTTAATCGGCTCTAGCGTAGTTTTGTATTAGTGTTAGAATGCGCTCAGACCCGTTTTAGCCCAAGACATGAGAATTCTCTACCCATGAATTTAAACTATCTCTCTTTCGAACAGCCTATAGCCGAACTCGAAGCAAAGATCGAAGAGCTCCAGCTCGTTGGCAATGATAATGATCTAAACATTGCCGAAGAAGTAACCAAGCTGCGTGATAAATCCCGCAAGCTCACTGAAAGTATCTATACCAAGTTAACCCCCTGGCAAGTTGTTCAGGTGGCTCGTCATCCCCATCGTCCCTATGCTCTGGATTACATCAAGCGAATCTTTACCGACTTCGAAGAGATGCATGGCGACCGTCACTTTGGCGATGACAATGCCATTGTTGGTGGTGTAGCCCGTTTAAACGGTGTGCCAGTAATGGTTATTGGCGAAGAGAAGGGCCGCGGCGTCAATGAAAAGGTAATGCGCAATTTTGGCATGCCGAAACCTGAAGGCTACCGCAAAGCCCTGCGTCTAATGGAAACCGCTGAGCGTTTTAAACTGCCGGTACTGACTCTAATTGATACTCCCGGTGCCTATCCAGGCATCGACTCTGAAGAGCGTAATATCTCTGAAGCCATAGCCCGCAACCTGGCGACCATGTCACGACTGAAGACACCAATTATCTGCACCGTGATAGGTGAGGGTAGTTCCGGTGGGGCTCTGGCAATTGGCGTTGGCGATAAAACGAATATGCTGCAGTACAGCACTTATTTTGTGATTTCCCCGG
>Ga0209194_1001946_pt1 | contig 11753 bp, 9 predicted proteins | sample COGITO_mtgs_1004_FD_184787 | JGI IMG/M metagenome (GOLD analysis project Ga0209194, IMG submission 184787) | Pelagic marine microbial communities from North Sea - COGITO_mtgs_100413 (SPAdes) (version 2) | ecosystem: Environmental > Aquatic > Marine > Epipelagic ...
TGTATCGAGGTGATAGTGATGAGAGCGCAAGCAAGTGCACAACACCAACGGGTAGCTGCGTTGAATGGTTTGATCATGGATTTAATGGGGAGACGGGATTGGCGGTCCAGATTTGCCTCATAAGAGAATACGGGGGAAAGAGCCTGGGCTTACATGAATAGCGCGCCAAACAACTGCACATTTGCGCAAGTCAAATTCAGCTCGACTGATCAACTCGTCTGATTTCACTTCCCCTCGTCCCAGATCAGGCTACAAATAAGCATCCCATTCATCGAAGAAACTTACCATGGATTTACTGCGCATCGCACAGCTCGTCAGACAAACACGGAAACAACAGGGCATGACCGTTGAGGCACTTGCTGACAAATCAGGCTTCAGCAAGACCTATGTTTCCAGGTTGGAAAACTTCCGTATCACCCCGTCCATTAAATCCTTGAGTAAAATGGCTGACGCTCTGGGTATCCAGATGTCTGCGTTTTTTGAAACGAGCACAGAACCTACTCAATATTTAACCGGACACCTCGACGAAGGGGAAGAAATCGAGCGCAATGGCAGCAAGTTTGGCATGAAATATCATTCCTTGGCATTCAGCAAGCCAGACCGCAAACTCAACCCTTTCGTCATTGAGTACCATCGCAGTGATGAAAAACGCGGTTTTCTCGCCCATGACAGTGAAGAGTTTTTCGTGCTGCTGGAGGGAGAGCTTGAGTTCATGGTTTACGATGATGATCACTGCACGTCCATGAAGCCTCAGCAAACGTTTTACCTCTCGGAGGGTGTGCCGCACCGCGTGCAGCTCGCCGAAGGCTGTGACTACGCCAAGGCCTTGATTGTTTATAGTAAAGAGGAGGCCGCGATAGAGTCTTAGCCGCGTAGCTGCTTATTTCTGTTTTCTGCTTTATTGATTTGTTTACTAATAAGTTTACATTTGTATTTAGTGTGCTTACCAAGTGATTTGCATCGTAATAATGAACATTCCCATGCAGACCAGATCGCATTTCATTAACATTGTCGCCCTTTGTTTGACTCTGGCCACCCTTACCTTCGGCACCTTATCCGCTGGTGCGGTGGACATTGTCGCCCACCGCGGTGCCTCGGCAGATGCGCCGGAGAATACGGTGCCCGCTTTTCTATTGGCCTGGGAGCGTGGTGCCGACCGGATCGAGGGTGATTTTTTCCTGACATCGGACGGTGTCATTGTTTGCTTCCACGACAAGACGACAAAACGCCTAGGAGGCGGGAATCTGAAGGTGAGCTCCACTCCCTATCAACAACTTCGGGCCTTGGATGTCGGCGCATGGAAGGATCCGAAATGGAAAGGCACCAGAATCCCGACCCTTGCAGAGGTGTTGGCGACCTTGCCTGCTGAGCAAGGGCGGATGTTTATCGAGATCAAGGATGGCGTCCGCATCGTCAAGCCACTGGCGGAGCAGCTCAATAAGATAAGTATTCCAAAGTCACGACTGGCGATTATCTGCTTTGATCAGGTAGTGATCGCCGCCTGCAAAAAGGCCATGCCGGAAGTGGACGCCTTCTGGGTGGTGTCGCAAAAGAGTTATAAGAAGATGGGAATGTCCAGCGTGATCAAAACCGCGAAAAGGTTGGGGGCCGATGGTGTTGACATTCAGGCAAGTACTGAAATCCCTCCGGAGTTTGGCAAAGCCTTGAGGCAGAATGGACTCCAGTATCATTGCTGGACGGTCAACGAGATCCCCTTGGCTCGTCATATGGCAAAGATGGGAGTGCAGTCCATCACCACGGATCGCCCTGATTTCATTAGGCGTGGGCTACAGACAGACAAGGAGAGGGCAGATGCCCGCATTCTGCAACACCTTGACTTCGATGATCAAACAAACGGCCCGGCGGGAATCAAGGGGCGTGCGCTCTCTGCTGCGGGGTTCAATACCCGCAAAACCTTACCTGCTTCCGGAACCGTAGCCATGTGGTATCGGCCGGCCCCATGGTACGATTACCAGACGGTGTTCGACAGCACTGCTGACCCTGACGTTTGGGAGCTATGGATCAACAAGGACGCTGAGATCGGCTTCCGCACCACGGCCAAAGACCTCCGCATCACCCACCGCCTACACTCCGTTGCCACGGTCAATCAATGGCAACACCTCGCCGTGACCTGGGATGCGCGCACGGTGAATCTCTATGTCAACGCGGTCCCGGTGGTAAGTGCCAAGCGCAGGCAGCCATCGCCCCCAAGTGGTGACTTCTGCCTGGGAGGCGGCAATGCTGGCAATATGCCGGGGAAAGGACATTGGGACGAAGTGCTGGTCTTTGACAAGGTATTGTCCGCCACTGAGCTGCGGACTCTGATGCTCGATGGGGTAACGAATACTCAGGGTAAATAGGGGGGCGCTTGAAGCTCTGGTGAAGAGGCAAAAAAAGTTTACTTTATTGTTTACTTGTGAAGATTCTAGTTTACAAATAGGTCTGTTAATGAACCAATATTAATTTATTTAACTTAAATATATTATGAACAACAATAACCCCCACAGACTTTTCATGCTTTTAGGATTCATTGCCACATGTACGTCGGCGAATGCATCCACCCTTACCTTTGATACCGGGCAAAGTAACAACCAAGATCTCAGTCTCACCTTCGGTAGCAATCTGAGTGCTGACATTGCCGGTGCGAACATTGACAACGGGGCCACTGCCGACATCGGTCTGTCTTGGGCGCCGTCACCCAATGTCTGGGAGGTCCACGGTTCTAGTAATGTGTGGAATACTCTTGACCCTACCGCTGGTATCGTCGACGTGGTCCAGATGGACGTAAACGGAGGTGAACCCGACCCTACGGTGACCTTCAGCGTGGATGCGGGCTCGAGGCTCCGCTTGAACTCCCTCGACATCGGTCAATCAAGCGACAAAGGACCGAGCAGTAACGCATGGACGATCTCCATTGCCGAGCTCGGTGGGGGTCAGGTATACTCTCACACCACAGCAGCTCTGGGTGCCAGCGATACCGAGGCGGTTGCATTCAATTTCGTGGGTAAAGAGGGAACAGACTATGTCTTGAGATTTGATGACGGAGGTGAAGATGCATTTTCAACTGCCATCGACAACCTGAGTTTTAACCAGCTCGATGGAGCCAACCTGATCTACAACCCGGGCAATGACCTGGCTTTGGACAACGGTGAGATAGCCGGTTGGGAAGAGATCGTTGGAACAAATTGGACGACACGCTCTAGTAGCCCTTCACCCGAGGACGGTTCGGCCTACTTCTTTGCAGGGGCTGGCGCTACTGCCGAGCTCTCCCAGACGATCAATGTCTCCGCTTATGGTGGCACGATTGATTTGGGTATTCAGCAGTTCGACTTTTCCGGGTATATCAGTAGTTTCCGCACTGGTGGTGACACCACCCAAATCATCGTCGAGTATCAAGACGCATCCGGTACCGTCCTGGACTCCTATGATTCAGGCGCTATCTATGCGCCATACAATGTTGGCGATGCATGGGACTTGTTAACTGATTCTCGATTGGCAGCTTCCGGCACGCGTCAAATCGAGATTCACCTGATTGCCGATCGCTTCGCTGGAACCAACAACGATGGCTATTTCGACTCGCTCGAACTGACCACCTTTGCCGTGCCCGAGCCATCCTCAACTGCACTGCTTGGCCTGGGCCTTAGCTCCTTGCTGCTGCGCCGCAAGCGCAGCTGATGAGCGATGAAGGATAGCCGCGCTACGGCTGATGGCTATTTCAACTTTCCCAAGACTGCCGCCGACAGCATGTTTACTAAAAATTTTACTAAAATGCTGTCAAGTTACTCCGCAATCGCTCCCAACGAGTACCCTGAATTACATTCTTACCCTACATACAAAGCGACTCACTCAATGAAGCAGTTAATTTCGAGCCATGGACGCCATCAGCTAACCTTGGCCCTGTTCGGATTTCTGGGCCTCGCGGCAAGTGTGCATGCCGATACCGCTATTACCGCCCACCGGGGGGCATCAGCCGATGCTCCGGAAAACACCATCTCTTCGATCAATGCTGCTGCGGGTATTGCGGATTACACCGAGATGGACGCTCGCCTTTCTTCCGATGGCGAGCTCATACTCATGCATGACAGCACCATTGACCGGACCACCAATGGCACCGGCACCGTCTCGTCGAAATCTCTGGCTGAGCTGCAAGCACTCGATGCGGGATCTTGGTTTTCCCCGTCGTATGCGGGTGAGCAGGTGCCCACACTAACGGAGGCTATGAACGCAGCCCTGTCCGCAGGTCTTGCACCCATGGTGGAGCGCAAGGCTGGAAGTGCCAGCGACTACCACAACGAATTCACCACCGAGGGCTTCTCGACAAACGATTTTGCAGTGATCTCCTTTGACTGGAACTTCCTGAATGCGTTGGATAACTTGAACAGTTCCTACCAGCTGGGGGCGCTGGGGAGCGGGTCGTTGACACAAACGACCGTTAACGACGCGCTCGCTGATGGAGCCGACTTTATTTCCTGGAGAAGTAGTGATATTGACCAGGCCAAAGTCGATCTGGTCCAATCGAATGGATTGGGCATACAAGTCTGGACGGTGAACAGCGTAGGCCGGATGCAGGAGTTGCTCGATTACGGAGTTGACTACATCACCACCGACAACCCCTCTTTGTTGAGCTCCTTGATTGCCGACCGGGAACTTTCCTTGAGCAACCTGCTACTCAACTCCGGCTTCGAAGACGGACTCACCAGCTGGACCACGTCCGCCGTAGGGCCTGATCCTGATGCGGCTGTTGCGATACGCACGGCAAGTCCAGATGCGGCTGAGGGCAGCGCTTACATTTTTGGAGACGACACCCCGTCGTTCACCGCTTACCAGGACGTGGATCTGGTGGCAGCTGGCTTCTCTGCAGCAACCATCGACCTCGGAGGGCTGAATGCTTTGTTCGGCGGATACCAGGCCGGCTACACCAATGATGGCGATTATGGTGTCATCAGCCTGGAATTTCTGGATGGGGGCGGGAGTTCTCTGGGATTATCGAGTTTGGATGCTTATACATCAGAGTTATCATGGGCCAAACAAAGCGGCACAGTAGACGTGCTGAGTGGCACACGGACGATAAGATATAGCTTCACGGGAACGAGACTCAACGGCATTAACAATGATGCCTATCTGGATTTAGCCTCTCTTGTCGTTACCGTGCCTGAGCCGTCCTCCGTCACCTTGCTCGGCCTTGGCGGCCTCGCAGTCGCCCTGCGCAGGCGCAGGGCTTGAATGTTGAGTTTTGAGTTTTGAGTTTTGAGTGTAGGGATCGCAGGCATTCCTGAGTGCAGCGGGCTTTGACTTCGAGCGATTCGATCTGCGTGAGCGGATATGATGATCTGTGGCCATCTGTGCTATCTGTGTTGTTAGAACAAGCCTGCTGGTGATGAGTGCTGATGATATTGAACACAGATGAGGGAGGATGACCACGGATGGGCACAGATGGTTGAGGGTTCAGTGAAATAGCCGCGGGGTGCGACTGGCCAAGATTGTTTACTCTATTGTTTACATATAGTGCTGAAAGGTGTTTTATCTGCTCAGCATCATGAAGCAACGCAATGCACAGATTAGCCGGCTTACGTCGCAAAGACAGGATGTGTTAATTATCGGGGGCGGAATCAATGGAGCCTCGTGTGCCGCCAGCCTAGCCGCAGCCGGCTTGAAAGTGGCCCTCGTGGAGCGGGGTGATTTTGCTTCTGAGACCAGCCAGTCATCGTCCAATCTGGTCTGGGGTGGGATCAAGTATTTGCAGAGTGGCTGTGTCAGGCTGATGGCTGAATTATGCCGGTCGAGGAATGATTTGATCCGCAGCTATCCTTCCTCGGTGCGTGAGATCCGCTACTTCACCACCTTGCAGAAAACATCTCCTTCGAGGATGTTGTTTTATGCCGGAACATGGGTTTACTGGTTGTTTGGCCGCGGTTTTACCGCCATGCCGAGCTTATTGAGCGCGCGTGAAATCAAAGAGGCCACCGGTGCGCAATCCGTAGGCGGAGTGGAATACTCTGATGCGTATCTGCCGGATAATGATGCCCGCTTCACCTTTCAATTCATCCGCACGGCATGGCACCATGGAGCGCTGGCGGTGAACTATGTTGAGGTGGTGCGGAGCAGGCGAGAAGCAGATCATTGGCTGACGTGCTTACGGGATGTCCGCAGTGGTACAGAATATGAGATCAAGTCGGACATGGTCATTAATGCGGCCGGGCCGATGGTAGACGAAATGAACGAGGTAAATGGGGTCGAGACCAACAGCCGCATTGTGTTCTCCAAGGGGGTGCACCTGATTGTGCCACAGCTCACGGGACTCAAAAAAATCATGACCTTTTTTGCCGATGACAGCAGGTTGTTTTTCGCTATTCCGATGGGCACGCGCACCTGTATCGGCACTACGGACACCGCCCAAGAACATTGGGCAAGCGAGGTGACCGAGGATGATGTGCAGTTCATCTTGGACAACATCAATGCCCAGATGGGGCTGCCTAAACCACTGACTAAAGAGGATGTGATCGCCACGCGCTGCGGGGTCAGGCCTCTTGCAGTGAAGAAGGGTGCGAAGGATCAGGGCGACTGGATGAAGCTGTCACGAAAGCACGTCAACGAGGTGAACCAAAAGAAGAGGTATATCAGCATCTACGGTGGTAAACTAACCGATTGCGTCAATGTCGGTAACGAAATGCGCGCGATCTGTGAGCAGCTTGGACATCACTTGGACAAGCAGCAGTGGTATGGTGAGGATGAGGGCAGGAACGTGTTTTTAGAGCAGGCAAAACACCTCAACAAGGAGTGCCTGGATGGGATTGACAACAGTGCCGAGAGGCTCTGGAGACGCTATGGTAAAGAGGCCGACGTGCTGCTCGCTATGATCAACGATGAGCCCGACCTCGCAGATGAGGTCATCACTGGCTCGGGGGTGATGAAAGCCGAGGTGAAGTATGCGGCAGAGCATGAAATGGTGGTCACCCTGGAGGATTTCTTACGCCGCCGCACGAATCTATCGTTGTGTCACAGATTGAGTGAAGCTAAAGAAGAGATGTTACAAATTGCCGAAACTCTCTTTGGGGCTGAGGCACTTGACCGGCTTCGCGAGTATCAACAGGCACAACCACGCACGAGCGAATAACACCGACCATGTCACCCACTATACCAGCCACCATGCCGCCTAGTTTACAAAACGTTCGTTGCCTGTTTGCCGACATTGATGACACCATCTCAACGGACGGGAGAATTACCCGGCAGGCCTACGACGCTCTCTGGCGGGCGCATGATGCCGGGCTTGCTATTGTGCCGGTGACGGGAAGGCCAGCTGGCTGGTGTGATCATATCGCGCGCATGTGGCCGGTGGACGGAGTCATTGGCGAGAATGGCGGGCTCTACATGAGGATGACGCAGAAGGGACTGCAGCGTGAGTTCCGTTATGATGAGGCCACCCGTGCGGGTTTTAGAAAACGGCTGGATGAGATCCGTGAGGAAATTCTCACCAAGGTGCCGGGAGCTGGCATCGCATCTGACCAGCCTTATCGTGAATATGATTTGGCCATTGATTTTAGCGAGGATGTTGCGGCGCTTTCTCAAGAGGCTGTTGCGGAGATCGTGCGCATCTTTGAAGCACACGGAGCGACCGCCAAGATCAGCTCCATTCATGTCAACGGCTGGTTTGGTGAGTTCGACAAACTGACCATGACAAAACAGTATGCCCGCGATGTCTTCGGCGTGTCATTGGATGATGAGAATGATGCCTTCGCGTTCTGTGGAGATTCCCCGAATGACGAGCCGATGTTCGCCTTCTTCAAGCACTCGTTCGGGGTGGCTAATGTGCGCGGGTTCCTGCCACAGATGCAATCCCATCCCACTACTATCACCAAGTCAGAAGCGGGTGCGGGCTTCACCGAAGTTGTCGACGCCATCTTGATAGATCGTCAGACAATTCAGTAGGAATAAACCAAGAAAAGCAGGCACATCATGATCTCGAAAATCAGGAATTTTTTCTCCGCCGCCAAACACGTTGAACGGCTGCCTGATGACGAGGTGAAACGTCTCTACCCGCGTTATCGCTGGCGGGTGATGGAGTCGACTTTCCTTGGGTATGCCACCTTCTACCTGGTGCGCAACAACCTCTCAGTGGTGTCCAAGGAGCTTGAGGTGGGGCTCGGCTACACCCACTCCATGATCGGCAGTATTCTCGCCATCACTGCCATCTCCTACGGGCTGGGTAAGTTCCTGATGGGGGCCATGTCAGACCGCAGTGATGCCCGTAAGTTCATGGCCTTTGGCCTGATGCTGACCGCGGTGTGCAACTTTCTCTTTGGCAGCGCCAGTGATTTCCAGCTGCATCTGCTGCTCTGGTCGCTGAACGGTTTTTTCCAGGGCATGGGCTGGCCTCCCTGCGGGCGAAGTATGGGGCACTGGTTCAGTGAGCGGGAACGTGGCTTGATGTTTAGTATCTGGAACACCTCGCACAATGTCGGTGGAGGTATTGCCGGCATGTTGGCGGCGTGGGCGGTGATTCACTTTGGAGGTTGGCAGTATGCCTTCTATGTTCCCGGGGCGGCTGCACTTATCGGCTCCGTTTATCTATTCTGGCGGCTGAGGGATACGCCACAGTCCGTCGGCTTGCCGCCGATTGAGGAATACAATGATGACTTCACCGACGACGAGATAGCACACGGAACCCACGAAAAGGAACTCAGCTTCAAGGAGCTCTTTGTCGATCATGTGCTGATGAACAAGTGGATCTGGCTGCTGGCCTTCGCCAATTTCTTCGCCTACATCGCCCGCTACAGCATGCTCGACTGGGGGCCGATGTATCTGCGAGAAATCAAGGGCGCCTCTCTAGCCGGAGGAGGAGTTGCCATTCTAGCCATTGAGTTTGGCGGCATCCCCTCGACCATTTTTCTGGGCTGGATCTCAGACAAGCTCGGCGGACGGCGCGGCATGGTGGCAGTGCTGTGCATGGTGCCTATTTTACTGGCTTTCACCACTATCCTGCTAACCCCTGCGGGCTATCTTTGGCTCGATATGCTGATGCTTGCCCTGATCGGTTGCTTTATCTATCCGGCAATCAACTTCATCGTCATCATGGCGCTGGACCTGAGCTCCAAGAAAGCGATCGGAACGGCCGCCGGATTCATCGGTCTGTTTGGCTATATTGGGCGAACCGTGCAGGCGAAGGGGTTCGGCGTCATGATCACGCACTACCGGGAGGTGTATGGCCTCGACACCGCATGGAAGATCGTGCTCTACACGATCCTTGCCTGTACCTTTATGGCGATGGCACTTCTCATGTTTACCTGGAAGATGAAGCCACGTGCTTGAATGGCGCTGCCTTTTGGCTGCGCAAGATGCAAGACCAAAAGATACAAGATACAAGATGCATAATACAAGATGCAAGATGCAAGATACAAGATACAAGATACAAGATACAAGACTTTGTGCCTGATCGCGTGCTTGCCATTTCGCTTTATTTCCTTGGCCAGTTTGCTCACATAGGGTGCTAAAATGGATCCAAACGGATCAATAAATAGATTTTTACCGGCATAAATGGATAAAAAAAGATAAATGCCACACTTGACAAATGGATAAAATCGGATACATCAATGGATACCATGATGATCGAGCCAGAAGACCTCCACCTCAGCAACAAACTGGTCAGCCTCTTGGCAGAGGTGGATGAATTCAAAGGGCGCTGGAAAGCCATCACCTGGCTCTCGCCCGAGGTGCTGACGCGCATGCGGCGTTCGGCAACCATTGAAAGTGTGGGCTCGTCCACCCGGATCGAGGGCTCCGCCTTGTCCAACCGTGAAGTAGAAACCGTTCTTGACGGGCTGCGGACGGAATCCTTTGCCAGCAGGGATGAACAAGAAGTTGCAGGCTACGCACGAGCCATGGAACTGGTCTTCGATTCCGCCGAACTGCTGCCCGTCACCGAAAATCACATCCGCCAATTGCACTCCGTGCTCCTGCAGTTCAGCACCAAGGATGAACGTCACCGGGGCACTTGGAAAACGCTTCCCAACCGAGTCGCCGCCTTCGATGCCGACGGCAAGGAAATTGGCATCATTTTTGAAACCACCCCTCCCTTCGACACCCCGGGCGAGATGGAAGAGCTGACCACCTGGCTGGTCCGGCGCGAGCGAAACCGCGACCTCCACCCTCTGCTCGTCATCGGCACCTACATTGTGGTTTTTCTCAAAATCCACCCCTTTCAGGACGGCAACGGTCGGCTCTCCCGCGTGCTGACCACACTCCTGTTGCTTCGGGCTGGCTACACCCACGTGCCCTACGCCTCGCTTGAGTCCATCGTCGAACAAAACAAGGACGCGTATTATCGAGCTCTCAGGACCACCCAAAGGACGCTCGGAGACGGCAATGATACTGATTGGGAGCCCTGGCTGAGTTTTTTTCTGCTCATGCTTCATCGCCAAACAAAGGCACTTGGCAAGAGAGTGGATGCGCTACACCAAACGCTCAATGAACTCAGCCAGGCAGAGCGGGATCTGCTCGAAATGGTCGAGACTACCGGCCGCGTGAGTGTCGCCCAAGCCGTGGCACAGATCGGCCAAAGCCGAAACACCATCCGTAAACGCCTCGCCGGATTGGTTACCAAGGGACTTCTCACCCTCGAAGGAAAAGGCCGCGGCTCCGCCTACAGGAAACGCTGAGCAATCACCTCTTCAAGCTAAGGGAAGCGGAGTTCTTTCAGATAGATGGTATGCTCCACTCGTTGGTTGTCCCGGATGTCCCAGATCTCGGCTACCGGAGCTTAGCTAAGCGGGATCGGTAGGCGCCTCACAGGGAGGTTTTTCAGGACTCCTTGAGTCTTCTAAACAATCCGAGCCGGTGGGCTTTGTCGACGGCGGCAGGGGCATTGTGCACCTGAAGTATCTCGTAGATTTCTTTGACGTAGGAGTCCACGGTGGAGTAGCTGATATTGAGTTGGTCAGCGATTTCCTTTTTGACGAAGCCTTCAGCAATGAGTTCAAGGACCTCCAGCTTGCGCTTACTGAGGTGGATGCCTTTATCAGATGAGATTTCCGGCATATGGTGCATGATCAGTTTTGCTACACCAGGGTCCAGAGATGCGCCTCCACCCATGACGGTATGAATGCCCTCAATAATTTGCTTTAGGCTGGCACATTTAAGCAGGTATCCGGTGGCACCATGGGAGATGGCGGCGAGAATATCACCCTCACGGTTCGAGTTGGTAAGCACAATAATATGTGAGTCTGGAGAGCACTCCCTGAACTTCGGGATGGCGTCTATGCCGCTCATGCCAAGGAGATGGAGGTCGAGCAGGATGACGTCTGGTTGCGTTCTTTCCATGCTCAGAATTGCTTTTTCAGCAGTACCATACATGGAGACGAGGTTCAGGTCGGAGGTTTTGTCGAGCGCTAGTTTGATTGCGTCCCGGTAATCGGGCTGGTCCTCAACGAGCATGATCTTGATTTGGTCTTTCATTTTTGTTTAGTGCCTTGAAGTTTTACGGGGAGATTGAGCGAAATGCAGGTGCCTCCACCCGGTGCCGGTGTTGAGCCGACCGTCCCCTTGATGATTCTGGCCCGGCGTTTTAGTGAAGGTGGAATTCCGGAGGTGAGGCCTTTACCGTTGTCGCTGACCGCCAAGGTGATTGTCTCGGGACTGACAACAAGATCAGCGGAGAAGCGCGTAGCCCCCGAATGGCGGCTGATATTGACCAGGCATTCCTTGTAAAAGAGAAGCAGGTCAATCTGAGTCTGTTTGTCGAGAGAAGGCAGATACTCCTG
>Ga0209194_1001966_pt1 | contig 11649 bp, 9 predicted proteins | sample COGITO_mtgs_1004_FD_184787 | JGI IMG/M metagenome (GOLD analysis project Ga0209194, IMG submission 184787) | Pelagic marine microbial communities from North Sea - COGITO_mtgs_100413 (SPAdes) (version 2) | ecosystem: Environmental > Aquatic > Marine > Epipelagic ...
ACCACATTCGGGCTACCGGGCCGTCTGCGTAGTGGACTATGCAAGTGCGCCTAGAGGGGCGGTGGCCGCTGACCGGCAGTTTAGCGTGGTGAATAATGGGACAGTTGATTTGCTGTCTTTAAAGGTGGCTGGGGCTGAGGTTTTGGACGCGGTGCTGCCGGTGGGCGCATCTCGTCAGATTTCGCTGGGCGATCGCTGTGAAGTTGATTTGGATATTGAAATGGGTGGTAATTATCTGCCGGTCGCTTGGGATGGATTGGATCTTTGCTTGGCAACGCTGACGATCGATGAGGAGAATAATTTTAGGGTTGCTTATTAGGCGATCGCTTAATCATCTAATCATTTATGGCTCAACTATTTAGGGCTTCGCTATTCGAGGTTTCGCTATTCGGAGTTTCGCCAAGGTATCGTTGTTTCTCCAAGCAATCCTGCTGGGCCAGTACAGTAGATTGTTGATAGCTTTTTTTTAAGATCTCTAAGCCTTGGCAACAGCTAGGGCTTTATCTCGAACCCAACGCATCCATCTCATCGTCTAGGTCTTCGTCTTCAATGAGATAGCGTTCTAATATTTTGTCTACGGTTTCTATCTGGGTAGCCGGAATGGTCATTGTGATATATCGGCGTGAAATAGGAGATCGAGGAACTAGCTTAAAAAGAAGAGTACTGGGCTGATCGTCGTCCCAACCGAAGGCGGCAACGCGTTCCCAGGGCTGCCAGGCGAAAAGGTAGGCAAGACCATTCTCTCTAATTTCTAGGTGGGTGCGGCTAAGGAGAAAGAAGAATAGTGGAATGGTCCAAAAGAATAGTATTTGCACGAGGCCGGAGATGATGCCGGTAGTTGTGGTGAGCGGGCCCGTGAGCTGGTCTAGGAGAAGAAGGGTAAGGGCGATCGCGCCTGCAGTTGTTAGCAACCCGACCCAGCTCAAGACGCTATTTTGAGCTGTTTTGCCTACGTCGAGCTTTAGCTCCCCTGCGCCTTTAAGCCGAGATGGCCAGCTAATCAACCAGAGCGCAACTATCAGGATATAAATGCCTAATAGTGCTACTAGTCCATATGCGCCTAGCAAGGGTACTAGTAGTCCTGCTAGGCCGCCTAGGACGATCCAGGGTGCCGCATAGATCAGGTTCTTTTGAGCAGCTTGGCGACCTAGCACGGATCTTAGAAAAAGATATCCTAGCGCTAATCCAGCCGCTAACATTGCTAGCCAAAAGAGAACAATCTGAAAGTTTAGGGTCATAGGTGGATGCTCTCGGTCTATGAATTGCGGCGAAGTAGGGTGGCGGTAGGTATGTTTCTTGGATACACACTACCATGCTGATTTAATATATCGCGTCGCTTTTATCTATCGCAGTGCCACGGTGGATGCTTTAACGTTTGATGGTCTCTTCTAGCGATGCGCGAATGTCTTCTGTTAACGCACCTACCGCCTGACGACCCGACCTTCTATTGATCTGATAATCTGCTAGCCGAGAAGTTACTTCGATGGGTGGCTGTACGGTCATTTGTACCCAGCGGAGTCCTAGCCTAGGTCGGCCCGGTAGCTTGTCGCCATCTAAGCGAGCGAGCATATCGGACATGAGCAGCGTGGTTTCGGCGCAGCGCTCGAACGAAGGGTTTTCTTTGAGATAGTGTTCGTCTACGGCTACGAAACTTTCAACAATTCTCATATGCAGCTCTCTCAGGCTAGCTTCTTGTGCGGCCCAGTCGGCGAGTCCTTTTTCTAGCGGCGAAAGTTGGTCTAGTTCTGGTAAGTCTTCTCGATAGATGTAGTTCCAGCTAGCCTCTTCTATTTGCCGCGCGCGATCTACAAACGTGCCGTTTCCTTTCAGATTAAAGAACTGTTCTGATACGCTGAGCGCTCTGTCTAATAGCGTGTGTAGTCGTTGGGTGCAGGCTTCCGTTTCTGTATAAGGTTCTGTTCGATCTGCGGCTGGCTCAAGTTTTTGGTGATAGCAGCGTTGATAGAACTTTTCCATTGTTTCGATGAGGTGCTCGCCCAAGCGTAAGATTCTCAGGTAGCAGTCTTTGTTTGGAGGTGCTTTGCTTTTAGAACTGCCGCTATTAATGGGAGGCAATCCGCTTTGTTTTTCCAGCCGGCTTAGCAATGTTGATAGACGCGGCCAGTTGCTTTGCTCGTAGCAGTATTGAAGACCTATTGGAACGATAAAAACGGTTTCAGAACGATTTGCTTTTTGTAGATCTTCTGCGCACCAAAAGCCTAGCTGTGCAACGCCTGGTTCTAATGGGCCAATCCGCTCGCTGTGTCCGTTGGTGGCCCCTTCGGGCGCAATAACGAGCGGCATGTCGCCTTCTATCATCAGTTTTCTAGCGGCTTTGAGGCCTACCCAGTCGGGCTTTCGGCCTCTGCGGATGGGGGTGCCGCCGATGCGTGAGAGGAGCCAGCCTACTAGCTTGCCAGCCCAGATGGTCATGCCGCGCTCGTAGATAAAGTGAATGTGCACGGGCTGCTTTAGCTGAATGCCTCGTTTTTGGGCGGCTTTGGCGACGGCTCTAGAGCATAAGTACAGACCGCTGAGGGGATCGTCTACTTCTACATGACGCGGAGCCATCAGAAAGCGGGCTTGTCCAGCTTCGAACTGTTGGTAGAGATCGACGAGTGGATCGACGCCGCTAACTTCGATACGGCTGATGCCAGCCGGTAGCCAGGGGCGAAGCCGGATGCGTAGAAAAACGGGAAGCAGCCAATGAACAATCCTCATTACCCAAGGATTATAGGCAGCAGGAACAAATTTCAGCGGTGGCTGAACGTGACGAACCGTCTGAGGCATGAGCGTTTTCATAAGAAAGGCTAGAACGCGATTGTATCAACGTCCTAGCCCTCTCTAAATTAAGTTATTTTCTGATTTTTAGCGTTCTCGTCGAAAGATAGCGCCAGTGCGATCGCTAGTTAGGAACAACTTGCACCATGAGCGATCGCCGATCGAACGTCTGTACCTTGCTAACTTTGGCTAAATCTTCGACGACGCGGGTGAGCAAATCGGTGGCGCGATCGCGGTGCTGGTGTTCTCGGCCTCTTAGGCGCACTTGGAACTTAACCGAATCGCCGCGTTCTAGCCAGGCGATCGCCTTGTCAATTCTTACCTTATAGTCAGAGTCGCCAACGTTGGGGCGCAGTCTGACTTCTTTTACAGAGGTTCGAGCGCTCTGCTTTTGGCGCTTGCGACTTTGGTACTGGTGCTTGCCGTAGTCCAAAATTTTGGCAACAGGGACTTCCTGGTCAGGCGAGACCACTACCAGATCGAGCTTGACAGACTTAGCAAGTGCCAAGGCTTCTGAGGTATCTGTGAGGCCCCGATTTGTACCCTCATTGTCAATCAGGAGAACCTGTGCGGTTCGAATCTGTTGATTGATTAGTGGTTTCTTAGCGATTGTTTTTTCCTCTTAAAGAACGCAACGATGATTTGTTAAGTGAACGGTGAATCTAAGCTGATGTCTACAACGTATTCGACGTTATAGAGTGACTCCCATATATAGATCATTTTAAACCAACTTGCCAGGGGGTAGTCTCACCCTGGCAATGTGTCTTTACAAAAAAGCCGTTTGGGCAGCTCGACGAACTGTTTAGATTCGAATGCTGCCGCCGCTGAAGAGTGGCACCGTCATGCTGAAATTTTCGCCATAGGTGAGCTTTTGCTCTTCTAAGATGCCGATGGCAATGCGCTCGCCCATTCGCAGCGACTCGTAGTAGTCGGTGAAGTAGTGAACGCCCGCCCAGTCGCGGCCAATGGCAATGTTAGAAGCTAGCTTGTTGAGTTCGCCTTCGACGGTGAGTCTGAGCGTTTTGTCTGCAACAGGCGTTAGCTCGGTGCCATTGGCGGAAAAGACGTACTGCTCTGAGGGAAGCACGTAGCCGTGGTCGAAGAAGGCTTTGAGAATGGTGACGCAAGCACCTGCTACGGTGGCGTGGCCTGCGCCATAGGCAGGATGCATTGGGGAGCCTTCGGCGAAGGCCATGGGGAGCAAAAAGATATCCGTTTGTTGACCAAATTCGCTGTTGCTCCCACTGCCGAGTTCTTCGGTGTAGCGCTGATTTTGCGCCTGATTGTGATCGGCAATGGCTGTGAGGGTTTTGTCTATTTTGTGACCCATTGCGGCGGCGGCGGCGAGGGTGCTGGGGTGCGCTGTAAACTGATTGCTGCAAGCTCGGTGGATGCGTCCGGCAACGGCTTCGGGGCGAAGCCGACGATGAATGTTGAACTTTTGGTAGCGGACAGCTTTGAGGGCGCGGGTGGCGACTTCGGTGACGAGCGACAGGATATGGGGGCCGCCAAAGTGGGCAAATCCCTGCTGGTGATCGAGGCTGTCGCTGGCCTGGAAAGGAATGCCGGGATCGAAGGGGACTTTGAACGAGAGCATGAACAGGCAGGCGTTGAGATAAGCCTGGTAGAGGGCGTCGTAATGGACGTAGGTGGCCAGATCGCGCGGGGTGGCGATGAATCGGTATTTGTTGCTGCCGTAGCAGTCTACGTTTTGGTAGGTTTCCATGCCGCGCAGGTCTGCGCCGTTTTGAACGTCGAGCCACCAGTTCCAGGTGGTCATGTAGTCCCTTTCGGCGGCGATGCGAACCCGGTTGTCGAACCGCATAGCGCCGTAGGAGATATTGCCGTCGAGCAGGTTGTTGGGGTTTTTCTCGTCGCCTAGTTCGGGGGTGCCCAAGGAGAGGAATTGAGAGATGTAGGGGCCAACGGTGTCGCCGACAGCGGTGCCTCTAAAGGCATTTTGGCAGGTGATCTGGCCTCTGCGGCGAGCGCTAGCAGCCGAGTCTGTATTGAGCGGTGTGTTTTGGAACCAGTCTAGATTGTTAAGCCGAGTTAAGGATGCAGCGACTTTAGAGTGGCTGTCGAACTGGGCGAAGGGAATGTCTCGGAGCAGGGCCATTTCATAGACTTCGGCGACTTCGGCGACAAACTCTGGGCTTTCGAAGGTAGGGGCCGGTGGCATGGTAACGGACTGAGCATCTGGGCCCTGTAGGTCGAAGACATGACCAGCCCCGGCGCTTTCCCAGGCTCTAACCGGAATGCCTTTGATGGCTTTGTTGCTCTCGGTTTCGCGAACGCGTTGCTTTTGGTCGGCTGTTTGAGTGTATTGGGACCTCCAATCGATCCGGCCGCAGTCCTCATGCGCGTTTTTGGAGGGCTTTGGCCCTAGCGGTGTGTCCTGAAAGTCTCGGGGATTGCCTGAGTCAATACCTTGAATGAACTTCTGGTAGTCGGCGGGGTTGCATAGCAAGCCGTCATCTTCGTGATGGGGTAGACCTTTGGTGTAGTTGGCGATGTGGGAAGGAAGGCCCTGACGTTCGGGCAGCTCGTCATCGTGTTCAAAGCGGTATTTGAGTTCGTCGCCGTTGGCGTAGTGTTCGGGATGAATTCGGTCGTAAGCGAGCTTGGCAGCGGCAATACGGCCTTCTAAGGCAAGATGTTTGCGAGATTGCATAACGGTGTCTCCTTTTGGAGCTATTTGATTGATAGCACCAATTTACTGACCTTTTCAGAGACAGTCAGTACCCGCCAGGGTTATCTATATCGAGCGACAGCTCTGAATGTGAGTCCGGGCGTCTATCTGAAAATTAAGCTGTTGGCAGGTGCTGCTAACCATTCCCAACTGCCTAAACCGGTGGTAAACCCGATGGCGACTACCCACGGCACAAACCAGGCGGCGACCCTTGCGGGAAAGGGGTGGAGCTGACTAAGGCCGCTGTAGAGCGCGATGAGTGAATGTGAAATGGCCCAGAAAAGCGCTGAAAGCATTAAAAGATCGGTGAACCAGAGTGCAAGGGGCGAGGGGGCGATCGCAAATGTTTGGATGAGAGCCGCTGAAGTAGCTTTGATGCCGATAACCATGCAGCTGCAAAGACCTAGTGGCACAACGGCTACGCCTACGGTGAAAATATCTGCGGCCCACAGACCTCGAGCGCGCAGGCACAGTCTGGCGATCGCGATCGCGAGAATCATCGACACATAGGCGGTTCCCCCTGCGGCCCATAGCCGAGAAGCCTGTAGCCAGCTAGTTTGGTCGAGTAGTATCGTTAGCCCGGTTACCAGACAGAGGTTGGCTAAGACGGCTAGCCCATAACCCACGCGACTGGACTGGCGGTAGGTAAGCTGCCGATAAACGGGAACTAGCTCGCCCGCTGGATTAGTAAGAAGGCGGAAAGTGGTATGAACACCGCCTAAGAATCGGGCGATCGGGCGATCGCTGATGAATTCGGTGTCGTTATCTAGTGGTCTAGAGCTGATGCCGGGTGCCCAATAAACCTGGCGCGATCGCCGTTCTACGAGCGGCCAGCGACGCTTTCTATCGGGATGTTTGCTAAGTGGCTTGAGGGGCGGCAGTGGCTTACTATCGGACCGATTTAGCTTGGGAGGGGTGTTCTTGGGGCGATCGCTTTCGGGTCTATTTTCGGGCTTAAGGGAAAACTGATCGACCGATCTTTGTCGAATGATGGTGTTTCGCTCGCTCGTTGCTGCGGTTGACCAGTCTCGGCTGGCGCTCGACTGCTTGAATCCTAAACCTCGGCTAAGCCCGACCCATAGCCCTATCCAAAGATTTAAACAGGCTTGTGCTAGCTGCTGAGTTACTTTAACCGGCAGCGATCGCCCGGTTGTGCCAAATCGTCGAAGATACTGCTTGAGCCGTTCGTATTTGGCAATATCTCCCTGCTGCTTATAAAGCTGGGCGGCGCGACGCAGATCTTGAGCTGCTTCGGGAATATCGTTGAGATCTTCATGAGCTAGCCCTCTTCTGGCAAAGCTCTGTGCATCTTCGGGATCGTGAATAATTGCGCTGGTAAAAGCGGCGATCGCGCTCTGCACATAGCCTAGTCGAAAGCGCGCTAGGCCCAGATAATAGTGGGTTTGCGAGTCTTGGGGATCAATCGCAATGGCTCTTTGGCAGTCGGCTAGGACACCGGGATCGTCGCCAAGGGAGTAGCGGGCTTCGGCGCGACGCAGGTAGGCGGCTTCTAGCTCGTGGTTAAGCGCTAGGGCGCAGTCGTATTCTTTGAGGGCGGCTTTATAGTTTTGAGCGATCGCATAGCGAACGCCGCGTAGATAGAAATCGGTCGGCGTTTGGGGGTTTAGCAACTGGCGGTTGGCCCTAGAGAAAGCGGCTTCTGCCATGGCTTCGTTTTGTCCGGCGCTGCGGCAAATTTGATCGTATTGCTGGCGCTGTATCCGGTCTATGAGCACTTCGTAGGCTTCACGCAGCGACTGAAAGGCGATCGCGGCGTTCTGCCGATTGGGATGTCGGTCTGGATGATGTTTGCGAGAGAGACGCCGAAACGCTGCTTTGATGTCCTGGCGGCTGGCATTTTTGGTCAGACGCAGCCGTCGGTAGTAATCACCGGAAAAAGAAGACATGAGCAAACAAAGACTGTGGGCACCAGTGCAAAATGCGCTGGGATGGAAAGCGATAAAAAATAGAGGAACGAGCGACTACCCTTGAAGCCGTCATCTTTAACGCCTTGCTCTTGTCATACTTTTGTCGTATAAGAGTGGCGCTAAATTACAGTTCAGCTAGATGCGTTCGATGAGTTTATATTAGCGGTTTTTAACGGTCCGAATAATCAGTTATACACTCGCTTTCAGCTAAATCCACCTACTTTTTTATACCGATCTGTACCGATTTTTTGGAGACGACCTCAAGCGGGCTTCAGTCAAAGGAGAACTTAGACAAACATTCACTCTAAATATCTACCCTAGTGTTCACTCTATATGATCGCAGGTGAAGACCGGCCAAACGGTATTGCAGCTGTCCGTTTTGGATTGGTCATCGGGTGGGCTGGTGAGGTAGCGAAACATCGTCTTGCGAGTTCAGCGCAATGGGTCGTTTTACAGGCCTTAAGAATGTCTGTAGATCGGGCAATTCTAGACTTAGAAAGGTTGTGCGAGTTGAGTCTATCCGACTAAGGTTTATCCTTACCTGGCCCTAAGCAGCGCGCTTAAGGCTATACTCCAACGGATTAATTGATGAGGACTAAAAATACGCCGCTTTCTTCTTGGACTCGTTCTACAGGTGCGTCTAGGGGCGATCTGCAAAGTCGATCCCTACCAAAGCGAGCGAGCTATTTGCTGTTTCTGCCTATATTTTCGCTGGTGATAGGGCTAGGAGCCTGTAGCGATAATGTGACAAGCCGCACGGCGACCGGACAAGACACTTCTGAATCTGTTGCGTCTGCGCAGGCTGATGGCAAACCGATTGTCGTTGCGACGGTTGCACCGATTACCAATATTGTGAGCAATATTGCGGGCGATCGGATGCAGGTGATTGGGCTAGTACCAGAAGGGACAAACTCGCATACTTTCGAACCGCGCCCTTCTGATGGAGAGCTGCTGGCTCAAGCTGATTTGATTTTGGTGAATGGCCTGTCGCTGGAGCTGCCTTCGATGGCGCTAGCAGAGTCTACTAAGCCTGCCGACGTTGAGATTTATGAGCTGGGCACCCAGGCTATCAAGAAGGAGGACTGGCTGTTTGACAATAGCTTTCCGGCTGAGGCGGGTAGACCTAATCCGCACCTTTGGGTAGATCCAGACTACGCCGCTGAGTACGCTACGCTGGCGGCCGATCAGCTCATTAAGCTAGACCCCGATGGCGAGGCGATTTACCAGGCGAATTTGGCTAAGTTTTTGCAGCGAATTGCGCAGCTAGATGAGGTGACGCGCGAGGTGGTTGCGAGCATTCCCCCAGAGAATCGCAAGCTTTTGACCTACCACGACTCTTGGCCGTACTGGGCGCGAAAGTATGGCTTTGAGGTGATTGGGGCGGTGCAGCCTTCAGATTTTGGCGAGCCGTCGGCGCAGGAAGTGGCGGCTCTAGTCGATCAAATTAAGGCGGCTAAGGTTCCGGCTATTTTTGGCTCGGAGGTGTTTCCAAGTACAATTTCTGACCAGATTGCCCGTGAGGCCGGTGTGAAGCTGGCAAATACTGCTGATGACGATTTGCCGGGTGAGGGATCGGCTAGCGCGACGCAGAACGCTCAGATGGAGCCTGTGAATCCAGCACATACCTATATTGGAATGATGGCAGATAACCTGCGCATCTTTGCTGACACGCTAGGCGGCGATGCTAGTTTGGTAGATGAGATAGATGTGACAAATGTTGTCAAATAGTCATTGCCTATAGAGAAAGGGTAAACGGCTCGTTACTATAAGAAAGATAAATTGAGGTTCAGGCAGATTTAGCATTGAATAAAGCAGATATAGGGCGAATTCTGAGGTTTTGTATCTTTGCGATCGCCCATATAAAGAGAACCTTAAGTTTCAGTAATCTGTTTGACGTTGACGAAACAAGCCTTACCTACAAACGCTTATGAGTTTTGGGTTCAATGGCTTATGCTGCATTGACGTCTGTTGCAAATCGAATAAAATAACAACACTTTTTCCCCTAGCACAAATCTAATAGAAGACGATAAGACTGCACTGCTATATATGCATTTGTTGTATCTTCTGCTTTTCTCTAAAAAGACTTTGCTAAAGATCTCGTTTAAATATTTCCCTATCTTTTGAGAACAAGTACTACGGACCTGCCTATATGCACGCTCTTATAGAAGCGCGAGATCTCTCCTGCGGATACCAGGATCAGACTATTTTTAGCAAGCTGGATTTTCAGCTACAGCCGGGGCAGTTTTCTGGGCTAGTCGGCCCCTCGGGATCGGGTAAGACGACTTTTTTGAAGGCTTTGCTGGGATTGGTGCAGCCCTGGCAGGGACAGATCTGTTTTCAAAATCGGCCCTTGTCTTCTATCCGCAAGCGCAGCCGAGATACCGTTAACCAAAAAATTGGCTATGTTCCACAGGTGGAAACGGTGGACTGGAATTTTCCGGTGACGGCGGCTGAGGTGGTGATGATGGGCCGGTATCGCGCTCGTCGGTTTTGGCCGCTGCCTTCAAAGCGCGATCGCGAGGTTGCTCATCATCTTCTTGCGAGAGTAGGCGCAAGCGATGTGGCTCACCGGGCAATTGGCGAGCTTTCAGGCGGGCAGCAGCAGCGGGTATTTCTTGCTAGAGCGCTCGTCGGCGATCCGGAGCTGGTTATTTTAGATGAGCCAACGAGCAGCGCAGATGTTCAGACTCAGCATGAGCTGCTGCATTTACTGTGGGATTTGAACGATCGGGGCGTGGGCATTTTGCTTTCTACGCACGATCTAAATTCGGTGGCTACTCACCTGCCCTGGGTGGTTTGTTTTAATCGGGGCATTGTGGCAGAAGGCAGGCCGCAAGACGTGTTGACCTCTGAAATTTTGAGTCAGACATTTGGCGGCGATATGGTGGTGCAGCGCGAGGGCGATAAGGTGCTGATCGCGAGCCGCGCAACGTCTATTAGCCATCCGGTGCAGCGGCCTCGTCCGGCGCTGTTGGCTACTTATGCTCGTTCGAGCGGCGGCCATCCTCATGCATATTGTGCGATTCGAGATCAGGCCCCTAGCCCGGTGATCGCGCCCCATAAGACGGATAGCCAAGACTTTGCCTCGTCTGGCCAGAGCGCGGGCGGCGACCCAGCCGCACCAGATCATCTTCCATAGTTGTTCTATCGCTGCGCTTACGCTTCTAATCGACCTTTAGGCCCTGGTTGAACGAATTTTATGGAGTTGTTTCTTCGTCCTTTTCAATACGACTTTTTTACGCGGGCTTTGCTCGTATCTTCGATGGCGGGATTGCTGTGTGGCGTCATGGGCGTTTACATTACCACTCGCCGCATGAGCTACATTGCGCACGGCCTCTCTCACGCTATTTTGGGTGGGGCTGTGTTGAGCTATGTCATTGGCGTAAACTTTTACCTGGGTTCTGGGCTTTGGGGGTTTGCGGCGGCGCTGCTGATTCAATACCTGAGCAGCCGCAAAATTTATGCAGATGCGGCAATTGGCATCGTGACTACGGCTAGCTTTGCGATGGGCATTGCGATTATCAGCACCTATCGCGGATTTACTCAAAGCTTTGAGGCGGCGCTGTTTGGCAATGTGTTAGGCATTGCGCCGACAGATGTTTGGGTGGTGCTAGGCGTGTCTTTAGCGCTGCTAGGGCTAATTTTCATGTTTTACAGGCCGCTGTTGTTTTGGTGCTTCGATCGAGAGGTGGCGAAGGTTCATGGCGTGCCGGTTCTGTCTATGGACGTTTTGTTTGCCCTGATGCTGGCCGCGTTGCTCGTGACGACGCTGCAAATTTTGGGGGTGACGATGGTCATTTCGGCGGTGGTGATTCCGGCTTCGATTGCTAGATTGTTGAGCGATCGCTTTAGCCACATGATTTTTATCTCGGCAGGACTGGGCGCATTTTTCTCTCTTTTTGGCATTTACTTTAGCTACTATCTCGATATTGCTAGCGGCGCGAGCGTGGTTTTACTTTCTACGTTAGGGTTTGCGATCGCGGTTACCTGGAGCAGACTATCGCACAAAAGACAAATCGCTGCTCAGAAGGTAAAAATATAGAGGTGGAACGCCTTTTATGACGCTAGATTCTACTTCCAACTTTTGAACGTTAGGAGTCGGTGCCGCTTTAAAGATGGATTTTTAGCAAGCAGCACGACTAAGCTTGAGGGTTGTCCGCCTGCTCTTTTATTACCACCTTGCGATTTGCTTGGCGGCTAGCTGCCGTTTTAGGAATTCTTTCCGGGTTTCGCACGGTGGGCGTATTG
>Ga0209194_1001968_pt1 | contig 11649 bp, 14 predicted proteins | sample COGITO_mtgs_1004_FD_184787 | JGI IMG/M metagenome (GOLD analysis project Ga0209194, IMG submission 184787) | Pelagic marine microbial communities from North Sea - COGITO_mtgs_100413 (SPAdes) (version 2) | ecosystem: Environmental > Aquatic > Marine > Epipelagic ...
ATTAATTGTTTTTAAAAACTAAATATAATAAAAGTTAATTTAAGTTGTACTCTGCCTATTGATATTAATTTTTTTAAATTTAGTTCAGACACAATTTATTCTAAACTGTAAGCGAAATTTTTGATATCCTCCAAAGCACTATTATGTATTTCGGGTATTTTTGTTGGAAATATTCCTTCTGATGCATGAACAGTCCCTTTAATTACTTTACTTCTAGCAGACACTCCTGCGTTTTTTAGTTTATTGTAAAACTCTAAGCCTTCGTCTCTCAGAGGATCCAGTTCGTTTACTGAGATTACATGTGGGGGAAGTCCTTTTAGCATTTCTAAATCGGCATGATAAGGCCACGCAAGTGGATTTTTACTATTTACACCATCATACAAAGAGGCCATTATATTAAGCATGTCTACCCTTAAAAAGTAGGTGTCATTTTCAACCAAAGATTTAAGTTTTTTGTCTTGGTAATCATATAGGTTTGAGATATAAGGGCATTGGGCATATACACCGTCTATATAATCAATAATTCCGTCCTCTTTGGCCTTTAGAGCAGTTGCAATTGTTAAATTACCACCTCCAGACTCTCCCGATACGATGATTTTTGAAATTCCTAATTCTTCTTTGTTTTGGTGTACCCATTTTAGTGCGTAGACACAGTCATTTAGACCCGCTGGGAAAGGATTATTACCGAGTACACCCCCAATGTTTCGAAATTCAACACCCACCACAATTAGGTTCTTGGCCGCTAGACTTTGCCTCCAATGAATGTAATTGGGATCATTTGCAGTTAATATAGCCATTCCACCACCATGAATATGAAGTACACTGGGTAGTTTACCGCTAATATTTTTTGGTTTACTGATATAAAGTTTAATTTCGTTACCGTCTTCATCTTTTATTATTCTTGTTTCATTAATTACATTGTTAGGTAAATCAATGGATTGGTATATGCCTGCAAAAAGGCCTCTATAAAGAGGTTCCGAAGCTGCAATAAATTCGAGTCGTTCCTCCACTGAAGAGGATACACTTACAGGCGGGGGAGGGGCAATACTATCTAAACCAAATTCAGAAAGACCGCTTAGTAGTTGAGGATTCAATCTTTTGTCATTTTTTAAAGCTAAATTTTCACTTCCAAGTCTTCCAGGAAGTATATCTTGATTTTTGTTTTGTTGAGGTCCGCAAGAGATAAATACTACTACTACTAGTAGGTAAAATAATTTTTTCATTTTTATTTGATTTGTGTTTGTAGAATGAATATACAAATTATATTCTTTTTTTTAATGTGTGGGCCATCTGATATTTTTTAAAACTATTGTATCTTTATAAAAAAATTAAACATGTTGCTTTCATCTTTTAAACAAAGTCTTGGTGCTTTAGATACGCTTAGTTTTCAACTAGCTAACGGGCATTTTGTACCTGAACATTTTCATATTACAGAGGTAGGAAATGTAACGCGTAACTACATAGATTGTGGAGGTGTACAACGGCATGAAAACAGGCTCAACCTTCAGCTTTGGGTCGCTTCAGATACAGATCATCGCCTACAACCTTCTACTTTATTGAACATACTGGAATTGGCCGAAAAACAGTTAGGCTGTTCTAATGTGGAAGTAGAAGTCGAATATCAACAAAATACCATTGGGCGTTACAAATTAGCTTTTGATGGAGCTGTGTTTCAACTTGTCAATACACAAACGGCTTGCTTAGCACCCGACCAATGTGGTATCCCGGAAGAAAAGCCTCGTGTTCGTATCACAGCAAACGGTTTAAGCTGTAATCCTAACTCGGGTTGTTGTTAATAGTATTTTTTTATACCAAATAACTGAATTAAATAAGAAGATATGCCTATGGTTTGTCTTGATTTGAAATTATTTATTGTCTAAATATTGATTCAAATATTTTTCAATCAACAAAAAAGTTCTTTTATGACTTTTAACGTGGCTAAGTTCTATAAAAAAAGTTTCTGTTTTAAGAGTAAGTATATTCCAAAACTCCAAGTCATTAAATAATTCTTTGAAATTTGTTTTAATTCTTGGATGATTATTTATGTTATTAGACTCCCAAATTTCTCCTTCCATAATCTCAAGATATTCAATATTCTTATTTATGAAAGACTCAACTTTATCTAGGTATTGTTTCTCATTGAATGCTGCCATTCCAATAGCACTTTCTTTGATTCTATTATACATTTTCAATGTTTTTTTTAATGAATCATTTTGAACTGTATTTAAATAATCTTTATCCATAAATTCCTCTAAAATGGGCAATTCATACCTAATTGGCCAAGTAGTTCCAATAGGCCATATCAATTTATTTAAATATGGAATAGAGTCTAAATCATTTCTTTCAATAATTTTCATTACTCTTAACAAATCATTAGACATAGATTCAAACCTCTTTATATTTCTATTTTGATATTTTATTCCACCTTGAATTTCAGACCGAATTTCTAATAAATAATTATCAACTTCAATTTTAATTAATCTATTGGTATTCCAGTTGTTAACTGCAATTGCCATAAGTACACCAATAGTGACAAGAATAATTTCAATTAATATAAACTTTATATTAACTGATTTGTTTTTACCTAAAAGTTTTTTTAATAACATATGTTCTATTTTAAGAGGTTTAGAAATAGCTGAATTAAAAGAAGAAGTTATGCCTATGGTTTAATTGTTGCTTTTTTAGTAATAACTTCAACAACTCCGTGTTTGCCTTTTTGACCATATTTATCAGTTGCCTTTTCTCCTTTAAGGACATATATTTCTGCAATTGACGAGGGGGTTACAGAATCAAGAGTACTTGTAATCACTCCATCTAAAATATACAATGGCGCAGGATTTCTATTAAATGAGTTGAGAGTTATGCTGTCTTGTAAAACTTCCTCATTACTACTACAAGAGAAGATTAATAAAGCGGAGAGTAAGAGTAGTTTTTTCATAATTTAAATATAACAAACGTAAGTTTAATCTATTATATCTTTCTACCTAATCTCCACCCCAACTATCTTGAAAAAAAATACCTACACCTAATTCAGCCCATAGGTATAATAAAAACAGAATTATAATTACTCTAATTATATATTTTCTTTTTTTCATAACCTCAATTTACAAATTTCAGATTTACTTAAATTATTCACTCCTATAAAAAAAAGAAATAACTCCTTGATTGTCAGTTACTTTTAATGTGTTATTGTCATAAAACTCATAATCAATAAATTCTGTATTATAAACTTCATTGAAATCATCAATATAGGAAAGCTTTAATGCAGTAGATGTTGACGACCAGTTAAATATTTCCAATTCATAAGTATTTTCAGAGGTTGGAATTTTAAGGCTCCCAGTATTATCAGATCTTAAAACAACAATCCCATACACACTGTCAACCGAGGTATCATTCATATCGCCTTCCCAAGTTCCTACAAGCGAATTAATTTCCCCAGAAGAATTTCTAGCTAAAATAGCAACAACACACCACCCATCCTCAATAAAAAATGCAACATCAGTCTTTTCGTCTAAAATATAAACACTGGCAGCCTCTCCATTATAATTTCCCCCCAATATTTTTTTAAACTTATGGTTTCTTTTTACAACACTAAAAATTTCATCATATTTACTTTTCTCCTGAACACTATCTTGATTAAAAGAAAAAATAGCGGCTAAGCCCTCATCATTATTTATAAATTCAGCTTTTGCCCTGCCTTTTACTGCTTTATCTCCATCATATGATGGCTGTAAAATCATTTTAACTCTTTCATCTTTATTGAAATTAATCTCATAATTATTCTCAATACCAATTCTAATAAATTGTTCTTTACTATCAATACTTACAATATCTTCATAAGTTTGACCAAAACTGATTATAGGTATAAGTAGTAAAAAGATTAGTTTCTTCATAGTTGTGTGAATTAAGTTTTAAATATATATAGTAGTTTTTTCATTTTGTTTTATTCTTCTTGACTCCATTTTCTCACTCCTTCAATTTTACCATCTCTGATATAATGTCTTTCAAAAAATCTATATTTTTCAATCTCACCATCCTTTCTATATCTTGTTTCAGTAAATGGAAACATTACAACAGTTAAATTCTCATCATAAGATGGGGTTACAGGAATTACATCATAAACACTTCTTCTAATTGAATCATATGGTTCGTGCATAGATTTTGCAAGTTCAATTAAACTAGGTAAATCAAACTCAAGTTTATCCAATCCTTTTTCAGGATAAAAAAAGACAGTTTTTTGATAATTTTCTTCATTTACAAAATCCCAATCTTGATTTACAAATGCATTTGAAAAATCTAGTGCTAGTTGAGCGTGCTCCATACTTCCAATTGAGTAAGTACTACCTTTATTATTTCCGCTTAAAATTTCACCAACATTTTTATTCACAACAGGTTCATTATGTTGGCAACTTATTATTAAAAAAGTAATTGTTATGAGTAGAGTGACTTTTTTCATTGTAATAGTTTTTGGTTAATAAACACTAATATAAAAAATCTTATTAAAAACAACCTATTTAAGAGGCTTAGAAATAGCTGAATTGAAGGAAGAAGATATGTCTATGGTTTAGATTTTGTTTTCATAATTATCATATAGATATAAAGGTAGAGCTAATGAAAACCCAACCATAAATAAAGAAATCAAATACTTTATGAACTGATTTTTACTGATTGATTTTACTCTTAATTTATAAATAAGAAAAATAAGAAAAGATGTGGCTGCAATAGTTAAATCAACTATCAAAATACTCATTGCATAATTCTGATGAATTTGTTCAAAAAATAGTGATGTAGACCATTCCCAATTATTTGTTTCAATAAATTTAAAGATGTAATAATAAGGGTAAGCTGTTCCTAAAATACACAATATAGCAAATACTTTTTTCATAATAAGTTAGTTTACTCAAATGTAATAAATGTAAGTTTATCCTACTTAAGAGGTTTAGAAATAGCTGAATTAAAAGAAGAAGAAATGTCTGCCAAATATTGTAGTAAATAAAAAATTAAATTGTTGAGCAGTCGGGTAGAGCAGTGAGAGCCAATAAAAAAACGCTTACATTTCTGTAAACCTTTTTTGCTCTCCCTATTATTCAAAGTTGCAGCACAATTTCTTATTTTAACGATCCACTCAACTTGGACGATATACAATTCCCCTTCAACAATAACACTTAAATAATGAGTTTAAACTTCCTTTAATTTTGAAGGAAGTGGATTGATGACTCTTTAGTTAAGTTTTATTTTTTAAAAAATATATCCAACAGATAATTGTAATAAACTATGTTTAAAACCATTAGTATTAATATAATGAACATCAGTAAGTCCCTTTGAGTAGCGTAGACCAAAATTTAACCCCAAATTATTTAGTTCATTGGCTTGTTAATGAATAAATTCATATAAACTTCTATTTTTATAATTAACAGAAACGACAGCACCAAATTGACAATTTATATCTTTAAAAAAGAAAAATTTTAATTGAAAAGTTTCTTTTATTAAAAAATAAACTACATTTGATTTACTTATGATGGGTTAAATGTTAAGTTTCACTTATTCTGTAAACAACTTTTTCTGGAAGAAAAGAAGTTGTGATTCATTTAAGAAATGTAACAGAAAAATTAGGGTGTCTTCCTCTTTACTTCTATTAAAAATATTACAAAACCTCAGTCTTAGAGGCGTATATTTACAACTACTTGTTTAGTGTTTTTTCAATTTAGGTTATCCAAAACCTCGCTATAAGATAGCATCTGGGTTTTTTATAATTTTTATTTTAAATAAAATGAATACTAAATACAAAGACTTAATAGAACAAACTTTTGATTTTCCTCAAGAAGAATTTCATACAGAAAATGGCAACTTATTGTTTCATGATATCGATTTGATAAAATTAGTTGAACAATATGGCACGCCATTAAAATTTACTTATTTACCTAAAATTTCTGAAAATATAAATCGAGCTAAAAACTGGTTTAACAATGCAATTAAGAAACAAAATTACAACGGAAAATACCATTATGCATATTGCACAAAAAGCTCTCATTTTAAATATGTTTTAGACGAAGCTTTAAAGAACGATATCCACTTAGAAACCTCATCTGCTTTTGATGTAGATATTGTAAAATCACTAAAATTAGAAGGGAAAATTAATGATGATACTTATGTGTTATGTAACGGATTTAAGCGTGATAAATACATTTCAAAAATTGCCAGTTTAATTGATGAAGGTCATAAGAACTGCATAACAATAATAGATAATTACGAAGAGTTGAACTTACTTTTAAATGAAACAAAAAGTAAGTTTAAAGTTGGTATTCGTATTGCTTCTGAAGAAGAACCAAAATTTGAGTTTTACACAAGTAGACTTGGTATTGGTTATAAAAATATTATTTCTTTTTATGAAAGTGAAATACAAAAAAACCCTCAAGTAGAACTAAAAATATTACACTTTTTTATCAATACAGGCATTAAAGACAATGCATATTATTGGAACGAGTTATTAAAATGCATGAGTGTTTATATCAAACTTAAAAGAGTATGTCCTACATTAAATAGCTTAAATATTGGTGGCGGATTTCCTATTAAAAACTCTTTAGCTTTCGACTACGATTATACCTATATGATTGATGAAATTATAAATCAGATAAAAACGGCTTGTGATAAAGCTAAAGTAGATGTTCCAGATATTTTTACAGAATTTGGAAGCTTTACTGTTGGAGAATCTGGAGGTGCTGTTTATGAAGTTTTATATCAAAAAAAACAAAATGACAGAGAACGATGGAACATGATAAACTCATCTTTTATTACAACACTACCAGATTCTTGGGCTATTAACAAACGTTTTATAATGCTTCCCATAAACAAATGGAATAAAGAATATGAACGAGTGTTGTTAGGTGGTTTAACTTGTGATAGTGATGACTATTATAACTCTGAACAACACACAAATGCAATTTACTTACCTGTTTACGAAAAATGCAAACCACTCTATATTGGGTTTTTTAACACAGGAGCTTACCAAGAAACCATTGGTGGTTTTGGAGGACTACAGCACTGCTTAATACCTCATCCAAAACACATTTTAATTGATAGAAATAATAATAGTAAAATAACAACTAAACTATTTAAAGAAGAGCAGAAAAGCGAAGAACTACTTTCAATATTAGGATATGAAAAATAACAGAACGTACGCAGGTATTCCTGAAAATTATGCAAAATTAGAAACAGCAAATGTAGTTTTAATCCCTGTCCCTTATGATGGAACGAGTACATGGCAAAAAGGAGCAGATAAAGGACCAAATACCTTTTTAAATGCTTCTGAAAACATGGAACTTTATGACATTGAAACCGATTCAGAAGTTTATAAACAAGGTATTTATTTAGCTGAACCCATAACAGTAAATGTTACACCAGAAGCTTTGGTTGATGCTGTACATCAGGAAACTAAAAGCTATATAAAAAAGAACAAATTTGTAACTGTTTTTGGCGGTGAACATTCTATATCTATTGGAACAATTAGAGCATTTAATGAAATGTTTCCAAGCTTAACAGTATTGCATATAGATGCACATGCCGATTTACGAAAAAGTTATGATGGTAGTTCTTGCAATCATGCTTGTGCAGTTTATGAAGCCAGTCAGAACACCAATTTAATTCAAGTAGGCATTCGTTCCATGGACATAAAAGAGAAATCTATTATGAATTTAGACAAAACCTATTTTGCACACGAAATGGCAATAGATGATTCTTGGATGTATTTAGCTATTGACCAGATGACAGATAATGTATTTATAACATTTGATTTAGATGCTTTTGACCCTTCAATAATGCCAAGTACTGGAACGCCTGAACCTGGTGGCTTGCTTTGGTATGAAACCTTAGATTTCTTGAAAAAAGTTTTTAAAGAAAAGAATGTGGTGGGCTTTGATATCGTTGAGTTATGTCCAAATGAAGTCGATAAATCTTCAGATTTTTTAGCTGCCAAATTATACTATAAAATGTTGAGCTATAAATTTCAAAGTGATGAATCTGAAGACACTTATGAAGTCAATTACTTAGAGTCCAATCGATTAGAGAACCATATAAAATTTAATGATGATCAATACTAATACAAAACCAATATCTGAGTTTATAGAAAAATATTTCTTGCATTTTAACGCAGCTTCATTAGTTGATGCCGCAAAAGGTTATGAACAACAATTAGAGCAAGGCTCCAAAATGTTAGTTTCATTGGCTGGTGCTATGAGTACTGCAGAAATAGGTAAAATTTTTGCAGAAATGATTCGCCAAGATAAAGTGCATATAATTTCTTGTACAGGAGCAAATCTTGAAGAAGATATTATGAATTTAGTAGCTCATTCTCATTATAAACGAATACCAAATTATAGAGATTTAACACCTCAAGATGAATGGGATTTATTGTTAAAAGGATTAAATAGAGTTACAGACACTTGTATCCCAGAAGATGAAGCCTTTAGAAGATTACAAAAACATATTTTTAAAATTTGGCAAGATACAGAAGAAGAAGAAGAGCGTTTTTTCCCGCATGAATTTATGTATAAGTTACTTTTATCAGGAGTTTTAGAAGAATATTTCGAAATAGATTTAAAAGATTCTTGGATGTATGCCGCCGCAGAAAAAAACTTGCCAATTGTAGTTCCGGGTTGGGAAGATTCTACAATGGGCAACATTTTTGCCTCTTATGTAATGAAAGGAAAACTAAAAGCCTCAATAATAAAATCTGGAATAGAATATATGACTTTCTTAGCAGATTGGTATACTGATAATTCAGAAAACGGAATAGGTTTCTTCCAAATTGGAGGAGGAATTGCAGGAGATTTTCCTATTTGCGTAGTACCAATGTTATACCAAGATATGGAAAGAGAAGACACCCCATTTTGGAGTTACTTCTGTCAGATATCAGATTCTACAACAAGTTATGGTTCTTATTCTGGCGCAGTACCAAATGAAAAAATTACTTGGGGGAAATTAGATTTAGATACACCTAAATTTATTATTGAAAGTGATGCGACTATTGTTGCTCCTTTAATTTTTGCTTACCTATTAAATATGTAATTATGAAAAGAGTAATTGTAGATTATAAGAAACTTAATACTGATATTTTAGATTTATTAGTAGAAAAATATCCTGACGGATATAATTACAGTGATATTATTTCTTTTCAGAATTCTGAGGGAAAAACAATTAGTACAGTTGAAGTAAGAACAAATGCTACTGTTTATTTAGTTAAAATAAGTTCAAAGTTAGAGCAAACTATGGAAGATTATTCAGATGATGGTAAATCTTTTGATGATTTAGAAAATTTAGATGATAATTTTTAATTATTAAAAGCAGAATTATTTTAGAGCAAAACAATCAATAATAACAACAGGAAAATACGTTAATTATCTTTAAACTTAAAAAACTATAATTATGGCAGCAAATTTTCATTTATCACTTCCCTGTAGAGATATTTATAAAACAAGAGTTTTTTATTCGGAAATTTTAAAAGCAAAAGTAGGTAGAATTAATACTGCTTGGTTAGATATTAATCTATATGGAAACCAATTAACATTTGTTAAATCTGGAGACTTTAATTTTGAATTTAAAAATTATCGTTTAGAAGAACAAATACTGCCTTCTTTTCATTTTGGAATCATTATAGATATTGTAGCGTTTGGTAAATTGTATAGAGAACTTATACAATTAGATTTAGGTACATCAGTTAAAACTATATTTATGAAGGATTCGGTAGGAGAACATCTGTCTTTCTTTGTAAAAGACCCAAATAATTATATGTTAGAATTTAAGTGTTTTAAGAATGATAAAGAAGTTTTTTTATTCTAACAAAAATAGTTTAGAGAAGCTGGAACAAAGCAAACATACACCAAAAAGGATGACGAACTATGAAATAGAGTTAGATAGAGAAGAAAAGAAAAAGATCACCACTTTTTTTAAGTCTTCTGATATAAAGTTGGTTGTTTTTGATTTACATGGAACATTAACTAACAGAACCTCACTTCATCCGTATCACATTGAGTATCGAAATCAATACATAGAAAAACAAATTGGACTCTCTTTTCCAAAACATTTTTCAGGAGGATGTGATGATGCTTTTTTATTATTTCCTTCTATTGATAAGTATGCATTTTACAAACACCGTGATCATGATCCATTATTTAGATTCGAGAAGATTCATTCACCAAATCCAAAATTAGCGGAGGAACTTAGATTGACGTCCAAACATTTTCATACCGTTCTATACTCCGATAGCTATTTAACGCAAATAGAAAGAACATTGACTGCAATTGGAATTGATCCTATTTTTGATTCTATTATTGGATTGGAAAATGGTCAAAAAAAGGAATCTTCTCAGTTTACTACCTATCCATATCTCTGCGAAAGATTTAATATTAATATGGAAAATGTATTGATTATTGGTGACAGAATGGATAAAGACATCAACCCTGTTTTAAATGCTGGAGGAAACGGTATCAGAATCGAATCAAGTTCCTACATCTTAGAGGCCATTGATTTAATAAACAAAACGTTTGCTAACAATATGTAAGACGGAATATTCCGTTTGGTCATACTACGCTTATAATCATCCGTTATCCAAATTTTTGCAACCAAGGGATTATCGAGCTACTTCATTCACAATTAGAGGAAGTTTTACACTCGTTACTTATGTGTTATTGCTGAACGAAGTCTTTTAATTAAAAACGGCTACACTATAAAAGTATAACCGTTTTATCATTATATGTTGCTCCCCCTCTTGGGCTCGAACCAAGGACCCTCTGATTAACAGTCAGATGCTCTAACCAACTGAGCTAAGGAGGAGTTTGCTAGAATAAATTTATTTTAGCGTGTGCAAATATATATCTTTTACAAAAAGCACAAAAACTTTTTTTGTAAAAAAATACCATATCAACTGTTAGTTTTTCTAATCCTCAAAAACTATTAATGATTTCGATACTTTAAAGCTGTTTAACCAATATTATACCAAACCATATTCAGTTGTATTTAAATGCTTAAATAAATCGCTGTTTTTTCTAAAAGTTGTATTTTTACAGACAATAATTAGCTTAGATATACAGTAATCTATTTTTATGGATAAGTTTTCTTTCTTAAATGCAGCACATACCGGTTATATAGCCGATTTATATGATAAATATTTACAAAACCCAGATATTGTAGAGCCTAGTTGGAGAAGTTTTTTTCAAGGTTATGACCTAGCCAATGAAAATTTCTCTTTCACAGAAGATTCTGAAGCATCAGTTGAAATTCCACAATCTGTCAGAAAAGAATTTCTGGTTGTAGATTTAATTAATGGCTATAGGACAAGGGGTCACTTATTTACTAAAACCAATCCGGTTAGAGATCGAAGAAAATACACCCCTACCTTAGCTATTGAAAATTTTGGCCTTTCTAAAAGTGATTTAGACAGTACTTTTAATGCAGGAGAAATTGTTGGGATTGGTCCAAAAAAGCTTTCTGAAATTATTGGTCATTTAGAGAGAACCTACTGTGACTCTATTGGAGTAGAGTATATGTATATGCGAAATCCAGAGAAATTAACATGGTGGAAAGATCGACTCATCGTAAATGACAACCATCCAAATTATACTCAAGACGCAAAAAAGTATATTTTATCTAAATTAA
>Ga0209194_1001970_pt1 | contig 11630 bp, 8 predicted proteins | sample COGITO_mtgs_1004_FD_184787 | JGI IMG/M metagenome (GOLD analysis project Ga0209194, IMG submission 184787) | Pelagic marine microbial communities from North Sea - COGITO_mtgs_100413 (SPAdes) (version 2) | ecosystem: Environmental > Aquatic > Marine > Epipelagic ...
GCCTATCAATCCGGGACTATGCCACAACGAGAGGCCGCCAGCCCCAGCTCGCCGATTGTTGGTCAACCGTTTTGGCACTAATCCCAAAGGAAAGATTAAACATGCATTTAACTCCGCCGATTGCCTGGACTATCGCCGGTTCCGACTCAGGTGGTGGCGCCGGTATTCAATCAGACCTGCGCAGCTTTCACGATTTCGGCGTTCATGGTTGCACTGTTATTACAGCACTAACAGCGCAAAACTCTATGACCATCAGCAATATAAGGGCCACCGATTCAGAGCAGATAATGGCACAGATCGAGGCCCTGGATAGTGACCTAGCGGCTCAGGCGATTAAGTTAGGCATGTTGGCAAATAGCACCATCATCCGCTGCATTGCCAGCTACCTTAAAAGCTACTCAGGGTTTGTTGTCTGCGATCCGGTATTGCAGTCGAGCAACAATCACAGCCTTCTCGACAGCGACGCGCTGCAAGCCTTTAAACAACTGCTACCACGCATTGATTTGCTGACGCCGAATATTGGCGAGGCTGAGACACTCACCGGTTTAACCATCACCACCACTGAGCAACTTACCCATGCGGCACAGGCGTTATTGGCCGTGGGTGTGCGAGCTGTATTAATTACCGGAGGTCATTTTAAGCCGATCAACAATCAGCGTCTGGATTACTACTGCGACAAAGACCATAGCTTCTGGCTGGCTGGCGAGAATATTGCAACAGATCATAGCCATGGCAGTGGCTGCACCCTGTCTTCGGCAATTACTGCCGCCATTGCCAAGGGTTATGAATTGCGAGATGCACTGGTGCTGGCCAAGGCCTATACCAGTCAAGGGCTTCGCCACAGCGTCCAACTGGGCAGTGGCCCCGGCCCAGTGGCACACCTTGGGTTTCCCAAACAGCTTGAAGATCTTCCTCACTTAACTCCTCACTTAACTCCTCACTTAATTCCGAAAGCTGATGGTCTGCCCTTAGAGTTTGCCTCCTGTGGTGATGAATTAGGTATCTACCCAGTGGTTGATTCTATCGAATGGCTGGAGAAGCTGATGCCCTTGGGAATCACCACCATTCAGTTAAGAATAAAAAATGCTGATGCCAATCTCAGTGCAATCATTGCCCACGCCGTTTTACTGGCGCAAAGATATCGGGTTAGATTATTTATTAACGATCACTGGCAGCTGGCCATAGAGCACAGTGCCTATGGCGTTCATCTGGGTCAGGAAGATATAGAAAGTGCTGACCTAAAAGCCATCTCGGCAGCAGGTCTGCGTTTGGGGATTAGTACCCACAGCTATTATGAGATTGCCCGAGCCCATGCTATAGGTCCTAGCTATATTGCCATAGGACCGATTTATGCCACCAACACCAAAGTGATGAGATTTTCTGAGCGAGGACTTGAACGATTGCGCCAATGGGTAAGACTGCTGAAACCGCGCTATTTATTAACCGCCATTGGTGGCATCAATCTAGAGCGCGCCCCTGGCGTCTTGGCCACTGGGGTCAATAGCTGTGCCGTAGTCAGCGCGATTACTCTAGCCGATGACTATCAGGACGCTGTACGCCTGTTTTTGCAACAACAGCAAAATCACTTATAGCGGCATCTGTTTTAACCAGGCTGAAATACCACCATCAAGGCTTTGGCTTGTTATGCCCAGAGACGCTATTAACTCTGCCGCCTGCAAACTGCGTAGGCCTGACTGGCAATAGCAGAGCAGGGTCTTTTCAGGGTCAATGGAGGCCAGAGATTCGGCCAAACGAGTCAGGGGAATATGCTTGCCACCAAGATTAAAGGCTGCGCGCTCGGCATCGGTGCGCACATCAATCACAATGTAATTGGCTCGCTTTCTCAGTGATTCGAATTGCTCGACGGTCACTGCCCGATGATCTAGCGGTTCGCTAGAACAGGTCTTTTCAGACCACTGATCACTTGTATTTGCTGTGCCTGAGCCACAACTAACGCATTCAGGATCTCTGTTGATCGCAATCTTTTTAAAGCTCAACTCCAGTGCATCGACGACCAACAGAACACCTTTGAGAGGAACAGATTGTCCTACCAAGTATTTCAGCGCTTCATTCGCCTGAATGGTGCCAAGCATTCCCGGCAATACACCCAGCACGCCGGCAGAGTTGCAATCGCCCATAGCCGAGGGGGGAACAGGAAATAAGCATCTAAAACAGCCAGTCTCAGAGGAAAACAGCGAACACTGCCCAGAAAACTGATCAATGGCTGCGAAGATCCAGGGTTTTTGTTGCTGCTGACAGATATCATTTATGAGATAGCGGGCAGAAAAGTTATCTGTGCAATCAATGACTAAATCAGCTGAAGCCACTAATGTTGATGCATTTTCACCGCTCAAATACTCAGCAATGGCTATGACCTCTATCTCTGGGTTTAAGGCCATCAGCACCTGTCTGGCACTCTCAGCTTTACCCTCGCCTATTTGCTGGGTGTTAAATAGAATCTGCCGCTGAAGATTGGTGACATCGACAATATCGCCATCGACAACAATAATACTGCCAACACCGGCCGCGGCAAGATAGAGAGACACCGGACAGCCTAGACCACCGGCACCAACAATTAGGACTCTGGCATTTTTCAGCTTTCCCTGCCCCTCGGCCCCCACTTGTGGCAACTGCAAATGTCTGGTGTAGCGCAGCCATTCTGAGGCGCTAAAAAGAGTATCTCTGTTTAATTCTTCCATTTTTTTCTAATCCGTTTCCCTACGTATTATTTTTTATAACCTACTATGTTGAACAAATTAATCTGCTCGAAGCAGGGTAATAAAGCACTGATGATTAAGAGCGCCATGATACTAAACTCGGATCAGCCAAAGCGGCGATTTAGTGAGGAATGGAATTAACGATCTCCACAACAGCCGGATGTTTGATCTTGCGCTCCGGAGAAATAATATAGTAACGATCAACACACTCTTCCGCTCGACCAATAATTTCCACCCCATACTGCGAGGCAATATATTTCTCGATAATGGTTGGCGCAGAAAACACACCGTAGCCTTCCTGGCCAAATGATTTCATCAGTGCGCTGTCATCAAATTCCGCAACTATAGTAGGCGTCACCCCGACCTTATCCAGCCACATTATCAGACGCTGTCGAACCGCCGACTTTTTGCTTTGTATAAGAAATGGCCGAGATGACAGGGACAGGGGAAATCCGTCCCTATATTCTGCGGCAACCGCTTTGGTAGCAAAAAACGTCAGGCCACTCTCAGCAATTTGGTGGGTATAGGCTTTGACGTGTCCACCGGGCTCCAGTGGCTGATCGGTGATAATCAAGTCGAGTTTATTAACCGCTAGCGACGCCAATAGGCTTACCTGATCCCCCTCGTGACACACCAGTCGGATGGATTCATTCATTTTTAGCGCCGGTTTCAGTAGCTGATGAGCCAACACCTTGGGTATCACGTCGGTGATGCCTACGGAGAGAGTTTGCCATGAAATCGGGCGCTGGGTTTTTAGCACATTACTCAGTTCGTCACCGAGCTGAAATATCTCTTCTGCATGACTGTAAATTAAGCGGCCCATTTCCGACAGCTGTAAGGTTTTGCCTTTTCGGTCGAATAGATTGACGCCGATTTGAGCTTCAAATTTTGTGATTTGGCCACTAATTGTCTGGGGAGTGAGATGTAGGCTAGCGCTGGCCTTGGCAATACTGCCCTCTCGAGCCACGATAAAAAAGTAGTAGAGGTGATTGTAATTTAGTGGTGTCATCTGCTTCCTGTTTATTCGTAAAATTCGAACATATACCACACATTATTCGAATTTACAGAAGACGTCAAGACGACTAAATTTACCCCACATTCAATTACCAAGCACTCTTACCTATTATGATGCACCAGCAACTTACCTATGGATTTAAGAAACTTCTGAGTCATGATTCGGCCGGAGGCGTGCTCCTGGTCTTTATGACAATGGTCGCTATGATTCTGGCCAACAGTCCCTTTGTTGGCGTTTATGAGGATTTTTTGGCCTCTCCGGTGCAGGTTCGTGTCGGCGATCTGAATATCGCCAAGCCTCTGTTGCTGTGGATTAACGATGGTTTGATGGCAATATTTTTCTTTTTGATCGGGCTTGAGATCAAACGGGAAGTGCTTACCGGGTCCCTCTCCTCCCCCTCCCAGGTGGTGCTTCCCGGCATTGCGGCGGTTGCGGGTATAGCGGCCCCGGCGCTCGTCTATCTTTGGTTTAATGGCCAAGATGCGGTTGCCCTAGAGGGCTGGGCGATTCCCTCCGCCACCGATATAGCCTTTGCCTTGGGTGTATTTACACTTTTCGGTAGTCGCATTCCCCTATCCTTAAAACTTTTTTTGTTGTCGGTAGCTATTTTTGACGACATTGGCGCAATCATGATTATTGCGCTGTTTTATTCCAGTGATCTCTCAACCCTGTCACTGATCGTGGCGGGCTCCGGCTTGCTAACTCTGTTCGCATTTAATCGCCTATCGGTAAGAAGCCAAGCTGCCTACATTATTGTTGGCACGGTGGTCTGGGTAGCGGTACTAAAATCTGGCGTCCACGCCACATTGGCCGGATTTGCCATAGCCTGGTTTATTCCCTTAAAGCTAAAAAATAACAGTGGTCGCGAGATGCTTCCGCATCTGGAGCACTCTCTCCATCCCTGGGTATCCTTCATTATTCTGCCGCTATTTGCCTTTGCTAATGCCGGTATATCCCTTACTGGTGTTTCCCTGGATGCATTGCTCAACCCAGTGCCACTGGGTATTGCTGCGGGCCTATTTGTCGGCAAGCAAGTGGGTATCTTTGGCGCCTGTTGGCTGGCCATCAAACTAGGGCTGGCCAAGCTCCCAGAGGGTGCCACCTGGATGCAGTTTTACGCCGTGACCATACTCTGTGGTATCGGCTTCACCATGAGTCTGTTTATCGGCTCTCTGGCCTTTGAAGCTCAGAGTGCTGAATACATGATCGATGTGAAGCTCGGTGTGTTGGTAGGTTCACTGCTCTCAGCGGTGGCCGGCTCGATTCTTATTTCATGGTCGCAAAAAAGTAAAAACCCTAATCGAGAAGTTGAACGAAATCAGTAGTCCCCCTGTATTTCGTCGGAGTAATAGCGGTATTTTCTACAGCAGTTACGGCCAGTTCTTTAACCAGTAGCGAACGGAGGAATTAGGGAATGGGGTATTGAAAGGCTCTTTAGCAACTTCCTGTGAAGTCCTTAAGGCAGACCCCTCGAGTTCCGGAGCCAGTTCCTGTCGCTATTATATTTATGGTTTTGTTGATGCTGGACAAGCCATAGATCGAGTCAGCACAGAGCAACTCGAAGAGGACGGCAATCAACACCCATCATTTACAGAGAGGGCTTATCGCACCAGAGTTGGGCAGGTTGACGAGCGCAAGAGGTGGGCTAGATCAGCAAGGCACCCTGCAGGTCGCTCTTACCGATACCAGCGATGTTGTCATTAAAGATACACAGACAACCCTTAGCCTCGCTATGGACAGTGGAATCCAGCGGGCAGGTCGCAGGGTTACACGAAGGGTGGACCAGCAGCACTAATCGGCCACATCAAACACTGAGTTAACAAAGGGATTTGCAGAACAATGATCGAACCCATTATTCTATTTTTTGTTCTTGGTATCACTGCGGGATTAGTCCGCGCGGAGTTACGCCTGCCCGGCCCTATTTACGACTTCGTCAGCATGCTACTACTGCTCACGATTGGCCTAAAAGGCGGCATAGAGCTTGCTAAGCAACCGTTTTTAATCCTGTTGCCGCAGATTCTAGTGGTGTTTGTAATGGGTTTGATTTTGCCCTTAATCGCGTTTCCCATTTTACGCCAACTTGGTAAATTTAAACGCGCCGATGCGGCATCGATTGCGGCCCATTATGGTTCCGTTAGCGTCGGCACCTATGCAGTGGCCGCCGCGTTTATGGAAACCCACAATATTTATTTCGAAGAGCACATGCCCTTGCTGCTGGTGGTGCTCGAAGTGCCAGCGATTCTGGTGGGTATCGTCTTGGCCAAAGGTCTAACCAAGGAAACCCAGTGGGGCTCTGTGGCCCATGAAGTATTTGCCGGTAAAGGTGTGGTGCTGTTATTAGGGGGCCTGTTTATCGGCTGGATTGCGGGGTCAGATGGCTTAGATTCAATCAAACCGCTATTTTTCGATCTGTTTAAAGGTATCCTGGCACTGTTCTTATTAGAGATGGGCTTAATCGCCGCATCAAAAATTAGCTCGCTGCATAAATACGGTTTGTTCTTGGTGGTCTTTGGCGTGGGTATGGCGCTGTTGTCCGCAGTGATCGGAACCGGCCTTGGTCTGCTGCTCAATTTATCTGTAGGTGGCACCGCCATGTTGGCGATCTTAGCTGCCAGCGCCTCCTATATAGCCGTGCCTGCGGCAATGCGTATCTCGGTTCCAGAGGCCAATCCAACACTCTCTCTTACCGCCTCACTGGGCATCACATTTCCTTTTAATGTGTTGATCGGTATTCCCGTCTATTATGAACTGGCAGTGAGAGCACATGCCATTTTTAGAGCTTAGTGATGACAATCGAAAACAGTCAGCAGGGCCATTTACAAGGCCAGCCACGAAAATATAACAGCATGCTGGTAACCATAGTGACTGAGTCGTCACTGGAGAGCCAACTATCGCGTGAGCTTGAAGGCTTGGGCGTACAGGGTTACACCATTACCGATGCCCGGGGCAAAGGCGAGAGTGGTTCGCGCAATGCAGGCTGGGATGCAGACAGTAATATTCGTGTTGAAGTGATCTGCAGTGAGTCTATGTCGGAGACCATTGCCGAGCTACTAGAAGAAAAGTACTACCCTAATTTTGCTATGGTAATGTACAGCCACGGGGTCTTTGTTTTAAGGCCTGAAAAATTTAAATAATAGCCTTGGTGATCTTCGAAAAAAACCTCTAATAATGCTATTAGCTGAATCAGAAAGCCTAACAATAACTAACCAATACAATGATTAATTTATGGACTACCTTTGGATTTTTATCGCCCTAACAATAACTAACCAATACAATGATTAATTTATGGACTACCTTTGGATTTTTATCGCATTCGTCTGCGGTTTTCTTGTTAAACATATCAATCTCCCTCCCCTAGTTGGTTATCTAGCTGCAGGCTTCGGGCTACATGCTCTAGGTGTTCAGCCAGATGCCTCTCTGCAAACCCTCGGGGATCTCGGCGTGATTCTGCTGCTGTTCACTATTGGCTTAAAACTCAATATAAGCAGTTTATTTAAAACCGAAATTTGGGCCGGCGCGGCCGGGCATATGAGCGTGATTGTACTGCTCACCATGATTAACTGTGCCCTCCTCGGCGCTGTTGGCTATAGCCATTTTGCGGGACTGGATCTATCTGGCGCAGCACTGATCGGTTTTGCAGTGAGTTTTAGCAGCACGGTTATTGCGGTAAAAGTACTCGAAGAAAATGGAGAGATGCGCTCTCGCCATGGGCAGGTGGCCATTGGGATATTGGTTATCCAGGATATAGCTGCGGTGATATTTGTCACCCTGGCCTCAGATATGTCCCCTTCTTGGTGGGCCTTGGGACTGCTGTTGTTACCCCTATTGCGTCCAGCATTGGATTATTTAATGGAGCGCTGTGGACACGGTGAGCTGCTGCCCCTGGCGGGGATATTCCTCGCCTTTAGTGGTGCTGAACTTTTCGAATTGGTCGGTTTAAAAGGTCATCTTGGCGCTCTGGTAGTCGCGGTATTAGTCAGCAGTCATCCAAAAGCAGCAGAACTGTCTAAGTCTCTGCTGAGTTTCAAAGACCTATTTCTCATCGGTTTTTTCCTGTCTATCGGTTTTACCGCGCTGCCAACCATGGACATGCTGGGGGTCGCCATGATCATGGCGATCGCCCTGCCAATTAAGGCTGGCCTGTTCTTCCTCTGGCTGACCCGTTTAAAGCTGCGCGCGCGAACCTCATTTTTAACCGCGCTGAGCCTAGCCAACTACAGTGAGTTCGGCTTAATTGTCTGTTCCATTAGCGTGACTCAGGGACTATTGAGTAAAGAGTGGCTAGTTATTATGGCTCTCAGTGTGGCGCTCTCCTTTGTCTTTTCAAGTGTGGCGAATACGCTGTCTCATCGTCTATATGGGCGTTGGACGTCGCAGCTAAAGCACTTTGAGAACCCGATACGCTTGGCCGAGGATCAATTTGACCAACCTGGAAAAGTAGCTGTTTTAGTGGTCGGAATGGGTCGTGTTGGCACTGGGGCTTACGACATACTACAGAATGAAATGGCCAAGACTGCATGCGGTATAGATATGGATCGCAACCGGGCTGTTTCGCACGCTGAAGCCGGGCGCAATGTTATCTATGGTGATGCAGAGGATCCGGATTTTTGGTCAGATATCAACTTTGATAGCATTCAATTGATTATGTTTGCCATGCCCAACTTCCTGGATATTCAGGAAGCCCAGAATCAGATTCAGCTGGCCGGTTTTCAAGGCAAGACAGCAGCCATTGCTCGCTATGAGGATGAGAAAGAAAAATTACTCTCTGCTGGCGTCAATGAGGTGTTTAATTTTTACGCCGAGGCAGGTGCTGGATTTGCCGACCAAAGTGTCCATCTTTTGGCCAGCAAATAAAACACTGTCAATCGCTGAATTTTTTAAAGCATCATAGATCAGCGATTGCGGCCCAGGGCATCGTGACTGGTTACCCAGTCGCCAGCCAGTACTGCACTCATCAGTGACACTTCTCCAGCAAGCACTGTGGCACCAATAATTTCAGCCAGCTTGTGTACTTTTCCAGTGCCATTGCAGTCGAGAATATTGAGACATTCCTGCTGGGTTGGCAGACCGGTTCCGCCGCCGTAGGTGGCGACAATCAGTGAAGGTAGAGTAATCGATAAATAATAATTTCCGGCTTCGTCAACATCGGCAAAGATAATCGACGACGACGACTCAGCCACGTTGGCAGCATCCTGACCGGTGGCGATAAACACTGCGGCTATGCCATTGGCGGCATGGGCTCCGGTGCTAGATGAACCGGCCATAAAACTGCCCACCTGATTGATCTGTCGCGCTTTAAATAACACCTCCGCAGTGACTCCCATAGACTTTTCCAGGAGGTCACCGGGAATCAGCACTTCTGCAACAACGCGCTTGCCACGACTGTGCAGAGTATTGATTTGAGAGTGCTTTTTATCCGTATCCATGGCACCGGAGAGCATATAGCGCTGAATGCCTGGGTAGGTTTTCATGATCCATTCGCAGGCGATGAAGGTTGCCTTACCGACCATATTTTGGCCAGCGGCATCACCAGTAGTGAAGTTAAAACGCAGGTAGCGCATACGTGCTGCGGCGTACTGTTCGATATTGCGCAGCTTACCTGAGGAGGTAGTGGTCTCGGCCTGAGCCGCAATCTCAGCAAAATTTTCTTCAACCCAGGTACCGAACTCACGGGCTTCTCGGGCATCGTTAAAAACAAAAACCGGGGCTCGCTGCATGGCGTCATCCACTACAGTGACTTTAACGCCACCAGATTCGCGGAGTAATCGCGCACCTCTGTTGTAACTGGCAATCAATGTGCCTTCGCTGGTAGCCATGGGCACATAGAAATCACACTACAGTGACTTTGACGCCACCAGAGTCGCGGAGTAATCGCGCACCTCTGTTGTAACTGGCAATCAATGTGCCTTCGCTGGTAGCCATGGGCACATAGAAATCACCCTGAGCATGTTCACCGTTGACCAACAGCGGTCCGATAAGGCCCAGAGGCACCTGAGCCACGCCAATAAAGTTTTCGATATTGCCCGCGGTGGTGGCGGGATCAATAGAGTAATGACCAATATGGTCTAATTTGGCGGAGGTTTTTTCCACTGCAAAGTCGCGTCGGGTTTGGGCCATATGTTCGCTGTAATCGTTGTCACTGTCTCTGGGTATTCGCTCTGACATATTATTATTCTCGTTATTGTCATTGGCTGGGGCTGTTAGATAGCCTTGATTGTATTAATTTCGTGGAATGCATCTGCGCGACTCCATTGTGCCGCGCATCTGTAAAGGGATCTAGTTGTTGAGCTCTTAAATTAGAAAGCTCTGAAATTAGAAAGCTCTGAAATTAGAAAGCTCTGAAATTAGAAAGCTCGTAAATTAGCTCCTAGAAAAGAGAGCCCCTAGAAAAGAGGGCTCCCAAAAAAGAGTGCTCGTTAATTATTAAGCAGCTTTTGACCCGCATACACCTGTTCGAGATGAACAGTATCTTTGACCACATGCTGGCCACCCACTAAGACATGGTGAATACCGGTGGATGCCTGATAGGGATCCCCATAATCAGCATTGGCTGCAATGGTTTTGGCATCGAAGATCACAATATCTGCATCGGCTCCAAGTTGAATGCGACCCTTGCGCTTAAACAGTGGCGCCGCCTGCTCCATCCACTGGGCCTGATAGAGACTCGTCTTGGCCAGGGCTTCTGACAGACCGAGCACCTTTTGCTCGCGCACATAATGGCCCAGAAGCCGCGAGAAGGTACCGGCTATATTGGGGTTGGTCGCAATGCGGGTATCCACCGCAGGCAGTGCATCTGTAGAGACCATCATACGCGGCCACTGCAGTGCGCTTTCCACCCACTGCTCTTTGACATAATGATGATTGACCGCGCCAGTGGGCTGCTCTTTTGAATATTTCTCCCAGCTCTCTTTGGTCAGCCATTCCCCCGTGGCAACCCACTGCACATCTTCGTAGCTAATATCAAAAATCGCCTGCCAGTCTCGGCGACGAAATACATCCGCACCAATACTGGTGCCGCCAGCAGCGTAAGATAAAGTCTCGGTAGTGATATTGGCGCCCGCCTGATTGGCCTCGTCGATCATCGCCAGCCAGTCGCCAATGCGACCCATAGCATTGTGGCTAATATGGCAGACAAACAGTGCCGCCTTGGTGCTCTTGGCCAATTCAATCACTTCGATTAGACCTGCGGGATCACCGGTGTAACCACGGCGCACATGAACATAGATCGGTACCTCTCGTGCAGCGGCCACCTCAAACAACATGGCCAGTTCAGCATCGGAAACCGCTTCTGTCATATAGTCCAGCAGCACACCAATACCCAAACCACCTTCGTCTAGGCCTTTATGTATTAGCACTCGCATTTGCTCAATCTGTTCTAAGGTCGCCTCTTGCATCCAGGCCGGGCTGCCCATCACCACGGTTTTTGTACCGGCAAAAATATAGGGCTGATCTATGCCTTCAAGGACTTTAATACGCACAGCGAAATGGCCCACAGAGGAACCGTAGTTAATCGCTGCGCCAGCAAGAAGATGTTCGCCATAAAAGCTTACAGGAAAGGAGCCGGCTTCGAGATCCAACTGAGTGGTAACGCCGTCCAGTACATTAAAATGTTGGCCGAGAACCGTGGGGCTGTGACTGTGCACATCGATAAAACCGGGGGCCACCACTAAGTCAGTGGCGTCTATGATGATCTCACTATTGAGCGGTTGGCCTGAGATGGCGACAATACTACCGTCGCGAATGCCTATATGTTTTTGTGCGTCGAGATGGGTTTCCGGGTCGATTACACGACCATTGGCAATCACCAGATCGTAATCTGCAGTCTCGCTAACAGACGAATCAAAAAACGAACTATAAAATAGCGAGACAACAATAAATGAGGCGACAAACAGTATCTG
>Ga0209194_1001975_pt1 | contig 11622 bp, 20 predicted proteins | sample COGITO_mtgs_1004_FD_184787 | JGI IMG/M metagenome (GOLD analysis project Ga0209194, IMG submission 184787) | Pelagic marine microbial communities from North Sea - COGITO_mtgs_100413 (SPAdes) (version 2) | ecosystem: Environmental > Aquatic > Marine > Epipelagic ...
ACTCGTATGCCTCAGACACAATAGCAATCGGTTCTCCGCTATCAGTTCGACGCAGACCCACGCCTAGTGAGGGATCAATCTTACCCCTAAAGTTAGGGTTGAAGGCACCAAGATCAAACTTCTCTACATTAAAGTTAAGTACATCATGGTTAAACATTTTGATTCTCTTTCATCTTTAGGTTGAAACGTATTGAGTGTAGTTGCTGGATGCACTGTGACATCTTGTCACTGTCTTCCAGTTTTACTGAGCCATTCAACTGAAGCTGGCTTAGAACTTCAAGAGTTTCTTCTATAGCTTCAAGCGGTGTCATCGTTCCAGCTTTCATAACCGTCTGAAAGGGAGCGCATTTCGTGTTCAATCCATCCATTTAGTTCTTGAATATTAATATCTTCTGGCTTTGAATCGTATGCAATTAGCTCCATATATTCTTCTACCATTGGGCGGCACCATTCGTCACCACCATAACGCAGAAACTTTTCAACATCTTCAATGTCTTTAAACTCAGGAATATTCATTTCATTCTCCTTTAAGTTGTATATCTTTTAGTGTGTACTCAGCTAGTATACCATTAAACGTATTAGAGATCAAGCACAATCCATTCAATACAGATGGTGCATTGGTCATGGTAAAAGTCATAGCTGCCATCAGAGATTCCTCTGCGATGTTTAGATCATCAGTGTCTTCTTCTTGTAGTAAACTAAGTTCATTATAAACTTGTTTAAATACTTTCATATTCATCTGGTAGCTCCTCTAGTACGTCATTCAGTGCGTTCATTAGTTTACTCCATGTCTACTGTGGGATCACCCCATCTTACTTCTATGTTTTGTTTTAATTTAAACTGTTTACATCCCTCAACATAAGCTTGATATTGTTTCTCACAATCTTCTTTATTATACCACCACTTTGGCATTACACTGTAAGACAGTTGTTGAAGTTCGTCCCAATCTTTTTTAGATAACATAGCTTTGCTCCTTCTTCAGCCATTCAAGTTGCACCATAGCTATATCATAAGCCTGTGCTGGTGTCAAGTTAGTAAGCGAATAGATGGTGTACTTTAGGCCATGCCTTTCGCCTGTGGTCTTGATCTTTTTGCGATTGTTTACGTCCCATGTAATCTTCCAGTTATCACCACCAAGTTCTATCTCTACGAAATCAACTGTCTTCATTTTGTACCTCCATGTTAGGTGTAAAGCCTTTGTCTGTGAACAAAGTTAGCTCAAAGTCTTTGTCAGTTTTATCAGTGACAGTTACCGTTATGGTTGTGAAACTTTCAAAGTCTTCACGTTTTACTTTGATGTTATCTACGCTATGTATTCTAAGTCCGTTCATTTTATTTGTCCTTTATCCTGCGTTAAATGATGCACAAATTACAGCACCGGGATAGATGTCATCGTCTGGTTCACCCACGACTTCACCCAGATATATTAACTGTACTAAGTCAGGCCGTGATACCCAATTATCGTATAGCAAAAAGTCATCTGATCCACCACAAGGATGTATCTTCTGTGCTTCTTCCGCACTATTAGCAACCACTACAGCACTGTCGAAGGTGTCGTAGCCGTTGTTGATGATCTGGTATATTTTAAATAGTTTCATTAGCTCATCTCCAGCCATTCTGATTCAGTTCTACGTGCAGCTTCTTCATAAGTTTCATTGCAGCCTTTAGGCCACCCGTCTAACTCAAGATATTCCACCCACAAGTCAAAGATATTTTCTTTGAGCATTTCGTTTTCATGGTTACTCATTTATTGTCACCTCTGCTTCGGTTTCGATCCATACTTTAGCACCACAACTCAGTGGCTTGTCAGGACTGTATACTATTTTACATGGTCCGTCAACATAAACTTCATGGGCATAGTTATTATCTTTGTATGTCTTCACGGTTATCACTGGCTCACGTTCGCCGCTCTTGGCGTTACTCTTGATAACGTGTTGGTTTATGTGGATAACTTTCTTCATGTTGATCTCCTATATTTAATAGGCGTTATACAGTATCGTAAGATACTCTACTGTATAACACCTATTAAGTTAAGCTGCAATCGCTGATGCTTTTTTCTTACTTGTACCATGAGCGGGAAATCCTACCACTACATTCCTATCCCATTTCTCACATAGCATACATGACGCACATGATACGTCATCTTTGTATGTAGCAGGACATACCACAACCTTTCTACCTTTAGGTGTAACAGTGTTTGTTGTCTGTTCAATCGGCAACACAGTTGCAATGGGAGCTATGTTAAGATCGCATAGCTTGTCTGCGTGTTCAAGATTATTGGCAGACACATTAACAGTGAAGCCTAAGTGGTTCATAATATTGACAGTTATGGCGTTCTGGAAGTTATCCAATACGTCATAGTGTGTGTATGTAAACCCACGTTTGCCTTTATTAGCTTTGGCAAGTTCAATACATTTCTTATCGTCCAGCTTCTCCATGTCACCGGGCAGATCACCGGCTTGATTGTGACGCCACTTACTACCAGTGGGTAGGTCTTTGATCTTGTCAATGAACGTAGACCAATCGTCGCCACGTTCTTTCCGGGTGACTTTATCCCAATGTAGTTTCAGTGGTCCACTATCTGCATAGCAGCCATTCGATTTGAAGGGACACGAAGTGGGACACGTTGTCGCAGTGCTAGTTGTCACTGCCATCTTGCCCACTTTGGCGTTCTTTGATTTAGGCGTAATGTGAAACATTTATTTCCTCCAAAAAATCTTCGGTTTCAAAGTAACGAACGTCGGCGTCGGTGGTGAAGGCATCTTTATTATTAATGCCTTCCGCTATCTGTCTATTGAGTTCGTTACGTTGTTCGACGGTCAGTTCCTCAACATAGTTGATAGTCATAGATTTTTACCATAGTTTGCACATAAGATGGGAACCTCTGACATTCCCATCTCTGTATAAACTAAGCCGCTTCGGACACCAGTTGTGCTATGGCCCTTGAGGTATTCTCTTCGGACTTCAAGACCTTGATAAGCTGCCGTGCAATGACACGCTGATGGTCACGCATCCGGCCACCGTCTACCGACTTGCGATGCCGTGCCAGCTTTGCTACAGCCTTGTCAAACTTACCCCAGTTACCGATGGTAACATTTTCTTCGATCAGCTTTTCCAGCTTGGGATCGGCATAGAGGTTATACTTGCCACGGCGTTCGGTGTACTGAATTGCAGGAGTTGTCATAGTATATATCTTTCTATTGAGTTAAGAATAATGCAAGGCTTGTCGTGAGGTGCCTTGCCAACCCCTGTTAAGCTTCGCTTACGCCATTGTCATATCGACAAATTCAACGGCATCCTCTTTCATAGCTTTGGCTATGATATTATTAGACCGTTTGTGAGCAGCTTCCAGCTTTTCTTCCACAGCCTTTGGCTTAGTACTGGTAGTTGCTTCGGCTTCGGGCAGCTTGTCACCGTTGCGAATGACTTTGAAGTTCCCGTTAGGGTGTACAACCCTGATAGGGATGCCGGAGTCGGCAGCTTTGCTGAACAAGTCTTTGCCTTTTTCAAGAGCTACCCATTTGTCTGCTACGAAAGTTTCCATTGTTGCCATGATATAATCTCCATCAGTTGGCGGTTTTACAAAAATACCCTCTTTGTTTTACGGCCAGCGGGATTTCGCTGACCGCACCCTAATCCAGTCTCCGATCCCACATAGCTTTCAATTCGTTAGGGAGAACCTACTTGCGGCGTTTCCGGGATTTACCTCTATAGTTTAATTAACGTCTTACAGTATCGTAAGATACTCTACTGTAAGACATTAATTAAGTTAGTCGCATCCCTCTGTTAGGAATGCACATAATGCTATGAATGCGAAAGGCAATGCAAAGAGGATTGGGAAAGTGTCCCAACCTCTAAAGCAAAACCCATACATTCCGACAAGAACTGCCGGAAACATCAACAGCAAAGCTGTATTTCTAATTTTCTCAAACATAATAATCCTCGTCCTCATAAGGCTCCGCCTCTCCATTTCTTTGTCTGAAGATGCGATCTTTGAGCTTGCTTGCATGAATTTGGAATTGTTCTTCCTCTTGGAAGAATGCACAGATTGTTAGATGATCCTGATCCTGATTTACAGGATGGTTCTGTAACTCATACAAGTTATACTTGTGGATATACATATCCCGTTCAAAACGTAACATATTAATCTCCGATTAAAGATTTATAATTGTTTCAAGCGTAGCTTCGTCTTCGTCCAGTGTGGCAATCCACCAACCATGTTGGTCGTGCAGGTCTACAAAGCCGCCGTTCACAGATGTGTGAACTTGGAAGTTGCCATCAAGGTGCTGGTCAATCTCTGATTGCAGGAATGAAATGTTCGACATGGTAATCTCCGATTAGGTTGGTTGGTTGGTTGGGTTGTAATATCTAATTAACCCTCTATAGTATCGTAAGATACTCTACTATAGAGGTTTAATTAGGTTAATCTAGCTTATCGTCATTCGGTTTGTCAAGCCTCATCAACCACTATTGTGGTTCATCGTAGGCATGACAGACCTGCATTGGTTGCATAGCAACTAAAAGCTACGCTTTCACAAGGGGTTAGCTAGTTTTCTGGAATTACTACAGAGTAGTAGAAGCTGACTACAAGACATCCTCTGGATGAATTTGCCAAGACTACTACCAATTACTCTCCTCCGTAGTAACATTCTGTTCCTACTACGGAGAGATAATTGGGTCCCCATAGCAAAGGCTTTGTTGGCAGCATAGCTGCTATGCGGGGGGGTAAGAAAAAAAACCTGCACATGTATATATATATAAACAACCACTCTCATATACAGACAAAAATCTACGGACTACTCATCAAAATAAAAATAAGGTATCCATACTGTGACATAATTACAACAAAGCGGTACTAATTAGTTCCTTATTAGTATTATTTTATTATTTTATTAGTATCTCTATTGTATATCTCTATAGTATAGTGTATAATAGTACTATGGAGTATTTAGATAGTAACTATATAGAACAGTATGTCAACCTTGAAGCTTTGTTAAAGCAGAATGTTGATACTCAATGTAATGATGACTTCTTGTCTTTTGTAAGACTGATGGCACCTTCGATTGTGTCTGACTTCAGGATGGGTCGTCACATTGAAGTTATCTCAGATAAGCTACAACAGGTACAGGATGGTCAAATAAAAAGACTGATGGTCTTTCTTCCACCACGTTCATCAAAGTCTGTTGTCTGTTCCAAGTTGTTTCCTGCATGGTATCTGGGCAGGAACCCTGAACATGAGATACTAAGTATATCGCACAGTGATCAACTGGCAAGTGACTTTGGTAGATCAGTAAGAGATATAGTAAACACTGAGGAATACCAAAAAGTATTCAGGGGTGTCTCCCTTAGAAGTGATGTCAGGGCTGCTGGTAAGTGGAAGACAAACCATAATGGTACATACTATGCTGCCGGTGTCAGATCACAGATTGCTGGTCGTGGCGCACATGTAGCTATACTTGACGATGCTATGTCTGAAGAAGATGCGATCTCCAGTGCAGGTAGAAGGTTCATTAAAGAGTGGTATCCTGCGGGACTCAGAACACGTATCATGCCAGACGGTGCCATTGTCATAATTAATACAAGGTATCACTATGATGATCTCTGCGGCTGGCTACTAAAGCAGCAGGAGAATATGTCCGACTATGAAACTATACCATGGGAGGTGGTGAAGATACCTGCATGGTTAGATGAAGATGCAGCAGAACTACTTGATCTTCCAGTAGGAAGTAGCTACTTTCCTGAATGGAAATCTGACAGAATACTCAGGATGGACGAGAGTGAGATCAAGGCAAGTAACGGAAGCCGGTACTGGAACTCTCTTTATATGCAAGACCCCACACCTGAAGAGGGTGGTCTTATAAAGAAAAGGTGGATACAGGATTGGGATCAGGAAGACCCACCTAACTGTGAATTTGTAATACAAACTCTTGATACTGCTTTCTCCACCAGTACCACCGCTGACTACAGTGTCATACAAACATGGGGTATATTCTACATGTATGACCAAGATGAGAAAGGTAGGGAGGACTTTGCAGCCCACCTGATACTTCTTGGTAACATCAAGGGCCGCTTTGAATATCCAGAACTTCGACGGCTGGCGCAGAAACTATACAATGAACATAGACCTGATGTCTGCATGGTGGAGAAGAAGGCATCCGGTCAATCGCTTATACAGGATATGCGACGGGCAGGACTCCCGGTAATGGAATATAATCCTGACAGGGATAAGGTATCCAGAGTTTACGCAGCCAGCCCCATCATGGAAGCAGGTCGCCTATGGATACCCAAGAGTAAGAAGTGGGCAGATGATCTCATTGAAGAACTTATACGGTTTCCCAATGCAGCCCATGATGACCAAGTGGATGCCCTGACAATGGCAGTACACTACATGAAGGAATCATGGCACCTCTCGCATCCTGAAGACCCTGAAGAAGAAGAAGATAGGGTAAGCAGGGGCAGAGCAACATACTGGAATGTCTAACAAAGGCAGCTAAAGCTGCATAAAAGATTTGGGCTTTACCAGATTATGTGCTATAATTAATGCAGGGAACAAATTTTGAATAGGGAAATAAATGGCTACTGAAAGAAATCCATACGATATGATGCCAGAAGAGGTTGGCGATGTTGTTGCTATGCCTATGGAAGAAGAGTCCAATGCTACCTTTGAGGTTGATCCTGAAGACGGTGGTGTTATTGTTGACTTCTCTGAAGAGGTTGTGGGGATGGAAGCATCAGAAGATATTGCCGAATGGTTCGGTGATATGTCTGAACTTCTTGAAGAAGATGAACTGAATGATATTGCCAATGATGTTATTGAAAGCTATCAGTCAGATAAAGATTCCCGTGCTGAATGGGAGTCCATGTTTGAGAGTGGCTTTGATCTTCTTGGTCTTAAACTAGAACAGGGTTCAGAACCCTTTGAGGGTGCATGTACTGCTGTACATCCTCTCCTGATTGAATCGGCAGTCAAGTTCCAATCCAAAGCTTCCGGTGAACTATTCCCATCAAGCGGTCCTGTCAAGGCACAGATACTTGGCAAGTCAAACGCAGAAAAAGAATTACAGGCCAACAGAGTTCAAAACTTTATGAACTATCAGGTAACGGAGCAGATGCCCGAATACTTTGATGAGTTTGAAAGAATGCTGTTCCATCTTCCGATCATTGGATCAGCATTTAAAAAGTTGTACTATGACGCAACAACCAAGCGTCCTCGCTCTGAGTTTATTCCTATTGATCAGTTCTATGTTTCATACTATGCAACTGATCTTGCCAACGCTGATCGTTATACACATGTAATCTATCGTAGTCCTGTTGAAATAGCACGGGATATTAATGCTGGTGTTTATCAGGATGTTGATCTTCCCACACCATCATCTAATAATATTACAACCTTTGCAGAGAAGATGGATACAATCATTGGGTTGTCTCCCTCCTCCGATAATGATCCTCAGTATGTCTTGCTGGAACAGCACTGCTATCTTGATATTGAAGGCGAAGAGATTCCCCTTCCATACATTGTTACTGTTGAGAGTCAATCTAGACAGATACTAAGTATTCGTAGAAACTATAACCAAGATGATCCAAACAAAGAAAAGATAGAACACTTTGTTCATTATAGGTTTGTACCGGGTTTCGGTTTCTATGGTCTTGGTCTTATACACTTCCTTGGTAATTTGACTATGAGTGCTACTGCGGCAATGCGTTCGCTGATAGATGCAGGGCAGTTTGCAAACCTACCGGGAGGGTTTAAGGCTAAAGGAGTAAGGATGGTTGGTGACAACGAACCTATTGCTCCCGGCGAGTTCAAAGAGGTTGAAGCAACTGGTATAGACTTATCAAAGGCTATTGTTCCCCTCCCCTATAAAGAGCCTTCCTCTACTCTATTCCAGATGTTGAATTTCGTAGCTACTGCTGGACAGAAGTTTGCGGACAGCACGGAGCAGGTTATCTCCGATGCTGCCTCTTATGGACCCGTTGGAACTACTATGGCTTTGCTGGAAGCAAGCAGCAAGTTTTTCTCAGCAATACATAAACGGCTTCACAAGTCTCAAAAGGATGAGTTTAGAATCCTTGCTCGTATTGACTATGACTATCTTCCTGCTGAATATCCTTATGATGTTCCATACGAAGATCGCAGCATCTTTAAACAGGATTTTGATGGTCGTGTAGATATTATTCCAGTATCTGATCCTAACATCCCATCCAATGCACATCGGATGATGATGGCAAACATGGCACTACAGATGGCGCAGCAGTCTCCTCCCGGTATGTTTAATCTGGAAGAACTTAACAGGACAATCCTTAACGCTGCCAACATGCCCAATGTTGATCAGATACTCCCACCCAAGATTGAACCTAAACCGCTTGATCCTGTATCAGATATCATGGCTGCTACCAAGGGTGTGCCTATTGCTGCATTTCCCGGCCAGAACCATGATGCACATATCCAGATTAAGATGGCATACCTGCAAGACCCCATGAATGGTAAGAATCCAATCATGCAGCGAATTGCTCCAATACTTCAGGCTAACATTCAAGAACATTCTATTATGAAGTATCAGGAACAAATGAATGGTATGACTGACCAGATGATGCAGGGAGTTAGCCCTGAAGAAGCTCAGAACCCTGCTGTTGTTGAGATGGTCATGGCACAGGCAGCACAACAAATCCTTAATGCTAATCAGGCAATGGGTCAGGCGCAGTCTCCTGAACAACAGCTTGTATCTCTGGAACAGGCCAAGGTTGAACTTGAGAAACAGAAACTACAGTCTGATACTATGGTTCAGGCAGCAGAGATGGAACTAAAGACTAAAAAACTTAAACTTGAAGAAGCTGATCAGATCATTGATCTTCTCAAAACGAATGCTACTAACAGCATGAAAGAAGAAAAATCAGAACTTGATCGTGAAGCTAAAGAGCGACTTAAAGAACTGGATATTGAAGGCAAGCTTGATCTTGAAGATTTTAAAGTAACAGCAGCAAATGAAAAAGAAGTTGCCCAGACAATTAAAGATATGTTAGAGGCAAGAATGAAAGATGATAAAGATATGGAAGATAAAGCTCTTGAAGCTTTAACACAATTAGCAGTAATGCAAAAGGAGAATAATTATGATGACTAAAGGTAAGGGGTATCCTGAACACGTAAAGGATACTGGTAAAAGTTTTGGCGATGCATACGCACAGGATATTACAGGCGGTCGCAATATTCGCAGTGCGCTTAACGAATGGGATGACTTCTCTTGGAAGTCGTCTGATAGCAAGAAGAGTTCTAAAAAGAAGTAGATGAATATTTGGGATGAAGTAGTTAATGGTTTTAATGAAGAAATTAATAACCTAAGACTTACATTATCAAATGGTTCTGCGGAAGACTACTCGCATTATCGACAAATAGTAGGGTCCATATCAAGTCTTGAGTGGGCCAGAGATAACTTAACAGATATAGTTAAAAAACGTATGTATATGGAGGATGACTAAAGAGATGCAACAAGTGAGTATGGGTGGTGCGATCAAAAATGATCTTTGGATTACTGATGTAGACGAAGCTCCTGATCCCTCACCATTGCCGAAGATACCGGGCTTTCATGTTTTGGTTCGCCCTGTTTCGGTAAAAAGCGTAACCAAAGGTGGTATCCTACTGCCTGATTCTACCAAAGATGATATGGCTTATCTAACCACAGTGGCACAGGTTCTCTCAATGGGAGACTTGGCTTATATGGATAAAGATAAGTTTCCTGCCGGAGCTTGGTGTAACGTAGGTGACTATGTATGCTATGGTAAACATGCAGGAACTAAGTTGTTTTACAAAGGAGTTAGGCTTATTCTTTTGTTTGATGATCAGGTTATTATGAAAGTAGAAGACCCAAAAGACCTTGATCCAACATTTAATCTAGGAAAGGCGTCTGGATGATTTGGGAAAAGTAGTATAGTGTGGTATAATATTAATAACGTAAATCGTTTGTATCGTTAGCAACGGAGAATAAAATGTCTACAGAAGATAACTGGAATGATGTTGAAGTTTCAGCAGAAGATAAAATTGAGATTGAAATTGAACAGGATGTGCCTGAAGAAGTTGTAGAGGAACAGCCTGTACTGGAAGCTAAAGATGAAGTCAAGAAAGAAGTTAACGAAGAGACTCCTGAACTGGAAGGTATTGAAACCAAAGGTGCGGAGAAAAGAATACGGCAACTTATTCGTCAACGTAAAGAACGTGAAGAAGAAGTTGAAAAGCTATTAGAAACTAACAGAAAACTTTCTGAAACATTGAAACAAAAAGAAGAAGAAGTTTTTAATGTTAGTAAAAATAGTCTTGAAGCATCTGAGAAGCAGCTAACAGATAAGATTGACTTAGCTCGTCAGGCTTATCTAGAAGCCTTTGAAGAAGGTAACAAGGAACGGGTACTGCAAGCACAGGAAATGCTTAATGATGCCCAATCAGATTTAAAGAACGTAACTTCAGTAAAGTCTCGTTACTCTGAAGAATATTCTGAGCCTGTTCAGCAAGAAGCACCGCCACCTGTACCAAGACGCAGGGATAGACGTGCAGAAGAGTGGGCAGGTAACAATGAGTGGTTTGGTAAGGATAATGTTATGACTGCCGCTGCTCTAGCAATAGATGCTGATCTAAAGGAGCAAGGATATGATCCAGAAGATGAAGACTTTTATGACGAAGTTAACAACAGGATTCAAGAAGCTTTTCCACACAAGTTTGGAGAAGTTCAGGAACGTGTGCAGGAAAACACGAACAAACCTGCTCAAGTGGTATCGGGGGCTTCACGCTCGTCTCCGAACTCTGGTAGGAAGATTAAGCTTTCGAAAGAAGATGTAAATCTTGCTAATAAATGGGGTATCCCACTTGAAAAGTATGCCGCTGAAAAGTTGAAGGTAACTTCGGCGGACGGCGAATATACTGATATTAATTAGAACGTGGAGGATAAAATGAATACACGAAATGAATCACGTAGTAGCGATGTTCGTGAGAACAACATGAGAGAAGATCAGTGGACCTTTGAAGAGCCTAATGCTTTGGAAATACCTGACTCGGTGAAAGCCCGGTTTGATTCCGAAGGAATGGCTTATCGGTGGATACGTATATCTGTCAGAGGTGCCGATGATGTACTCAATGTTGGGAAAAGACTTCAGGAAGGATGGGTACTTGTTACCCCCGATGAAGTTCCCGAACTTGCAATTTCATCTGCCGTGAGAGATGAAGGCCGGTATCAAGGTGCAGTCTGTCGTGGGGATTTGGCGTTAGCCAAAATGCCAGCCGGTAAAGTTAAGGCTAAGAGAAGGTTTTATGAGAACAAAGCTAATGATCAAATGGATGCTGTGAATGCCCAGTTGATGAAAAACTCTGACTCTCGTATGCCTATTACAAACTCTAGCCGTTCAGTTACAACACGGGGAAGACAACCTTCTTTTCAGAACTAACTTCCCTACAACTAAGGAGATGAAACATGTCTACTACTAAAGCATTTCGTGGTTTCATTCCTGCTCGTAAGAAAAGTGGTGGCTACAATAACGAAGCCGTCACCGACATGATTACTCTGACCTCAACGGGTCAGGCTCAGTCGCCCACCAATAGCATCTTTACCGGCGATCCGGTTGTGCTTCCCGGTGCGAACT
>Ga0209194_1001992_pt1 | contig 11547 bp, 9 predicted proteins | sample COGITO_mtgs_1004_FD_184787 | JGI IMG/M metagenome (GOLD analysis project Ga0209194, IMG submission 184787) | Pelagic marine microbial communities from North Sea - COGITO_mtgs_100413 (SPAdes) (version 2) | ecosystem: Environmental > Aquatic > Marine > Epipelagic ...
TACCAGTGCCTGTACGATCTCCTTTTTCATTACCGTTTTCTAAAACGTGTTTTACTAGGTCGTGATATTGTTTCATAAGCATCATTCCTGCCAAGACAAGAATCTCATAATTAAAAAATTATTGGTGGCGATGAAATATATTTCTCCGCGGGAACGAAATTAAATAAAAAGGGGGTTAAATTATGATTTATACCCTTTATAGATATTAAAAAGTTATTAACGGGGTTTTGAGTTTTGAGAATAAATAATTTATCCGCAGCGATTGACCTCTAGCCAATAATCATTCCAGCAATAGTAGCCGAAATTAAAGACGCAATTGAACCGCCAATTAAGGCTTTCATACCAAATTTCGATAAGGTTTTACGTTGTCCAGGAGCTAATGAGCCTATGCCTCCAATTTGAATACCTATAGATGCAAAATTTGCAAATCCACAAAGCATATAGGTCGCCATAATTATAGATTTTTCATAACTAAGGTGAATCCCATTGGTTACATCTTTTAAGTCTCTTAACTGTATATAGCCAATAAACTCACTTGCGGCTAATTTGATACCTAATAGCTGTCCCATTAAGGCCATATCTTCTCTAGCTACACCTATGAGCCACATAAGCGGAGCAAAAACATATCCTAAAATAAGTTCAAGAGATAAGTTTTTGTAAGTCGTATTAGAAGCTATCCAAGTGTTAATAGATGTAACATCTCCAATCCAACCTAAAATACCATTAAACATGGCAATAAACGCCACAAATACTAAAAGCATGGCGCCAACATTTACAGCAAGCTTTAAACCTTCAGTTGTTCCGTTAGCGATAGCATCTAAAAAATTAGAACCTATTTTTTCTTGTGATACAGATACATCTGTATTAACCTCTTCAGTTTGTGGGTATAATATTTTTGAAATTACAATAGCTCCCGGAGCAGCCATTACTGATGCCGCTAATAAGTGTTTTGCATAAAACAGTCTCAGAACAGGGTCATCACCACCAAGAAAACCAATATATGCTGCAAGTACAGCGCCCGCAACGGTTGCCATACCACCAATCATAACTAAAAGCATTTCGGACTTATTCATTTTTTCTAAATAAGCCTTTATTAAAAGCGGTGCTTCAGTTTGGCCTAAAAAAATATTTCCGGCAACACTTAAGCTTTCAGCTCCAGATATTTTTAAAGTTTTTGAAAGTAACCAAGCCATCCCTTTTACTACTTTTTGAATGAGACCTAAGTAAAAGAATACTGAAGTTAGTGCAGAAAAGAATATGATTGTTGGTAATACTTGAAATGCAAAAATGAACCCAAAAGTATCCATGTCTACAACTAAACCTTCAAATAAAAATTTACTTCCAGCTCTCGTGAAATCTAAAACACTGACAAATAAACCACCTATAAATTCAAAAAGCGTTTTAATAAACTCAACTTTTAAAACACCAATTGCTATAAGTAATTGAAGTGCTAGACCAACACCAACAATTTTCCAATTAATGGCTTTTCTATTACTACTAAAAAGAAAGGCTACAAAAATTAAAGTAATCATCCCAAGAACACCTCGCCATAAACTATCTATAGAAAATCCTTGGCTCGGTATAATGGTGCTTGTGATTGCTTTTGATTCTTTTATTTCTGGTAGAGTTTGACTTTCTTCTTTTAGTTCTTTTACAGTAGAAGAATTTTCAGTTGTATTAACTACTGAAGTATTTTGAATGGTATCAGCAGTAGCCGATTGATCAATTTCTTGTGCTATAATCGTTGATGTAAAACAAAAAAAAAGAGCAACAATGAGCAGAATCAGCTTTTTCATAATTAAAATTAAGGGTTATTCTCGTTTCGAGATTTCATCACGAATATGCGCTGCTTTTTCATAATCTTCGTTATTAACAGCTTCTTCAAGTAAAGTTTGAAGTTCCTCTATAGTTTTTCCTTTGTAGTTTTTGCGAGGTTCATTAGGCTCAAGTTCATTAGCAACCAATTCATCCATTAAAATACTGTCTTGATTTTCTTGGTCTTCATTTTCCTCTTTAGGATTCACTTTTAAGTAAATACCCGCTTTATCAAGAATATTTTTATACGTAAAAATTGGTGCTTGAAAGCGAAGAGCTAAAGCTATCGCATCACTAGTTCTAGCATCAATAATTTCTTCAATTTTATCGCGTTCGCAAATTAAACTGGAATAAAACACACCATCAACCAGTTTGTGAATGATTACTTGCTTAACTACGATATCAAATCTATCAGCGAAATTCTTAAATAAATCGTGTGTTAAAGGTCTTGGAGGACTAATTTCCTCTTCCAAAGCAATGGCTATAGATTGTGCTTCAAAAGCGCCAATAACTATTGGAAGTTTTCGGTCGCCATCTACTTCATTCAAAATCAATGCATAAGCACCATTTTGAGTTTGGCTATACGATATGCCTTTTATATTTAATTTTACTAAACTCATAATTTAAAAAACGCAAAGAACTGCTTAAATTAGAACTTTACCAACTGCACAAGGCTAATTTCAGTCAAAATGCTAATTTAAGCAGTTCTATAGTACGGCACAATTTATAAAAAATAAATTATTGCTGTGCCTTAAATGTTTTTAATTTTTCTATTAACTGAGGAACCACTTGAAAGGCGTCACCAACAACACCATAATCAGCAGCCTTAAAGAAAGGGGCTTCAGGATCAGTATTGATAACCACTTTTACTTTTGAAGCATTAATACCAGCTAAATGCTGAATAGCTCCAGAAATACCAATGGCAATATATAAGTTTGATGCTACAGGTTTACCTGTTTGCCCAACGTGTTCACTATGTGGTCTCCAACCTAAATCTGAAACGGGTTTAGAGCATGCTGTTGCTGCTCCTAAAACATCAGCAAGTTCTTCAATCATTCCCCAATTTTCAGGACCTTTTAGGCCACGACCGGCAGATATTACTGTTTCGGCATCAGCAATAGTGACTTTATCGGAAGCTTTATCGACGGATTCTACAGTAACTCCAAAATCTGCAATAGAGGGTGAGAATTCTTCCGCGGAAGCACTACTACTATTTTCAATTAATCCAAAAGAATTATTAGAAACACCGACAATTTTGACATCGGTATTTATTTGAGTTGTTTCAAAAGCTTTATTAGTAAAAGCTGTGCGTTTTACTGTAAATGGACTAGCGCTTGATGGTGCTTCAACCACGTTTGATGCATAACCTGCTTCTAAACCAACGGCTAGTAACGGTGCTAAATATTTGCTATCTGCAGTAGAGCTCACAATCACAACTTTTGCGCCTTCTTTTTCAGCAGCTTGTTTAATGGCAGATGCATAAGCGTCAGCATTAAAATTATCGAGTTGTGAATTTGATATGTTTAAAATCTTATCTACCCCATAATTGCCTAATGCAGAGGTGTCGGCGGTATTTATAGCAACGGCAGTAACTGTCGTTCCTAATTGACTAGCAACTGCTTTTGCATAAGAAGCTACTTCAAAAGCTGCTTTTTTAAAAGCACCTTGTTCTGATTCTGTATATACTAAAACTGACATATTTTTTAAATTTTGTTTTCCTGAACTTATTTCAAGATATTATTCATGTTTCCATTAATATTAAAAAAGAGTCCGAAACGAATTCGGAATGATTTAGCAAGCTAAATTACTTTAGCTTCATTATGAAGCAAACTTACCAATTCATCTAAATTATCCGGAGAAACTAATGTAACTGCCCCTTTTGGAGTAGGTTTTTCAAATGAAACAGAAGATGTTTTAGCACTTGTTTCTAAAGGCTCAACAACATTTAATGGTTTTTTACGAGCCATCATAATACCTCTCATATTCGGAATACGTAAATCACTTTCTTCAACCAAACCTTTTTGTCCGCCAATAACTAAAGGAAGTGATGTTGAAACGGTTTCTTTTCCGCCATCAATTTCTCTAATGGCTGTTGCTGATGTGCCATCAACTTCAAGACCAATACAGTTATTTACAAAGTTGGCACTTATTAATCCAGCTATCATTCCTGGAACCATACCACCGTTATAATCAATAGACTCTCGGCCTGCAATTACTAAATCAAAACCACCATTATTAATAACACTGGCTAATTGTTTAGCTACAGAAAATCCATCCGTTGCAGTTGTGTTTACACGTATGGCTTCATCTGCACCAATGGCTAAAGCTTTACGTAAAGTAGGTTCTGTTTCTGCGCCGCCAACATTTGCTACGGTAACTTGAGCACCTTGTTTTTCTTTAAACCACATGGCCCGTGTTAAACCAAACTCATCATTTGGGTTTATTACAAACTGTACGCCATTTGTATCAAATTTAGCATTATCATCACTAAAGTTAATCTTTGAAGTAGTGTCTGGAACGTGACTTATACACACTAATATTTTCATAATTTTTATGTATTAAAATGTCTTATTTTTTGAGTTTACGAAGTTAATTATTTTATTCTGAATATTTACTATGCATGCATAACAAATATTTAAAAAAATCTTATAAGAAGATACCTCATTTATTGTTATTTTTGCAGTTCTAAAAATAAATTTAATGAAGACAATTCAATTTAGAGAAGCTATATGCGAAGCGATGAGCGAAGAAATGCGCAGAGACGAAAGCGTATATTTAATGGGTGAAGAAGTTGCTGAGTATAATGGTGCTTATAAAGCATCAAAAGGAATGTTAGACGAATTCGGAGCAAAACGAGTTATTGACACACCGATTGCTGAACTTGGTTTTGCTGGTATAGCTATTGGTTCTACAATGACGGGAAATAGACCAATTGTAGAATACATGACGTTCAACTTCTCTCTTGTTGGAATTGATCAAATTATAAATAATGCTGCGAAAATCAGACAAATGTCTGGTGGGCAGTTTAAATGTCCGATTGTATTTCGTGGTCCTACGGGTTCTGCGGGTCAATTAGGAGCAACACACTCACAAGCTTTTGAAAATTGGTTTGCAAACACACCAGGTCTTAAAGTAGTCGTGCCTTCAAACCCTTATGATGCAAAAGGCTTATTGAAAGCGGCTATTCGGGATGACGATCCAGTAATTTTTATGGAAAGCGAGCAAATGTATGGTGATAAGGGCGAAGTGCCAGAAGGCGAATACATTGTGCCAATTGGTGTTGCAGAGATTAAGCGCGTTGGAACAGATGTAACCATTGTGTCTTTCGGAAAAATTATCAAAGAAGCATACAAAGCTGCTGACGAATTAGAGAAAGAAGGTATTTCTTGTGAAATTATAGATTTACGTACCGTTCGTCCTTTAGATAGAAAAGCTATTTTAGAATCGGTTAAGAAAACAAATAGATTAGTGGTTTTAGAAGAAGCTTGGCCTTTTGGAAATGTAGCTACTGAAATTACTTATTTAGTGCAATCTGAGGCATTCGATTATTTAGATGCGCCAGTTGTAAAAATAAACACAGCAGATACCCCTGCACCTTATTCTCCAGTTTTATTGGCAGAATGGTTGCCAAATAAGGATGAGGTTATTAAAGCAGTAAAAAAAGTATTGTATAAATAAATCGTAATTTTTTACGTTATATAAACTTCATTAGCACAATTGTTGATGAAGTTTTTTTGTATTATGAATCTAAAACTACTTATCCTTCTTTTCTTCCTCGGAATATGTTCCGTATTAGCACAAACGAAAGTTAGTGGTTATGTGTTTGATGAATTTAATGAACCTGTGTCTTTCGCTACAATAATATTCCAAGGGTCCACACAGGGAACTATTACAGATGAAAACGGAAAATTTTATTTAGAGTCTAAGGAAACTTGGAATGCCTTAGCGGTTTCTTTTATTGGTTATGAAACGTTAAATGTCCCTCTAGAAAAAAAGGTGAATTATAATTTGAAATTCATACTTAAAGAGGAAGCTGCACAATTAGATGCTGTGGTTATTGTTTCAGGAAAACAGTCCAAAAAGAATAATCCTGCAATTGATTTACTACGAAAAATCTGGACAAATAAACGGAGTAATGGTTTAAAGCAATTCAATCAATACGAATACGATAAATACGAAAAAATAGAGTTTGATTTAAATACTATTGATAGTACGCTTATTAAAAGTAAGTTGTTCCGAGGGATGGAGTTTGTATTTGACGAAGTTGATACCTCTAGTGTAACTGGGAAAACATACCTGCCAATTTTTATTAACGAAGCCGTTTCCAAGGTATATGGCAATAATGTTATAAATAAAACTAAAGAAGATTTACAAGGAAATAAAAACTCCGGTTTTAGCAACAATCAAGTTATTATTGATTTTGTAGACGATTTATATACAGACTTTAATGTTTATGATAACTACCTGAAATTTTTCGATAAAAGTTTTGTGAGTCCGTTATCAAAAACAGGAATCAACACGTACAATTATGTGTTGTCAGACAGTACTTTTATAGGTGATAAATGGTGTTACAATATTATCTATTATCCGAGGCGAAAAAATGAATTGACTTTTAAAGGCGATTTTTGGGTAGCAGACACCACTTATGCCATCAAAGAAATTAACCTTCAAGCCTCAAAAAGCGCCAATATAAACTGGGTAAAAGAAATTTATATAGAGCAAGAGTTTGAAGTGTTAAATGATTCACTTTTCCTTGTGACCCGAGATTATATGTTATCAGATTTTGCCTTTAATAAAAAGGAAAAATCTCGAGGTGTATATGGTAAGCGAACCACGTTGTATAATAATTATAAGTTTGATATTGAAAAGGATAAAAAATTCTATGATAAGGATGTTTATAATTATGATAGTGATGTTTACAACAGAGGTGACGAATTTTGGGATGACAATCGTTTAGAGAAATTAAATAAAGACGAAAAAGGGGTCTACAAAATGTTAGACACTTTAAAAACGGTTAAAAAGTTTAAACGTCTTTATAACTTGGGAAGTATTTTGGCTTCCGGTTATATTGAATTTAATGAATTGCCTTTAGATTACGGACCTGTTTTTTCAACCTTTGGATTTAACGAAGTTGAAGGCATACGTTTACGAACCGGCGGAAGAACCTATTTTGGACCAAATGATTTATGGCGATTAGAAGGGTTTTTAGCCTACGGTTTTAAAGACGATAAATTTAAATATGGTATTTCGGGTAAATGGTTGCTTGATAAAAAGAGCCGACTTATTATTTCTGGAGGAAACAGACGTGATGTAGAACAAACAGGAGCTAGTTTAACGACAAGTACCGATGTTTTAGGTAGAAGTTTAGCCTCTTCGTCGGTTGTGGGAACTGGTGCCAATGATAAATTGACAAGCATAAATTTAACCAGTTTAGCAATTGAAGCTGAGCCTTGGCAAAATGTTGTTTTTAGACTAGGAGGAAACTACAGAACGTTAGAATCGGCATCGCCAACATTTAGTTTAGATTATAATACGACAACAGGTGTAGCATCTGAAATTAAGCAATATGAAACCAACGTATCTGTATCGTATTTCCCTGGACGTAAAATGACCGGATTTGGTGTGGAACGCAGAATCGCTAATGATTACTTTGCGCGCCTATTTGCTCAAGTTACCAGAGGCGATAAAAACATTCTTAATAGCGATTTTGATTATACTAAAGTGCAACTTTCATATACACAGCCCTGGCAAATGGGTGGTTTTGGAAGATTATTTACCACCATTGAAGCGGGTAAAACTTTTGGAGAAGTACCACTTGGTTTGTTAAGTGTAATTCCAGGAAATCAAACGTATTTTTCAATATATAATACATTTTCTCAACTTGATTTTTACGAGTTTGTGTCTGATACGTATGCATCATTTCATTTTGAGCATAATTTTAACGGACGCTTGTTTTCAAGGATACCATTTTTAAGAAAATTAAATCTAAGAGAAATAATAAGTGTTCGAGGTGTTATTGGTAATATTTCAGATGAAAATCTAGCTTTGAGTAATGTGCCTAGTAATCCTAATAATCTTAAGTTGGTAGCACCATCAAATGAGCCTTATTATGAATACAGTTTAGGCATTGGTAATATTTTTAAGGTATTTAGAATAGACTTCAATTTTAGAGGAAATTACAAAGATAAAGTAATATATCCTGATGCTAGAAAATTTGGTGTAACGGGTAGCTTTGGGTTTTATTTTTAAAAATTGAATTAGCGACCTGTTTGCTCAATTTCAGAGTGATAGTGTGTCTTACTAACTAAAAACTAACATTTTTATGATTAATAAAACTCTGTCATAAAAGTTTTAACTAAAAAAAGACTGCCTTTAATGGACAGTCTTTTAAAATAATTTTTTATTAAGTATTGTTATTTCTTGCGCAGTTTTCTTATACCAAATATTGCAGCTCCGGCTAATAAAATACTAAGGCCACCATATAATGGTATAGAATCACCGTCGCCACCACTATTGCCGCCGTTACCGTTGTATTGTGCAGAACCACAGGTATCGTTATTCTGCCCATTGTTATTATTTGTGCCGCCTCCATCGCTGCTGTTATTATTATTATTATTATTATCCCCATTGTTGCCTTGAATGCCATTTGCATTAGGAGCGAGAGTAAACAAAGCAAACGCTAATACAACACTAAATCGTTTTAATTTATTCAATATTCTTTAGGCTTTTAAAAAAGGACCATTATTTATTAATTATTGAACCTTATCGCAAAATGAAGTTTGTTAAATCGTATTTTAATTTCAATAAAAAAGCCTCATGAAAATATCAAAAGGCTTTATAAGTAGTAGTGCTTAAGTTTATAACTCAAAAATTTCTTTCACTTTATCAACATAATCTAATTTCTCCCATGTGAATAATTCTACATCAAGGGTTTTTGTTTCACCGTTAGGCTGAGAAAAAGTTTTAGTTACTGTTTCGTTTTTACGCCCCATGTGTCCGTAAGCAGCGGTTTCACTATATATTGGAGAACGTAATTTTAAGCGTTTTTCAATAGCAAACGGGCGCATATCGAAAATTTCAGATACTTTTTCGGCTATTTCACCATCGGTCATATTAAAAGCACATGTACCATAAGTATCAACAAAAATCCCCATAGGCTCTACAACACCAATAGCATAACTTACTTGCACTAAAATTTCATCTGCAACACCAGCGGCAATTAGATTTTTGGCAATGTGTCTTGTAGCATAAGCTCCACTTCTGTCCACTTTACTCGGGTCTTTTCCTGAAAAAGCACCACCTCCGTGGGCACCTTTTCCTCCGTACGTGTCAACAATAATCTTACGTCCTGTTAAACCAGTATCTCCATGAGGCCCTCCAATTACGAACTTTCCTGTAGGGTTGATGTGATAGGTGATATCATCATTAAATAATTTCTGAATATTTTCAGGAATATTAGCAACAACTCTTGGTATTAAAATAGCAACAATGTCTTTTCTGATTTTTGCTAGCATGGTATCATCATCTCCAAAATCATCATGTTGTGTAGATACAACAATAGCATCAATACGCTGTGGAATATTATCATCGCTATACTCAATAGTAACCTGGCTTTTTGAATCTGGTCTTAAATAAGAGATGTCTTTGTTTTCGCGTCTTAATTCTGCAAGTTCTTTTAAAATTCTGTGCGATAAATCTAAAGCCAAAGGCATAAAGTTTTCAGTTTCGTTTGTGGCGTAACCAAACATCATCCCTTGGTCACCGGCACCTTGTTCTTCTTTACTGCCTCTGTCTACACCTTGATTTATATCTTCAGATTGTTCATGGATTGCAGATAAAACACCGCAAGAATTACCATCAAACATGTATTCTCCTTTGGTATAGCCAATCTTATTTATGGTATCTCTAGCTATTTTTTGAACATCTAAATAGGTTGTGGATTTTACTTCTCCAGCAAGTACAACTTGACCAGTAGTCACTAAAGTTTCACATGCGACTTTAGATTCTTTGTCAAAAGCTAAAAAGTTATCAATTAATGCATCACTAATTTGATCAGCTACCTTGTCTGGGTGTCCTTCAGAAACACTTTCTGAAGTGAATAAATAAGCCATATTTTCTATTTTATGGTAAGATTTGACGATAACGTCGAAGGAAGTTCACACTGCCTTTAGCATTTTTGTTTACACTTAAATTAGTTTTGTGTAAAGAGGTTGCAATCAGTCAAATCTTTCCTCTATTATTTGTGATTGCAAAAGTAAAAAAATAAAAGAATATCTCGGTTGATTTTTTGTTTTTTAAGTAAATAATGGATTGTTAAAATTTATTTATGAATATTTGTTTGATAAAGATGAAAAGACAAATTTTAATTGTGGTTTCTACTGTTGTCATTATGACTATTTCCTTGTGATAAGGAACGGGATATTAAAAAAAATAACTTTTAAGGGCCTTGCTAAATTTAGAGGGTTTTTTTTATGCTTTTTTTTTTCATTTTGGACATCATAAAAAATGCAGTTTAAGGTATTGATAAACAGATTTTTAGCTTGATTTTTATAGTTGTGGATTTAACCTAAAAAACTAAAGGTAAATGTATATAAAAACCTAATAAATTAATTTCGAGAACTTGTTTTATGCAAATTGAAGAATTTTTACAAAAAATCTTAAAAAGCAATAAAATAATTATCAATCAAGAAGAGAAGCGAAATTTTTTGCAAGAAATATGAAGGAACTTAATAAACATAGTAGAAGATTAACACAAGATGAATCTCAGCCAGCATCACAAGCCATGTTATACGCAGTTGGTTTGACTGATGAGGATATGAAGAAAGCTCAAGTGGGTATTGCTAGCACAGGTTATGACGGAAATCCATGTAATATGCATTTAAATAATTTGGCTGTAGAGGTGAAAATTGAATGTAAAATAGCAGATTTAGTGGGCTTAGGATTTAATACTATTGGTGTTAGTGATGGTATTTCAATGGGAACTTCTGGCATGAATTATTCTTTAGCCTCTCGCGATATTATTGCTGACTCTATTGAAACGGTTATGAATGCTCAAAGTTATGATGCGCTTGTTTCTGTGGTTGGTTGTGACAAAAATATGCCAGGAGCAGTTATTGCTATGTTGCGTTTAAATCGTCCATCAATAATGATGTATGGTGGTACCATAGCGTCAGGAAAATATAAAGGAAGAAAGTTAAATATTGTTTCAGCCTTTGAAGCCTTAGGTCAAAAAGTTGCAGGAGAAATTGATGAAGAGGAGTATAGAGATATTATAAAAAGTGCCATTCCAGGAGCAGGGGCTTGTGGAGGAATGTATACTGCAAATACTATGGCTTCGGCTATAGAGTGTATGGGTTTTGCATTGCCATATAACTCTTCTATTCCTGCTGAAAACCCTAATAAATTATCAGAAAGCGAAAGAACTGCTAGAGCTATAAAAAACCTTTTAGAATTAGATTTAAAACCATTAGATATTATTTCTAAGAAATCGATTGAGAATGCGATTGCACTGGTAAATGCTTTAGGAGGATCAACAAATGCGGTATTGCATTTCTTAGCTATTGCTCATGCTGCGGATATTGAGTTTACATTAGAAGATTTTCAACATGTTAGTGATAGAACACCTTTAATAGCCGATTTAAAACCTAGCGGAAAATATTTAATGGAAGATGTTCATGGTGTTGGAGGAACTCCTGCAGTTATGAAATATCTATTAGATAATGGTTATCTGCA
>Ga0209194_1001999_pt1 | contig 11522 bp, 6 predicted proteins | sample COGITO_mtgs_1004_FD_184787 | JGI IMG/M metagenome (GOLD analysis project Ga0209194, IMG submission 184787) | Pelagic marine microbial communities from North Sea - COGITO_mtgs_100413 (SPAdes) (version 2) | ecosystem: Environmental > Aquatic > Marine > Epipelagic ...
AATTTCCTACAGAAGATTTAGGTAAATTGTGGGAAGAAAACCCAAACAATGGCGATGTTATTAATCAAATACGCGGAGAAGTTATAAATAGATTGGTTAATTCCAGAATACAAGCAGGGCAAGCGGGTTATTCGCAAAGACAATCTAATATAAAACCTACTTCAGGAGGCTTTACTTATTTAGCAGCAAATGATCCTAAAGGAGACGGCAGAGCAGGCAAATATAAAATATGGACTTACGGCCCTGGGGCTGAGCCTAAGTATCAATACATGGGAGCTGCTGAAGACGATGCCGGCGCTGTTGATAACACAGATACACCTGGCAAGGAATCAGAAATAGACCAAGATGTTTTAGATAGTACTAATATGGCTACTATAAGAAGAGTAATAAACGATCAGGACGTTAAGTTATTAAAAGACGTTAAAGCTTCGGCAATCGGTACAATGCCTGAGGATAAAAACGGTAAAAAGGTTTATACTGAAGATGAGCTATATAGAAAAATGTACGAGTATCTTATGAAATACGGGAAAATTAAATAAAATAAAAATAATAAAAATTTTATGCCTAAATATAGACTTAATACAGGAGAATTAATAGACACAGATTCGCTACCAAAAGACGTAGCTAGTACTTGGGTGCTTGATAATCTAGACAATATAGATGTAAACTATGATTTTCAGAACGGAGCTGCGGGGACCGATGCGCCTGCAACTCCAGTAAACAACCCAGCATCAAATGGGGATTCAATCTCGGAAGATGGTTTATCGGATGGAGTAGACCGTAGTGAATATTTACTTACGCTAGATGATATAAGAGGTGGATCAGAAAGTGATAGAGCGATAGCTATTGGAGAAAAGCTTGCGGACGTAGGCTTAGCCGTTGATGAATCTAGCACTTATCAAGATTTAACAGCAATTAGCATAAAAAAAGGGCGAGAAAAAAAAGACAAAGGCGTTTCTATTTTAGGTTTAGCTACCGGAGGAATTGATCTTAACTCTTTGGCATTAGGAGGGTTCAGTCTTAAAGAGTTTGTAGGAGCCGACGAAGGCACTTTTGCAATAGGTGAAGATTTAACCGACGAAGAACTGCAAATTAACTTAGATAAATTTAATAAGTTTATTCTTGAAAATGCAGATTACAATTTTGTGGATAAAGCAAGAGAAAGAAGCAATGATACTTATGTTAATGAGTATGCACCGGCTATTAAGGCTACAGATTTATCTAAAGAGGAACAAAAATCTCAGTACATAGAAGAGCTTGTAGATAAGTTTGAGGATATAAGAAAAAAAGAAACTAAAACGGTATTCGTAGGAGAGCAATCTACGGGTGAAACCGAAATTGTGCCCGCTACAATAAATGATTTTGCTAATAAAAAAGAATTTGATGACTATAACCTTTGGAAAAAAGAAGAGCCTATATCTGAAATAGACAATAAAACTCTTGAAGCCTGGGATTACGAAAGAAGAGAAAAGGAGGTGCTTAAGAACTCAGGACAGTTTATGAGTAATCTTGATCCTGAACAAAGATTAGACATACTAGCTTTAGCTGTTGACGATAGAAAAGCTGTAGCTAGGTTTAGTACTAATATAAAAAAATTCGAAGAAGACCAAGTAAAATTTGAAGAAGCGTATAGCAACTATAAAAGCAACCCATCAAATAACAATTTTGTTGCGGCACAAGACTTAAATTTAAAATTACTAGAGGATCAATCTAGGTTACAAGAAGCTCAAGCAAAGGCAACAGCCAGCGGCTTGTTAGAAAGAGCTGAGGCTGTACCATTAGCTATAGCGGACGCCCAAAAAAATTACAATAGACTCCAGCAGCTTAACTTAGGGTTTAGAACAACTGGGCAAACAGTAGGCTTTAGTGCTTTAACTTTAGGTGCTTACTTAACTCAAGGATTTGGAGGCCCAGGTAAAATGTCTTTAAACCAAGTAAACACCTTGCTTGATGAGGGAATAGGTGCTACCTCTCTATCTGAAGACTTAGCTAAAGAAACAGCTAGGAACCAGTATGCTATTGAAGTTGATGACATACGCAACTTAACTGACGTAGGCGCATGGACTATGAACTCGTCTATAAATTTAGCGCCATCATTAGCTATGGCCAGCACGGGAGCATTTGCTTTACCTTTATTTTTCCTTACAGGTTCAGGGGGAGTTCTCGAAAAAAGGGCTATGGACCAAAAGCAAGCCGCCAGTAGAATACTTTTAAATAACGAATGGCTAGCGTCTAATCCAGACGCGGATCCTTTAGAAATAGCAACAAGAGAAAAACAACTTAGTGAAGACACTAGAACCATCGGCATAGAAGATTGGAGAGTACTGGGTACGGCTGTTTTATCAGGGGCAGCAGAAGTAGTATTTGAAAAAATAGGTACCATGGCATTGCTGAAAAGTATGAAAAATGGCATTGGACAAGTGCCAATTGAAAACATGAGACAAGGTTTTTCTTTCGCAGCTAAAGGTATTACTAAAGGTATGTTACAAGAAGGGGGTTCTGAATTCGCTACAACGTTAGTTCAAAACTGGGGAGATATATTTATATTAAACGGTGATAAAAATTTATTTGGAGACATAGAAAATTGGCAAAAAACAACCGAAGGCTCTTTAGAATCATTTGCCCAAGGTGCATTAATGGGAGGTGGAATGTCTTCTATAAACGGCGCTAAAGGATTACAAACAGCCGTGCTGTCCGAAATAGCTACAAAAGAACAAAAGGCGGCGATGCAAGAGTTAGTAGACAAGCTGTCTGCTATCACTGGTGTAGAGTTACTTAATATTGATAATTTATCTGATTTAAACTTAAACTTTTCCCCGGATGTGCAAGCTCAAATAGATAAGCTTTTACAAGAAGGTGTAGATATTGAAGCAGACATAATAGAAAGTTTAAAGAGTGGCTTTTCCGCTGCCGACTTAATTGAAATAGGTGAAATAAACAGAAAAAAAAGATCTATAAGCAAGAAGCTGTTATATGCTTCTAGTCAAGGGTTAAGCGCGTCGCAGCTAACTGCATATAAAAATCAATTACAAAAAGATTTTGAAGCATTAGAACAGCAAAGAGCAACTATGCTTTCTGGATCTGCAGGAAAGTTAAATAGAATTTCTAATAAGTTTAACTTTGAGGCTACCAATGGATATGCAATGTATTCAATGGCTATGCTTAATGAAAGCGTATTTAATATAAATCAAAATTACTCTAGTCAAACCAATAAACAAAAGCAAATTGGATTTGATAAAGCAAGAGCTAAGCTAAAAGCGGAAGGCAAGTCTTTTACCGAGGCGGATGTTAAAAAGAAAGCGAAAGACGATTATATATATGACGCTTACTATGAAAAAGTAGTGCGAGGAGAAAAAACCGCAGTAGACTTTGCAAAATCCTTAGGTCTAAACGTACAAATAATAACAACAAATTCTACTGAAGAAACTTTGCAAAAAGCTTTGGAAAATATTCCTAATATTACGGCGGGGCAAGTAGCGGCAATTAAAGCAGGTCAAATAGAAGGTATGCGTATACCTGGGGAAAATGGTGGTCCCGATATAATAATAGTGGACAGAAATCAATCAGCTATTAATAAAAGACCCGGAGTATTTGCTCACGAAGTATTGCATTCCTATGTAGCACAAAAGTTTGGAGGCGCTAATTTTGTGCAAACAGAAAAAGGGGCTCAAGCTTCTATAAATAAAGCAGGTGAAGATTTGCTAAGCTTTCTTGAAAAAAACAATAAAGATTTATTTGCTAAAGTAAAATTTAGGGTAGATTCTAGCTATACAAATAAAAATGAAAACGGAGAGTTAATTAAAAATGAAGACTATTACGAGGAAGTGCTAAATGCAATGTCCGATGTTCTAGCTGAAGGTCAGCCTCTTAATACAAGTACCATAAGTCAAATAAAATCCTTTGCAAATGCTCTTTTAAGCGGCATTGGGCAAGGTCCGTTTTTTAAAGAAGATCAAGGTAGAGATGCGTTTATATTTGTAAGAGATTATAATAAAGCTGCACATTACGGTAAAAAATACAATAAGAAAAAAGCGGGAGTAGCTGATGACGACAAACGCATTAGACGTAGTACTGGTGGTAATACTGCATTTTCTAAATCTAGAAAGCTTACAGAAGCAGAAGAAGATAGGATGGAAGCTATTGACCAAGAAATTAGCGAAATAGGCAATGACTTAATGCAGGGCTTTATAGATCAAGATGGCCACGATAGAAAGATTGCGAAGCTAGAAGAGGAATACGAAAACATCGAAAATCCACCTAAGGTAGAGTCCGAGCCAAAGCCTAAAGTGAAACGTAAAGCTAAATCGCCTAATACAAAAGAGGCAGATCTAAAAAAAGAAAAAGTTTTAATAGGTGACGCCATAAACAAAATGATACCAGAAGGCATGACATCATCTGAATGGCCTAGTGTTGCTGGTAAAATTGTTGAGGCTTTTCAAAAAGGAATGTTATTACCTTTGTTTAAAAAGCAAATTGCTAAAATGGGTATTGTAGCGGATAACATTTATGGCAACACTGTTCAAGAATTTTACGATACTACTATAGGTGTTCAATTTATTAAAAACATACTTAACTTTAAGCCTAAAACAAAAGACAATCCTCAAGGTAACGATGATTTTGCAGGATATATTATAGGTAGTACATTTGGTTTAAATAATAGAATTAAAGAGGCTCTTGCTACACTGAAAAAAGGTAAAGAGCTAAACGAAGCTAGCGATGTATCTACTACCAAAGGCATTATTGCAGAGGAAGGCTCAAATGAAGTAAAAGAAAAGCCTAAATACAGAAACTTAACGGACGCTGGTGTAGTATCAGGTGAAGTAATAAAGGCTGTAAAAGCTAAGTTAAAAACGGTACTTCGTACTTTAAAATCCAGAATGGATGCCGCTATATCTAACAATCGTACTGTGACTCCGCTTATGGCAGAGATACAATTTGAAATGGGTAAGCAAGCCGATATAGATCTTAAAACAGCTATGGGAGGCAAAAAAGACGGCAAATTTAGAAAGTTTTTACTTAAGAATAAAAAGGCGGTGTTGCAAAACATGACCACAACCTGGTTAATGGGTAAAGATGGCCAAGGTGGAATACCACAAGCGATACAAAAGAAACTTAAAGAAACTGGTAAGTATGTTTCTTATCCAGCTTGGGTTGGCAAAGAAATAGCTAGGGAAAAAACAAGTACCGATGATGCGGGTAGAACGTCAGGAGCGTTGTTGGTAAGAAGACATCCAAGCATAGTTAATTACAAAAAAGTAGACGAAGTTATTGACGACGATACTTATTTAGCACAATTTTTAAACGAGACCGGTAACCCAATAAGGGGTAGAAAAGAAGCGTTAGCTAAAGCTATGGCTGAAGAAATTTCATTTGAAATATTTACTTCTGAAATAGTAAATCCAGCTAGTGAAATAAGCGAGGCCTTTGAAGCTAATCAAGAAATGCTGGGTGCTGTTATTGCTGATAATTTAGTAGAGCAAATACAAAACGATGCCGATAGAGGTAATGTTAAGTTTAGTATGACTATTACACCTAAGTCTGTTGTAGCTACTAAACAATTGCTTAAGAAGGCTTTAAAATATGGTATAGACCGCATAGTTGATGAAGAAGGTAATTTATTAAAAACAGCTGGAGATAGAAGACGATATAGTAAATTTCCAGGTATTGGGAAAGTAGTTAGGGATGCTTATGATAGCGGACTATTTCCCACAGCAGACGCTGTAAGATTTCTTGACAAGCTAAGGTTTGCTCAAAAAATACCTTATTCGGTTAGAAGAAAAGCAAAAAATGCTTTAACTGCTAAAAGAAGCACTAAAGAACAATTAGACAATTTCGCTAGAGAAATGGTTAAATTAGGCTTGCTACTAGGTAGAGATGTAAGTAATAAAGTTGGCTATGACGGGCTAGGATTTATTAATAGGCTATTAGATTCAGCAGCTAAAAAAACAGGGGGAGGAAAAGGCGTTTATAATAATACTCTAAATAAACTACGTAATATGCAAAGTCCATCTCAGGGTTTACCCCAGGAGTTAGACATGTCAAAAGTTTATCCCCTGCATGACAAAACTAAAATAGTAGGAGATATAAAAAAGCTGTTAGCTATGGATATAACAGCAAATGAAAAAATAGATAAATATCAAAAAGAAATATTGCCAAGAGTACTTGAGCTAAATAAACACAATAAAATACTTGCAAAGCATATAATAAAAACAGCAGTAAGAGCCGTTAATGAAGGAATAATAACAGAAGAGGCTTATATTAATATGCTGCAAGCTCAAACTGGCGCTGTTAGAGGATTAAGATCTTTAACTGGACTCTCCTACATAAGCTTTAAAGACGGCCCGCAATTAAATATAAAAGGAGAGCATTTAGCTGATAATTCTGGCACAATGCTGGAAATAGGAGAACTGCCTTTTTTAGGGTTAAATGAAGCTGAGCTAGATGCTAAAATAGATGAGATATTAGATTATCACGAGCAGTGGTACACAGAAAAAACAGAAGCTGATTTTATTGATATTTTTGGTAGAAACAATAAATCTAAAGATTTGCGCATACTTGCCTTGCCTAAGTCTAATCAAAAAGACGTTTATTCTTTTGATTTAAGACCTGGCAAAGATTTAATAGCTGAAAAAAAAGACGCTATAGAAAAAAGAAAAAAAGAAAACGAACAGGAATTTATAATACAAAAAGCTAATATTAAAAATGAAGCAATTGCAAAAGGCCTTAAGTATTCAAAATCACCTAAAGGAATTAGCGTATTTGACTTTGACGACACGCTAGCCCGCACGAAAAGCAATGTGCTATACGTTATGCCTGATGGTAAAAAAGGCAAGCTTAATGCAGCTCAATTCGCCGCTCAGTCAGAAACAATGCTAGAACAGGGCGCTGAGTTCGACTTTAGCGAGTTTAGTAAAGTAATGAAAGGTGAGCTAGGTCCATTGTTTAGCGAAGCTCAAAAGAAAGAAGGTAAGTATACTAACAAAGATATATTTGTTTTAACAGCAAGGCCAGCAAATTCCGCTAAAGCAATACATGAATTCCTAAAGTCTGAAGGATTAAACATACCTATAGAAAATATAACTGGTTTAGGTAACGGATCTCCACAAGCTAAGGCTGATTGGATGGTTAGCAAAATAGCAGAGGGTTATAATGATTTTTACTTTGCTGATGATCATTTAGGTAATGTTAAAGCTGTAGGTAAAGCACTTAAGAAAAAAGGCGTTAAAGGCCAGACAGAATTGTCTATAGTAGACTTCAGCAATCAACCTAAGGCTGTAAGAGATATACTTAACACGTTTGATGTTAAGGGACCTACGCAGAGATCTAGAGTTAAGTTCAGTAAGTCCATGAACAAAAGCATGAACGATATGCTAGAGCGAGCTTCTGGTATTCCGTCTAGAAAACGATTAACTAAAGTCGAAGCTTCAGAATTAGGTAAGAAGAAAGGCAGGTTCAAACTTTGGATGCCATCTACACTTGATGACTTTAGAGGACTTACAGCCTTTACATTTGCAGGTAAAGGTAAGCAGGGTGAGCAAGATCAAAAGTTTTTTGAAGACTTTTTAATAAGACCATACTTTAGAGGAGTAGGTAATATAGATAAAGCTAAGCAATCGCTTAAAAATGGATTTGCAGCGCTTAACAAACAATACAAGCCTGTACTAAAAAAGTTAGGAAAGAAAATACCAGGCATGGCATATACTCACGATCAAGCATTGCGTATATACCTATGGAATAAAGCAGGGTACGAAATACCCGGCCTTACTAGAAAACAAGAAAGAGAATTAGTTAGGTTTATAGAAAACGATGCAGACCTACTGGCTTACGCTAATGGAGCGTTAAGAGTATCGCAAAGAAAGCAATGGTCAAAACCAGACGATTACTGGAATGCTCAAACAATACTTTCTGATCTTAATAACTTTACAGAAAAAGCAGGTAGAAAAGAATACTTAGAAGAATTTATACAGAATGTTGACTTAATATTTAGCGAAAACAATCTAAATAAAATAGAAGCTGTATACGGTAAGGATCATAGACAAGCATTAGAAAATATAATAGAAAGAATGAAATCTGGTGTTAATAGAACTCAGAAGTCTTCCGCTAACAAAAATGAAAATGCGTTTAACAAATGGTTAAATAACTCTATTGGTGCGATTATGTTCTTTAACAGGAGATCTGCATTATTGCAATTGCTCTCTACCGTAAACTTTGTAAACTGGAGCGATAATAATCCATTGAAAGCTGCTCAAGCATTTGCTAATCAAAAGCAATTCTGGGAAGACTTTGTAATGATATTCAATTCGCCTAAGCTTAAGCAAAGAAGATCCGGATTAAACTCCGATGTTAACGCCGCAGAAATAGCCAGCGCTGTTACAGGTGCAAAAGATAAAGCTACTGCCGCGCTTAGTTATTTACTTAAAATAGGTTTTACTCCTACTCAAATGGTTGATAGCTTCGCTATATCATCGGGTGGCGCTACATTCTATAGAAATAGATTAAACACTTACTTGGGAGAAGTTGATGCGGACGGCAAAAAAGTTTATACAGAAAAGCAAGCTAAAGAGAAAGCTTTTGAAGACTTTAGTCTTATATCAGATGAAACACAGCAGTCAGGGGATCCAGCTTTAATATCATCAGACCAAGCAGGTACATTAGGTAGGGTTGTGTTAAACTTTATGAATACGCCTATACAGCTTAACAGAAGTATAAAAAAATCATTTCTTGACGTAGTAAACAGAAGAAGAACACCTGGTTACACACAAGCACAAAGTGATTTTTCTAATGTTAGTAAGATGGTATATTACGGCTTTATACAAAACGCAATATTCTCTACATTACAAGCAGGTTTATTTGCTCTTATACCTGGATTTAATGACGATGACGAGGAAAAAACCGAAGAAGAAATACAAGCTGAAAAAGATAAAAAATGGCTGTATACCTTGAACTCTATGATTGATACCACTCTTAAAGGTGGATTTGGTATACCCGGAGCGGTTGTGTCTACTATAAAAAACGTAATAATAGAATGGAATAAGCAGAACGATCGAGGGTTTATGGCAGACGATTCTAAAACTATATTAGCATTTCTTAATTTATCTCCAGCAGTTGGATCTAAAGCAAGAAAAATAAACAGTGCTATTAAGACCGAAAGATACGAAAGAGATGTTATAAGCAAGAGAGGGTTTGATGTAACAATAGACGGTAAATTTAACTTAAGTCCAGCGTGGAATGCTGCAGGAAACTTAGTAGAGGGCGCAATAAACATACCATTGGCTCGTGTAGTTGATGAAGTAAATTCTATAGTTGAGGCATTAGATTCTAGAAATACAGTGTACCAAAGAATAGCTTTAGCATTAGGCTGGAAGTCTTGGGCTGTTGGGGCTAAGAACGAAGAAAACGATTTGATTAAAGCTGTATCTAAATATCAAAAGAAAATAGACAATAAGAAAAAAGCCGCAGAAAAAAGAAAAGCTAAAAAGAAAGCTGAAATTGAAGCAATAATGAAGGCTAATTTAAAAAATAATTAACTATGAACTTACCAATAACAACTAGAGTATCTAAAGCAAGGTGTGGATTAACTGCTCCCAAAGGTATGGAAATATCCATGAATGCAGATGGCAGCGGAGGATCCGTTCCAGAACGCAACCCATCACCTGCTAAAAAATATAGCTGTAATAAAAAATAAAGCATGAGCATAAACGAAATAAAACTGTACTTAATAAACGGAAGCACTTTAGGTGTAACAACATTTACAGGTATAGAAGATTGGCTAAAGATTATATTACTACTAATAACCATAGGTTATACCATTTCAAAATGGGCAACTCTAAAGAATAAAAAATGATACTAACTGATAACTTTAAATTAGAAGAATTTCAATGCAAGTGCGGGTGTGAAATGCCTCGTAATGTAATGGAAAATATATTTAAGCTGTCAGATCAATTGCAAATCTTAAGAGATATATACGGCTCTATACATATCAACAGTGCGTATAGGTGCGAAAGCCACAACGAAAGCATTGGTAGTAATTCCACCAGCCAACATATTTTAGGTAAAGCCGCGGATATAACCGCTGAACTAACGCCGGGTGAATTAGCGGATGTGATAGAAGAAGACATACAAAATAACATAGTAAAATTAGGGGGTTTAGGTAGGTACAACACATTTACTCATGTTGATATTCGGGGCTACAAAGCAAGATGGGATAACACTAAAAAATAAATTATGAGGACAAAAGGTATAGGGCCACAAGGCTTAGGATTAAAAGGCAACAACGGATACAGCATAGGCTCACCTGCTAAGAAAAAAGATGCTTGTTATACTAAAGTAGCTGCAAGATACAAAGGAGGAAACTCGGCGTATAGAAGCGGAGCTATGGTTAAGTGTAGAAAAGTAGGGGCTGCTAACTGGGGAAACAAATCTAAATAGTATGGCTTTTAAAATGAAACCTTCCCCCCTTAAAAATCTAAATCGCTGGTTTAAAGAAGAATGGGAAACGCCAAGCGGCAAGAAGGATTATAGTGGCGGTGAGAATACATTTAGACCCACTAAAAAAGTTTCAAAAAATACACCAGCTACTTGGAGCGAACTAACACCCGCTCAAAAAGCTGCGGCTAAAAGAGAAAAGAATACAAAAGGAAGAGTAAGTAAATATAAAAAATAAACTAATATGTATAACGGATTTAAAGGAATAGGGCCTAATAAGTTAGGTGGAGCAGACTCAGGGTGTCATGATTGTGATTCGCCTGCTAAAATTAAGGACGCTGCTTACGAGAAGTCAAATCGTAAAATGAGATCTAAATATACCAAAGAAACAGGAAAGACATTAGGTAAAAGACATTTATCGGGCACTAGTCCTAGAAGAGTTTCATTTGCATGTAGATTTGCAGGTATGAAAGGAGCTATGAAAGATGAGAAAGGTGAACCAACAAGAAAAGCAATGGCGTTGAAAAAATGGGGATTTGGCAGTGTTGGCGCCGCATCTAGTTTTTGTAGTAAACATAAAAAATCATAAATATGAAAAAATTAAAAAGCTATTGGAATAAGCTAATGTATTGGCTTATGTTTAAAAATTATAATGAATAAAAAAAGGGGCCTCATACAGAAGCCCCTTAATTTTTTAACCGTCACACGCAAGACAGTCTTCATCCATTGCTTTAGCAGCAATATCACCCCGCAGCACAGATTCAGTACGCGTATAGTATAAAGTTTTAACACCTTTCTTCCATGCTTCTATATGGACTTTGTTAAGCCATTTAGGTGTTGCAGTTGCAGGAAATGCTAAGTTTAAACTAACGGACTGATCTATATACTGTTGTCTTAATCCGGCCTGGGCAACGAGTTCCAACTGGTTGATCTCTTTAAATGTTTTAAAAACTTCTTTGGCAGGTATGTCGTGATCACCAACGGTAATATTATCCAACCCGTCAATATCCTGAACTGAACCATAGTCAGCCAGTATTTTATTCCACGTTTCTTCATTGTTTAAATTATTTTCAGTTAATACTTTTACAAGCGTAGGA
>Ga0209194_1002011_pt1 | contig 11497 bp, 14 predicted proteins | sample COGITO_mtgs_1004_FD_184787 | JGI IMG/M metagenome (GOLD analysis project Ga0209194, IMG submission 184787) | Pelagic marine microbial communities from North Sea - COGITO_mtgs_100413 (SPAdes) (version 2) | ecosystem: Environmental > Aquatic > Marine > Epipelagic ...
GCGATCGCCTTACCTGTTCCACCGTGCTTAACTAGCGCAGGGATATTCCCAGTGCGAGAGATGCCTTGGAGAATTCGCTCTAGTCGCTCGCTATCAACTTGCAGCTTTTCCGCTGCTTGCTTTAACAAAGCGTCAGCGTCGCCGCTTACTGGCAGAAGTTGACCGGGATACCACTCGGAGACAGCAAACAATTCACGAGCAAGGCGGGCAAGGCTTTTTGAGACATCATCGTCCGCTTTGCCGTTTAAGACCTCTTTGTTTTTGCTGGAAATCAGCCGCTCAATTGGAACAGGGGGCTTACCCATATCCCGGCTTTTATTTGTCTCAAGAATTTCTCGCTGCTTGGCTGTGAGGGCATCCGGGATATCAGTCGCCGCCGCATTCGATCTGCCCACCTTAGCCAAACCCAGCACCTCAGCAGACTGCACAGAGGCAATCTCATCGCCATTCTGCGATGTATAGCCCTGTGTTGGCGCGAGCACGACAAAGCGCCCTTGGCCCAAGAACTCACCCGCATGAGTGCCAGTGCCCAACTCAAAATTAGTAAAGGTCTTTGGCTCCGATAGTTTTACCGCAATGTGAGCACCGCCGCTCTTAGTAGATTCAAAATAGGTACGATCGCACTTTTCTAGAATCAATGCCCGTGCATTGTCGCAAGCTTCTTGGCTCTCGAAATTTTTGCGATCTAAGTCAATCCAATCAATACCGCCCTGGCCTGCCAATGTGCCGATTCCGTTAGACGGGTTCGTGAACCATTCTTTAAGCTGCTCAGCATTTGGCTGAGTATCGCGATATTGGGTATGGCGAATGAGATGAGCTTTGCCGCTGGCATCCAGATAAGAAGGATTCTTTCCATTGAACACTGGCTTGCCATCTGTGGTTTGCGGCTCTGCTTGCGCTGGCGCAACGGGTAGAGGTGAGCACCCTAGAGAGATTAGCCATTGTGCCCGCTGTACTGTGGCTGTGGTCTGTGCGATTGCCTGATTCATAATTGTGCCTCCTTCAGGCGGTTGGTTGGTTTGTGCTAGAGAATTGGAAAGTTCGTTGCTCATGACCCGACCACTCTACTAGCTTCAGATTCTGCGAGCGATCGCAAATCCCAGCTCAACTGCATCGCGGCTGATGCCAAGTCTGGGAAGTTGTCTTGGCCGAGATTAAAACTTGAGGACACCTGCTCAGCCTCACGCGCCAACGCTACCAAGCAAACTAACGCGGTAAGAGAAATGCGGATTATCCGGCTTTCGTCGCAGCCCAACCAGCAAACAAACATCGGCTGGCCAAAGAGTTTTACTCCATCGCTTTTTGCAAAATGGATGTCGAATTTTTTGAGATAGCAGTCAAACTCCTGCTCGGTTTCGATCCGAGCTGCGAACCAACACCTAGCAGTATGGTTTCTTCTGATTAGCTTTTCTTCAGCTTTCAATCGGCTATTGCGACCCATTACACGCCCTCCTGCTGAATGCGAGCCATCACAGCCTTGCTGACCCATTGAACAAAACTATCGCAAGCCGCACAGCGCAGCGCACCGGCATGAGGCCCAGCGCCGCCGGTGAGACGTTGCGAGAGACTACCGCATGACGAGCAAGGCTTCTTAGCCGCGATAATGATTTGAGGCTTCTCCGCAAACAGAGTAAGCTGTTCTTTTTCTATTCCCGCATTCCCCACCGTAGATTGTGGGATTGGGGTATGATTGGAATGAGATTTTCCCGACGCCTTGTCAGCGTCACCGTGCATTGTTATCATTTAGCTTGTTGACCTAATTTTCTTTGGTTGGAACTTGGGATCTACGAAATTCAAAGCGCTTGGTGTTGGTTGCACCGGGCGCTTTTTGCTTTAAACACTGATTCTATCAGCCTCCGCTTTTGGGTAGTTGCGCTGCAAAATCGCGCAATGCTTTTTGGCATAGTTGCCGCCAACTCATTTGAAATTCCTCCGACGCTGTATCGATCGCCTCAAATGCAGCCAGAGGCAAAGCGACGGTGAGGCGAACACTATTGCCTCGGTATTGTGGTTGGGCTTTACTGGTGTTTTTCATTTTGGGGTTTTTGAGGTGTACCGCACTTATTAGAGGTGTTAGAGGATTTCCCGTTTTTTGTTTGGAACCCAGCGGATAATTTCAGTCGGTTGAATTTTGTAGTAGTCACACAGCGCTTCGATGGTGGGGCCAGATGGCATTAGGGAAGGGTTGCTGTTTAAGCGGTAGATGGTAGAAGCGGAAACAGCCGTGTCTCGCTGAATACTGTAGGCCGTTATTCCTCTCTCTTCACAGAATTCTTTCAATCGGTTAATCACTGGCATTCTCTAAAAACTATTACCTATATATAGCAGGCATTGTATGCGAATAGTCCGCACATAAATACCACCTATGTATATAGTGCACATCAATGACTAATAGTTATCATTGGTGAATAGTACTCATAGATGACCTATAGTGGTTTCAACAGGCAAAAACGCATCACCGCCTACCACCACTAAGGACTCACACCTCATGAACTACAACATCATCTTCTCTATCGCTGCCCGCTCTGCTGAGGCTCACGATTCAATCCAGCGCTGGATTCGCAACGAAGCGCCCGTAATTGAGGAACGCATCAAGCGTACTGCTCTACATGCCGCGATCGCTTTTCTAGAATTCATCGTTGCTGTTATCGACTGGGCACAGGGCCATCTTGAGCGGATGCCTGAGTATCGCCTTCAGTTTCAGCTTGCTAAGGTTCGCACTTATCGCTTCTTTGTACGGCTGGCGATTCGCATTGAGACTGCGCGGGTTCAATACGCGCCAAAGCTTACGGCCGCGATCGACACCGTCTTTTGCTTGAACTAAGCATGATTATTATCCTCGAACTCCGTGACCTTCAGATTTTCCAATTGTTTTCCGACGGTCTCTTTTACTGGCGAGGCTTGGATAATTACCGCTTCATCGATTCACCAAAGGGCTATCAAACCTTTGAAGAGTGCTTAGAAGAATCCGTTGACGCCCTAGAAGAGTTTGATAATTTCGATTTTTACTACGGTCATCTGACTGCCTAGCCACTGCCCGGCCACTGCCTAGCCACCGACCGGGCACCACCCACCCACCGACCACCCGCAACCCAACTAAGGATTAAAAATGCCAGAAACTACAGCACACACGACTTACAGCATTAACGAGCTAGCCGCCGCCATAGGAAAAAGCGCTTCTCAGGTAAAAGCATACAAAAAGCTTGTTCTAGAAGCCTTTCAAAAGGATGTCTCTAGAGTGCAAGCAAGCAACGGAAGTCTGAATGAGCAAGGCTTACAGCAATTAAAGATGGCTGCTAAGTTCTACGCAAAATCGAACAATGAAGGCTATATCAAGGCTGTTTTTCAAGCTAACCCAGACCTTGAATACTGCCTAGCCACTGACCAAGTAGCAGGGGCACCAAAGCCACAGCCTACAAGCGTTTATAGCTCTGGCTCACTTGTGAGAATCAAGGAAACTAACCAACCAAGCCAGATGGTGAGCTTCGATCAGTCGTCTGCTGCTGGCACCATCAGCGCATTGCAGCAACAGGGTATGGCCTCAGCTCAGCAGTTAGGCAACGTTTTCTCAGCGTACGCACAGACAAGGATTCAGCAAGCGTTCCACGAAATTGACGCCACTGTTGAAGCGGTCAAAGTTAATGCGCTAACTGATATGGGCCTTGTATCGAAAGAGTCAACAGAGGAGTCATGAGCCCAATAATCCCTATCGCCATCGTCCTGATGACCGCCGCTTTTCTAATAGGCCGCGCATCTAGCAGCCGCCGCCCGCAACGTCCGACAAACACTTACAGCCGGTATAGGAGATAGCCCAGTGGAGGAAATTGAAATACTTAGACAGCAGTTAGCACGGCTCGCTTACATCCAGGCCGTGATAGATGCCCTAAAACTCGATGTCAACTCCCAGCTCAAGCAAATTCAACCCTCAAAATAAGGACTCAAAACGAATGCTAAGTGAATCCCAAAAAAGCCAAAAACGTACAGCAGTCAGAGGATCCAAGCTGGCATCCTTTGCAAGTCTTTCGCCATCAGCCTCAGCCATTGAGGATCTATGGGCGCGCTACCCAGGAGAAACGCCCGCACGCGCCATCGATAAAGCGCTTGAGCGACTACGCACATTAGAAGAAGTAATTGGAGGCCTAACAAATGTACAACCGAAATAGCCGCTACGGCGGCAACTGGTATCAGGCCGCTTTCTGGCTAATAGTCGGGATTCTGATAGGTCAGTTCATCCGCTTTGACATCGTGCTACAGCAGCGCGAAAGCACTCTACCCGCTCAAACTCAAACTCAAACCCAAAATTCTTAGGACAAAAACATGATTGACAACGAATTGCTAGAACAGATTTCAGTAGCCACCGAGCAAGACCGAGACGCGCTAGCCCAGCAGCTTATTGACGACTATCGCCAGTCACAGGCGGATACAGAGCAGTCGCAAGCTGAATCTAGAGAATTTGTCAGCAGCCTGTTCAAGGCGTCTGACTATGCCCCTGTTGACCCATTCACACCCCCTGAGAACATTCCCGGATACGACCAAGCGACTTACCAGCAGCTTAATCAACTGGCAGTAGAGCAGCAGAGAGCACTAGAAGTTGGTGAAAAGGTTGCGCAGAATCACGTCAAGGTAGAACGGATCGAAGGACTCTACACCGACGCTGCTCTAATCCAAGCGCAGACACGGGTTAAGCAAGAATTCATCGGCAACGAAGGGCTCAAGCTACAGCAGGCGATTCAAGCCGGAAAGCTGATTGTGTCTAAGACTGAAGGGTTGCAGATTGAAACGTCAATGCAGCAGACAAAGAACCTCACAGCGAACCGAATGGTGGAAATCGAAGCATTGCGAGGGCAAGCACTGATTGAAGGGGCAAGCCTACAAGTTGAGGGCATTCGTGCCGATAACAACGCCTTACTGATGTCCAGCCAGAAAGACTTCGAGTCTATGCGCGGTGCTGGCGTTAACGGCTCTTACAACAGCTTCTAAGTGGCAAGGGGCTCAGCTTAGACATTGAGTCCCTTACCGGCATCTCATCCGAATCACAACAAACTTCAGAGACATACTCATTATGAAACGCAAACAGTCCAAAGCTCAATCCAAGTCTCAAGCAGCAACTTCAGTTCTCAATTACGCAGCCGCTAACCCAAAGGCGATCTACTGGCTCGCAAGCAACATCGCAGCTGCCTGTCTAGCGCTTCTACCCAATCCTGTAGCGCCATACGCAGGGGCAGGCGTGGCAGGCGCTATCAATGCCGGTTTCGCCGTCAGCAGCACGACTAAGCGGCGTGTAGATGAAGCTGTGAGGTCAGGTCAGGTCAACCGCTCAAAGCTAGAGCTAGAGCTTAAGCGCCTCGATGAAGATAAGAACGCGATCGCACAGGCCCAACGAGAAATTGATAAGCGGGATGCTCAGTTGATCGCTGTCGAGGCAAGCCTGAAAACCCAGCAACGCACGATGAAAGACCGGATGTTGGTGCAGGCGCAACGGGAAGCACAGGCGAAAGTAGACGCGATGCAGCAGCGGCTAGAAGAGGCGCTGAAAGACAAAGCCGCGATGCAGGCGACTTACCAAGAAAAATCTACAGAGATGGCTAAAAAGACCGGCCTGATTGTGTCTAATGTCCAAAAATCACGTCAAGACTTGGGCGATACCGCCGCTAAGACTATCGCCACGGGCAACCAGGTACTGACCAATGAACGCCAGCGAGTGAATAAAGTCTTAGAAAACTTAGGCCGCGATATCAAAGCCATGGCATCTGAGTTGGCAACTCATAAAGAACTCGTAGCCAAGTTACAAGCGCCTAAGCAGTTCAAATTTAAGTCGTTCGAGGCTAACACCGCTAACCAGATACAGCAGTTCTTGCAGGCCCGTGGCGTGGTGATGGGCTGCGATTCAATCGGCAAAATTCACTATGGCCTCACGCCGATCTACTTTGAGCCGATCAACTGTGACCTGGATGCAGTCAAAAAACAGCTTGAGGCTTTGCAGCTAGAGCTTGGCTTGAGCGAGATGCCTACTGCTGAAATCGACAGCGGCAAAATCAAACTGACGGTACAGCTTAGTCAAGATAAGACGCCTAAGCCTGCCAAAGAAATCACCATCGTTGACCCACCGCTGAGCGTGCTTGAGGGCGCTATCAATGAGTCGATTCACCTTCGTATCGTGGCTCAAAGTGGCAGCGGTAAAACGGTTCTGCTAGGCAACCTAATCAACTATCTAGCTGAGCAAGTGTCTAGTGATTATGTGCTGTCAGACCCGAAAGTAACCGACCCCAAAAACTGGGGAAATCTCAAACCGGGCTATTACAGCCGTGAGTGTTTAGAGCACTTCTTTGGCCTAACTGAAACTTGCTTAAGTCGGATCGATGAAGCGGCAACAAGCGTCAAAGCTGGTCACGGGATGCCGTCTTTTGAGTATCAGTTTCACATCATCGATGAGCTTGAATTTCTATATGGATTGAGCGAGGTTTCTAAGGATAAAGACCACAACTCAAAGCTATTCAAAATCAATGCTAAGTCGATGCTCAAAGTTGGCCGTGAGCACAAAATGAAACTGCTCTTTGTGACTCAGTCGCCGTTGCCCTCAGACCTGAACCTAAGAAAGAACGACTTTGAAAACTGCTCGTCCATTTTCCTTGGTTCGCAAATTTCAGCCGGTCTAAATTCCACCGATGAAGACGGACTGCTGAAGGATGTATCTGCTGAGAAAATTGCTCAGCTCAAAGCAGAACATCGGGCAAGGATGGCACGCGGCGATAAGTGGGTTTATCTGTTTTTCAACCCTGCTCAGCCTGAGAATACTTTCTTCGGTCGGTGTCCTTCGCCTGGTCATTATGCCGCGCTGAAGGGTGAGCAGTCACCCGAAATCAACGCTTCTCAATCTGGCGATTTTAAGGGTGCAGACCCGGTCACCCACGTAGCAGCGAAACAGGGTGCAGCTCAGCCAAATCAACGGGTGCAGCCTAGCACCGCTAAAGGTGACAAGGTGACTACCGCACCGCCTAGCACCGATGACAGCACCGCCCGCGACGCTGCTAGCACCGCTCTAGAGTCGCTACTGAATCAGGGCACCCATTGCCCAAAATGCAGCCACCACAGCGCCAGCTATAGCAAGCGATCGCCCAACGGAAAAGGTAACGTTTCGGTCAAATGCGTTAACGCAGAATGCAGCCGCAAAACGTTTAGCTGGAAAGTAGCCTAAGCCTGATAGCGGTCAAAACCAGCGGCTCGATCGAAACTCCACAGTGAGGCGATCGGGCCTTTTTCTTGCCAGTGTCACCGCTTGGATATAGCCTTTATTTACTGATTCACGGATACCCAGATAAGCCGATATGCATCAATACAGATACACGGATACACCATGAAAGTAATCGGAATTACAGGCTATAAAGGCGGCGTAGGAAAGTCGGTCACCGCTGTTCACCTTGCAACTTTCTTAAGCGAAATAGGGCAAACATTATTGATTGATGGTGACCCGAACGGTAGCGCTATTGAATGGGCATCTCAGGATAAATTACCGTTCAAAGTGGTTGATTCAAAAGCATCAATGAAGGCAGTAGCGGGTAATGATTTTATCGTTTGTGACTCACCCGCAAGGCCAGATAGCAGAGACTTAAAAGAGCTGAAAAATGGCAGCGACCTTCTAATTTTGCCGACAATTCCCGACCCGGTTTCCTTGCATCCAATGCTGCAAGTTGCCGCCATATTAGAAGGCTCAAACTATCGGGTACTAATTGCTATCAATCCGCCTAAGCCTAACCGCGATGGTGAGCAAATGCAGGCTGAATTAAAGACTGCTGATGTTCCCGTCTTTGACACGATGATCCGCCGCTCTATTGGCATTACAAAAGCAGCGCTGGCAGGTGTCGCCGTTCGTGACTTGCAAGGGCGCGATCGGATGGCTTGGCTAGATTATCAATCACTTGGCAAAGAAGTTTTGGAGCTGCTGAAAGATGTCTGAGAAGCAAGGTAAATACAATATTGGCAAAGCGAAAGCTGATGCAGCCAAAGCAGCCAAGGCCGATGATCCGGTAGTCACGTTCACGATGAACGTTAAGAAATCGCATCGGCAATGGTGGAAAGCACAAGCCGCGCTACAGGGCTTAACCATGACGGATATCGCCACGCAAGCCTTGATAGAGAAGTTTGGATTGCCGCCTGAGAAGTAGTGAACAGACACAGACGACGCTATACACGGATAGCCTTATATAAGGCTATCCGTGTTTTTGTGTGCCGGTGCATAAGGACAAGTGATGAATGCATATTCACTAAAACAGTTACAAGATAGCTATAATGGTAACAAGATAAATCACTTGGTCTTTCAATGCCTGTCGCCACTATCACCCGTGAATCCATCAAGCCTTTCGCCAAACTAGGCAAATCGAACGGCAAAATTCAAGCCCGTATCTGCGATCTGATTCTTCGCTTAATCCAGACAGACGACCACGCCAAAGTCAAAGCGCTGTGCTTGGCTGAAGTCGAATGGGTAGAGAATGAGTATCCAAAACCCAGCACTCGCACTAGCTATGTCACCGCATACCGGAAAGCTATCAAGGCGTATTTTGATGAGCATCCACCACGGGCGATCCTAATCAGCGAGTACAAAGGTTTATCGCAGCATTGCGCCCTCTCCCATCTATTCGCAGCCGAGGAAGACTACGCACAGAGAAGCGCAGCCGGTAAAGAGAAGACTGCAACGCAGAGAGACAACCTAGTGCCATTCAATGCCGCTGAGGCCGTAGAAGCCACCAAAGCCGCGCTACGCTCAGACGACTGGAGAGAGCTAGCAGCAGGCTTGATTATGGCTGTGCAGTGTCGCCCCTCTGATATGTTGGTCGCTGGTAAATTTAAGGCCATCAGCAAATATAAGCTGGAGTTCACGACAGGGCTTAAGAAACGCGGCAAAGTTGTCACAAGTGAGATTTTCTGTCTAGTCGATACGAAGACTTTTATTGATGCCTTTAGCCGGTTGCGTCGTGAGCCTGACGTGATGGAAGTGAGCAAGTGGGCGCTGAAGGATATCGATAGCGGCAAAAACGCAACGCTCAATAGAGCAGTGAAGCGTGTCTATGGTGCGGCGCGACCCGGCGGTGAAATCATCCCAGTGCCCTATGGTGAAAAAGCACTGAGCTGCAAGAACCTAAGAGCCGCTGGCGTGAACGTCAACTACTGGCTACACGGGCGCGATGATCAAAGCTTAGGGCGATTCGCTGAGCAGCAACTGATGCACGACAATCCCGGCACCGCTGCAAACTACGAAGATTTTTACTGTGTTGATGACAAGGGCAAGCGCTTGATGGAAATCGGCATTTTGAAAGATGAGCCGTTATCGGGTAAGCCACTGTCGGAAACCCGCACGTCAATATCTCTAGATAAGCAACTGGCGGCGATAATTGCCGATGCTGAGGAATGGGGTGAAGGCAGTCACCCCGATCGTATTGAGCGCATCATTGCCAAGGCAAGGCAGGCTGATAGATTTGAGCGTCAGTTAGCTATCGAGTGTGAGAAGCGTCAACGCCTAGAGCTGGAGTTAAAAAGAGTGCAGTCGCAGCCAGCGGCGACTGCAGAAACAAAGCCAGTAGCTAAGCCTGATAAAGTTGAGCCCGTCATAGAAGGCGATGCAAGCGGCTATGAATGGCGCGATGTGCCTAACGATGAACTGAATGGCGATCGCCGTCATGATGCCTATCATGAGAAGTTACGCCGCTCTGTTGAGGCCGTGCAAGACTACAATGCCGGTCGCGATATGCCTGAGCAGTTCGCTATCACTGGCAGTCTGTTGAGGCAGCTAAGCCGAGTCAAGCCGGGATTGGTTAAGCGGTGGATGGCTGAGCAGGATAGCGAGCTGCAATCCTATGCTGACGCGATGGGGTTTGGTGCACGCCAGAATACAGGCAAGCCCGATCCGCGTAGCGTCATCAAGTGGAGTGAATCGGCTTATGGAAAATATGATTGGTAAATAAAAAAGGACAGAATGGACAGCCGTGGACTGACAAAAACACTAGGGTAAAAAATGCGTGGACTGCCCTATTTCAGGTAGTCCACGGCTGTCCATTCTGTCCATTCTGTCCAGTCCACGGCTGGCCACAGTCCACGGGTGATTCCGTCCACGGCTGTCCACGATGGCTGTCCACGACAGTCCATGTCTGTCCATGTCAGCCATGTTGCCCTAAGCCGCTAGAGCATCATATCGAGCAGGCCACTGGAGTAAATCAGCGTAGTTTTTACTGGCACTGTACTCTAGTGCCATTGCATTGTGGCGATGGCGATCGTCGGTTTCGTCAAGCTGCCCTCGCAAGGTGTCGTTGAAAAAATCGATTTCAGATTGATGAGACATCAGCCATTTTTCAGCAGCACTAGCATTCACCTCGCCCACTGCGCTCAATACGCTTTTTTCTGCATAGAGTTTAAGGCTTGGCTCAACACCCAAATTGTATTTTTGCAGTGCCAGAAAAGACCGCCTCATTTTTTCTGGCACGCTGAATTCTGAGCGATCATCTCGAAGCTGGTTATTGCTCAGCCAGCCCCAGTGCAGAACCTGCTCACCATTCGATTCCGGTAGCTCATAGAGCACCGAGCTTAGGCCGCGCTGCATCATTTCGGATAGCAGCGCTTTCAATCCTGCCAGCTCAGCGCCGGTTTGCTGAAGCCTTGAGATTTCCGCTGCTGGATTTTCGCCAAGTGGCGCGATGATTTCTTCGAGGTCTGATTTTGTGTAAGTCATTTAATTTTCTCGTTATTTTTTTGACGTGTTGATTGCAGCCCGTAACTAGAGCCGCAGCTTTGCTTTACCCGATTTGATATCGCCTAGCATCTTGCTTAGCTTTGGCCGCTGCTGTGGTGTCGCTGGGGCAGTTGCCGGTGGTGCTGGCTGTGCGCTGCTGGGGCTGCTTGCCTTGAGGATGTATTGAGCGGCATCGCTGCGAAGAAACGAACTCACGCCCGCCACAACGTCGCCGCTGTGGGTGGTGGTGGCCATCTCAAGCACAGCCATATTTCCTAAGTAGCCCGGTGCTGATGGTGCTTGCCGCTGCACTTCAGCTTTGATTTCAGATTCTTTTCGCTCACTGGCCCCGCGCTGGATTTCCTTATCCAAGGCGGCAATTTTTGCTTCAAGCCGATCTATTTGTTCAGTCATGGTCTTTCTTCCTTGCCTTTTGAACGTCGCGCAATTCCTCAGCCAGTACCCCGCTTTCCAGCATGAAAAGGATCGCGTATTTCATCAGCAAGCCGAAAGGCACATCACCGCGCATATTTTCGATTTGCTGATATTGGCCTATCGGGATACGAAAGCTGATGAGAGCACTTGAGGTATTTGTCTTTGGCACTTTTTCGCTACCTGTATACAGGCCCGCCTGTATACAGCGTTAGGCAAATTCCCACAGCCCCAAGCCAAACCTGCCCCCCACGGTCTTTCGTGTGGGGCTTTTCGTATAGGCAAATTCCCACCATTCCCACCACGCCCCTAAACCTTCTCCACAGTGGGGGGTGGGTGTCTAAAACG
>Ga0209194_1002015_pt1 | contig 11475 bp, 27 predicted proteins | sample COGITO_mtgs_1004_FD_184787 | JGI IMG/M metagenome (GOLD analysis project Ga0209194, IMG submission 184787) | Pelagic marine microbial communities from North Sea - COGITO_mtgs_100413 (SPAdes) (version 2) | ecosystem: Environmental > Aquatic > Marine > Epipelagic ...
GGCTCTTAAAAATGCTTTGACTGAAGAGAAAGAAAAAGAAAATGGAAACTAGAATTAACACTATTGATAGAGTGATAAGTGAAGATGGATTGTCTGATGTTTGTAAGACAGTTCATTATTCGTTTGTTAAAAATAAAACAGTAGGCGAAGGCGATGATGCAGTTACTTACTCTGCATCAAGCATCGGTACAGTAGGTTTAAACGCTTCAGACTCTGAAAACTTTACAGCTTATGCTGACATCACAGAAGAAGATGTGCAAGGATGGGTAGACGCTAAAATAGGTGCAGACAGACTTGCAGAGATTGAAGCAAGTTTAGATGCACAAATCGCAGAACAAGAAACTCCAACAAGAGCAACTGGTAAACCGTGGTAAGCTAGCATGATGGAAAATTGGACAGAACTTGGATTTGCTGGACTTTGTGCTGGTATATTGTGGTTTACGTTTAAGTGGATGACAGGTGAATTGAATAAAAAAATAGACGATTTGCAAGCTATTATAATTAAATTAATAGATGCTAAAAACGATATGGTAAATAAATTTCAAGAACTTAACGACGAAGTTACTGACCAATTAAATTATATTGAAGCTAAGATAGGTAACGGTAGAGGTTCAAAACAAAAAAGAAAAGCAAAAACTAAAGAGTGAAAAGAATGAAAAAGAAAAAATTAACAGTACCTAAACCAAAATCTAAAAAGAAAAAGAAAAAAAGCAATAGTCGTGCTTACTAAAAAAATAAAAGCACCTAAAGGATTTCATTGGATGAAAAAAGGTAGTTCTTATTCACTTATGAAACATACTGGCAAATTTAAAGCTCATAGTGGTGCTAGTTTAATAGCAGAATTTAAAGTAAAGAAAACTCATGCCAGAAAAAAAAAGTAGTCGAAGCCGAACACGTAAAAAGAAATCTACTGTAAACAAAGCAGGTAATTACACCAAACCTACAATGCGTGCTAACTTGTTTCGTAGAATACTAGCTGGTTCTAAAGGTGGTCCTGCTGGTAGATGGTCTGCTAGAAAAGCTCAGTTGTTAGCTCGTATATACAAATCAAAAGGTGGAGGGTACAAGTAACAATGGCGCTTGCAAAAAGTCAAAAAAGTCTAAAGAAATGGACAAAACAAAAATGGGGATACGTAACTAAAGGTGATGAAAAAAAATCAAAAGCTAAAAAAGGAAGGTATTTACCTGAATCAGTTAGGAAAAGTTTATCTGAATCTGAAAAAGCATCTACTAATAAACGTAAACGTCAAGCTAGCAAAAAAAGAAAGTTTAAAGCCAAGTACTCTAAAAAAATAGCTAAAAAAGTGAGAAATGCATAAGATGGAACAATTATTATCTAAATACCCTATTTTAGGTGTATTTTCAAGCGTAGGAGGCTCTATGTTTCCATTAATAGAAAGACTTTCTCCTGTATTACAATTTATAGGTATGATTGTAGGTCTATTTATAGGTATATTTACTCTGCTAATTAAATATAAAGAATATCAAAAAGTAAAATAAGGATATATAATGTTAGGTAATTTAATAAAAGAATATTTATTTAATAATGACAATAAAGAAGAAATTATAAAAGAATTAAATAAGCATATTGACATTCCTTTTATAAATGAAAAGACAGAAGCTAAAATCATTAACGCTATTTACAGCGTATTTGAGGAAGTATTAGGGAAAGTTTTAGATAAAAAATAAATAACATACATGCGCATGCGTGTATATTATTATATCTCATAGGAGCGACCATGAGAAAATCCAACAGTAAGTTTGGCATGAAAGATTATAAAAAGGGTGCCGAGCTAGCTCAAAAATACAATAACAGATACGCTTCTGAAGTTATGGGAGTTCATCCTAGAACTATAAGAAAATGGAAAGCTATTGTAAAACAAGAAACTCTTACCGATGATTTTACTGTAGAAGATTATCCAACAGGTAATGAGCCTATAGGCGACTTAATTGAAAATAGAATTAAAAAGTTTGCCCTTAAAAACAAAGCTAAAAACAAACAACACTTAATAAACGTCAAGATTAACCTTGATGGACCAATAGGTATTGCACATTTTGGCGACCCTCATATTGACGATGATGGGACAAACATAGCAGAATTGCTAGCACACGCCGATTTAGTCCAGAATACCGAAGGTATGTTTGGTGGTAATATAGGCGACAATCAAAATAACTGGATTGGTAGGCTAGCACGATTATATGGAGAGCAATCTACTTCGGCTAAAGAATCGTGGCGATTAACTGAGCATTTTATAACTAAAGTCGATTGGCTGTACTTAGTTGGTGGGAATCATGATGCGTGGAGTGGTGCAGGAGACCCATTAGAATGGATAGTGAGTCAAAGCACAGGTTTGTTTAATAACAACGGTGTGAGAATGAATCTTATATTTCCTAATAAAAAACAAGTTAGGATTAATGCTAGACACACTTTTGCAGGTCATTCTATGTGGAATACAGCTCACGGTATTTCAAAAGCTATACAAATGGGTTGGAGAGACCATGTACTTACAGCAGGACATACGCACGTAAGTGGATATCAAGTGCTAAAAGACCCTGCAAGTGGTTTAATATCACATGCTTTACGAATTGCTAGCTACAAAGAAATGGATAGATATGCAGAGGAAAAAGGATTACCTGACCAAAACATATTTAAATGTCCTGTGACTATTATAGACCCTCAATACGATGATGATGACCCTAGATTAGTTACAACCATATTTGAACCTTATGAAGGAAGAGATTACTTGCTTTGGAAAAGAAGTAAAAAAAGCTAGCAAATGCCAAATAGAGAAGCTAAACTACGTAAGCAAGAAAAAAGAAAAAAAACTAAAGCTATAAAAAGGTATAAACGTGAACTCAAAAAAAAGAAAAAGTTACTTAAAGAATCTTTATAGAGACGTAGAAGAAATTATCGACACTACGCTTCACAGAATAAGTATGTATTCTGATGATGCTAGCTCATTAATATTTAACACAGGTCTGGTAGAGTCTGGTTACAGAGCGATTATGCAATATCCTAGCAAGATAGCTCGTTCTTTTTGGCAAGTTGAAAGCGATACAGCTTTTGATATATTTGAAAACTATCTTAGATATAGAAAGCCAATGTGGTATGACGTTATAGATGCTTGTAATCTTGATAGTAAGTACAAAGAAATAATACCTACAAAAGAAGAGTGTACAGAGCTGTTAACTACAAACATAGCTTTTGCTGTATGCATGGCACGGTTAGTGTACAGAAGAGTTCCTAAAAGACTTCCTAAAGCTAACGACTTAGAAGGTCAAGCTGAGTATTGGGTAAGATACTATAACGCAGGTGGAAAAGGTACGGTAGGAAAGTTTATTGAGGCTGTTGACCCTGACATGCTAGCTTAACATTGCAGGTAAAGAAGTACCTATACCTACATTACCCTTAAAAATAAGTATCATCTTTATCTTTTTTTTCATTATGCCTTAACCATTCTTTATATGACTGACGTTTTCGTTTGCCGTTAGTTATATTTCCATAAGTTCCTAATCGACCTAACCTATCGCTATTCCATATCTTATTTATTGGAGCATAAGAATCATCCATAATGCTATCGTAAAATTTTTTAGGATATTCTTTACTTTGCCTTGTAATTATTTTTTTTTCTTCTTCTTTATTTTTCATTTTACTTACCCTTGATTGAATTCTCAAAAGTTTTTTCATCATTGATTTCAACCATTTTAACAGTAGGATTACAGTTGCATTGCGTAGGTTTCATTTTTTTCTTTGTGTTTGATTTACACCAATTATCGTGAAACACTTGCATGACATTAATACTTCCAGATTTTAAATTTAGTTCTTTTTTACTCATTATCTAGCTCCTTATTATTTGTTGTGTAAAATCTTCAACAACTATTTTATCTTCATCTACTAAACGCTGACCACATTTAGGGCAAGATACATACAGGTTTCTTTCTCCTTTGCGTTTTACATCTCTATGTTCAGCGCAAGTAAATGTATACTCTTTGGGTTTAAAGTACGTGCTAGTATCTTTTTCCTTACGCTTGTACGCACCTTCTTCAATCTTAATTACTGTTTTTTCTTTATGTAAAAAGTCAAAGTCAGCAGTCCATCCATTATTGTTATCGCCTAATAAAAACGGTGTCTGCTTTACTTTTTTATAGTATGCAATAAAATACTCAAGTTTTGGATTATCGTTCCACATACGCTTAATTAAACTTCTTCTTGAGCTATTTAGCTTTTGAACTCTATGTAAACTATCTCCTAAAATTCCATTATACTCTGCAACGACTTTGTCGTATTGAATTTTTGTAGTAGTATTTGCAGTTGCAGTTGAAGTAGCAGTTGCAGTAGCAGAGTTATGCGATGGCATTGGGGTTGCTATAGCCTTGCTATCCGATTGCCATCTTATCTTCGCACCTTTTTTGCCTGCCTCACTTGCTTTTACACGCTTTTCTTTTTGCTCAAGTCTAATTGATTCCATTCTCTTGTTGTACAATCTGCCATCTAATTCATAAAAACAATTCATTACACTTATCATTGAATCTTCAAACTTAGGTGGATTACCACACAATCGACTTAAAACAGACATGTCATTTGGTACACCGTTTTCAAGCCATGAAAAAGCTAGCAAGGTAATGTAAATACCTCTCTCTTCCATGCTCATAAGTTGTACGTTGATGTCTGTTAAAAAATCACGTGCGTAAAACTGAAACGCTGGGGATTTATTCTCTTTCTTTTCCTTTAACATTTACTAACTCCTCTTGTCTAATTGCTGTTAACCTCTTGTTTTTTAAAGTCTCTATAAATATTACACCACTCTCTGAAAAACTTTTAACTTTACCGTATTCGTAATCTAAAGAGCCTTTCATATTATGACCTGTAACGTAAGTTACTAAATCACCCTCTTTTATTTTTTTCCCATTAAATATCATTTGCGTAAAAGTTGTTTAAAGAGCCTCTTCTTTTAAGATTGTGTACTCGTGCTATTTCTTTCTCTCTAGCATGAATAACATAATCAGCTTTTTTAATTAATAGATTAGTAGATTCACTACCTTTTGCATTACTTCTCGAAAGTCTTTTAGTTTCTATTGACAAATCTTCTATTATTTCAATTAATTTACTAACTGTTTTTGATTGCATTATAGTTGGGTCTAAATGTATTTTCATTATGATTCCTTTTTTTTCTCTACAAATACTTTACTAATCGTATTTATTCCTCTCAAATTTCCAATTTTTTTATTTCTCCATAGTTGTACGACGTTTAATACAAATTGGACTACTTCATTTGCTTGAGCTAGCTTAACTTCTAACTGCTCAACTCTTTCTTCAAGTTCTTTCTTTTTCATTTCTTAATTTAACATACTCCATATATTGATTAAAAGATATTACTGCTAAAGGTTCCATTCTATCTTCTACAAGTATTTGTGAATCTATCACAGTTTCTTTTGGTCTTATGTAGTTTGCTAGCTTTCTTCTTCCTTTTACCTGTAAGTACAAACCATCTTGCATAACAATATCAACCTCATCGTCTAGCCCCATACTCCTACCACTACTTCCCCACGTTCTTTTAGAATCTTTAAATCCATTATCTTGTAAGATAGCAACAATTTTACGCTCTACCCTATTGCCTTTTTGCTTTTGTTTTCTTCCCATAATATCCCTTTTATTTTAGGGTAAGAGTGCCACCCTAATATCACTAATTAAAACGCAAGTCACTCCTCTGACCCACAGTTAAAATTAATTCAGTTAAGACTCTTACCCTAATTTATATTAACTATTAAATAGTTTTATTTGATTTGGGTCAAGAATAGACCATTTATCTATACTTAAACCTACTTGCTTTCCAAACCCTCTGTCAAACTCAAAAGAACCCTCGTTAAAATCAGACATGCTAGTTTGATATCTTTTTTTAGATTCCTTGTCATGTATCATGATTTTGCTTGCACCTTTTTTAACAGCTTCCTCTATGCTAGACTTATCAAATGCTATCGCAGGAGGTTTGCGTAAGAAATGCTTGCTAGCATAAACACGCTTATGGAAGGTGTCATCGATAATGACACCCACCACCTTTCCATTGCCACCAAATATAGCATCTTGACTTGCTTGCCTAGTGTGTGCAAATTTAGGAACAGCATTCATTTGAGTTCCGTATTTTTTCTCAGCTTTTTTTATTCTACTCATTAATCAAACAACTCCTCTTCAAAGGTTTTAGTCATTTCAGATATAGGTTTTACTTCTTTTTTAGGTTCTTCTTTAACTTTTTCTTTAGATTCTTGAGATGCCTCAATAACTATCCTAAAGGTTTGCTCTAAGTCAGCTAGGTGTGCGTTCTTACCATCCTTCTTGCCTGCTAACCAAGATAGATACCCATCATTGATGTCTTTCCAAGCAGTTCCTTTGTATTTACCAAAGGTAATTTCATTCTCTCTTTCAACATTCCAATCAATACCGTCAAGTTCAGAGGCATCAAATTCTAAGTTCTCTTTAGCTTGAGCCGTGTTGTTGCTTGGAGCTGTGGGAGAGGTGTTGTTTTGACTTATCATTGCGTTAGCAACTTCATCTGCTGACGCTATGCTAGCATCTGTTGAGAATCCTGCAAAAGCCAATGCACGTCCGACTGCACTTGTCTCTGCGTTTTCAAGAGCGCTAGTTTTGTTAATGAACGACGAACCTATCTGCTCTTCTGCATGACCTACAAATACGTGAGTCCCTGCATCATTAGTGTGTTTGATAGTAGCTTTTACTCTTACGAATCCGTCTATTGATTCGAGTACTCGTGTTCTTATGGAAAGATTGCCTTCCCACTTTTCATGAGCTTCTGCTACTCTTTCATTTACTGTTGCGTATTCTTTACCTTGTATATTTACAGGCATAGATACTCCTTTCTCTTTTGGTTGAAATTTTTATGGCAAACATTATTAAGGTAACTACGATTAACAAAGGAGAACATGTTATATAAAAAAAATAACGCTTGCCATAAACTTACATATAATATACTTCCCCTACTGTATTTTTAATACATTCATCACAATCAGAATTTTCATAATTGATTGTACCACACTTACTGCATTTTACTGTATCATTAGAAGATACTGTTTTAAAATCATAACCTATATCATGTCTTTCAAGAAATGATATAATAGTTTTTTTATTACTAAGACTTTTCGGTTTTTTGTCGAATATTATTGTCAATTTTTCCATGTCTAATTACCTCTGTATCTAAAGATATTCTTGTTTTAATGTTAGCATAACCTGTTATATTACCCATCTTATCTTCTTTTTTACAATCATAATACATAACGTGAGTACTACCTAATCCATGCTCTAAAACAACTCCATTCTTCTGAATACTTGGTATTGAGAATTGTTCATATTTATTTAATTTACTTAACTTCATAGATATAATCCTAGTTTTTTTTATATAAAATATATTGCAACCATCAAATATGCAACATAATTTACAGAGTCTAATATTGTTCACATTCCTCTTACTTTCTCGGTTGAACAAAAAGGGGGTGCTTTCGCTAGCACCCCCACCCTCTACAAAAACTAAGCTACCATTTCGCTAGCATTAGCCATATTTATCTCATTACCTTCTTTTTCCCAAGTATCTACATGTTTCCATTCTTGAATAAACTGCTGAACAGCATCATTACATTCTAACCTAAATAACTCAACTTGCTCAGATATATCCGTACCTTCAAGTATAGCTTTGTCATTCAAGGTGCTAGCTTTCAAACGATATTTATGTTTTATTTCACGCTTGGCTTCAGTTTGCGCTTCTCCTAACTTTCCTCGTTTTTCAACAAAGTCATCTACACCTACAATCAAATCTATCAATTTTAGCTCTACAGTACCTACCCCATTAGAGTAGTACGTGCTAAAATCTCCTTTATTGACTTTGGTTTTTATCATGCTAGCAATATTTGTGTCATGAATCCAATCTAGGTCGCCTGATTTTAAGGCTTTAAACAGAGTTCTATCTACATCAATTTTATTCGGCTTTATATCGTCATCTGCTCTTTCCATCTGCCTGTTAAAAGAATTGATTATATCATCGACTCGTTCTTTGAGGTACTTTTTTTGTATTTGTGTTAGTGGTTTGATTTTCTCGGTCATCACTTTTCTCCTATTTTGATTTGTAAATAATATTAACAACTTCTAACAATTCCTGCACAGACTTAGCTACACGCTCTATGCTTTTTGACATATCAATCAAAGCATCTCCATGTGATTTAAGTGTGCTAACTATTGTTTTTTCATTGCTAGCTAGTTCATTCACTTGATTGGTAAGGTTCTCTATTTTTTCGGATAAAACCTTTTCATATCCTTGTTTATTTTTGCTCATGCTGTTGCTCCTAAGTCATTATTTATGTGTGTTGGTATGTTGTCGTCTTTATCTTTAGGGGTTCCAATCATAACAGTCGTTGTGTGTCCATCTTCTGTGTTTTTATGCTCAAATCGTATTATTTGCTTATCTGTGATAAGCTCACAATCTTTTGCTATTTCTTGAAACATTTCATCAATAGTATGTTGTGCTACTTTGCTCCCTTTGCTAGCATCTTTACCCATAAGAGATTTTTCTGTCCACATGTGGTGCATACTACCTATTACCTCTGATAGCATCCTACGTTTTTCATTATCTTCTATTTTGTCGGTAATTTCTTCTAAAAAGAAGTTAAGTATGTTCGTAAATAAAGAAAAACATACAGCCATATCATTGCAATATTCTTCTTGTGTTATTTTGTCTTTCATTGTCGTTCCTTTGGTTTGAGGGGGATATATATTTTATTTATCATTACATTACTAAATAAAATCTATACCCATTCCCATGTTTTAGCATCACGTTTTTCTACTATGTCATGCAATGCTTTTTCAAAACTGTCTTGTAATTTTGTGTCATCTTTTATAATCGCTTGCTCTATGATGTAATCTAGCTTGAGTTCCTGCTTGTGTTCATCTGTTACAGTTGCTTGCATACCCATGCTACCCATATATCCAAAATACGAGTGATGTACCTTAAATATCTCGTGCCTAAGTAACCCTGTGAGACCCATAGATAATATGCGTTGTACATCAAGCCTTTCGTTACTGCCCTTGAATGTAATCATCGTGCATGTTTTATCATATTTTTTAGGAGTAGATGGACATGAAGTGTAGCATATTCCTATTATTTCGGTAGCATAACCCATCTTGGTAAGCACATCTGATATATACGCACCAGCACCTACCAGCCTTCCAAAGCTAGCTTCATTGTTTCCTGCCGATAATCCAAAGTTAATACCGATTCGGATATTCTTGGTTTTCCTGTTACGCTTGGTAGTTACCCATGCATTATCGGAATTTGCTAGAAACCTGTCAATATCTACTTCGTCGCCATCATCCATGTATCTACGTTTACGTTTGCATGAAAGACCCAAGCCTTGAAATTTGGAAACTTGTATCTTACGTTCAAGTAGTGAGCGTACTTTTTTATACTGCGTGAGTAGTGTTGACGTAGTACGTCCATGATTGAGTGCTTGCAAGTGTTCGTCTTTTTCTGTGAAATGCTTGCCCCACGTCCATGAATCACTATTTTCACGAGCTAGTCTCCAATTATTTTTTACAATTTCTGATTGCAAGTGTTTAACTGAGTCAAAACTTATAATTCCAAATCTATTTATACTCATTAACTAATCCTCTAAAGTTGATTTTGTCTAGTTCCTCTACTGTCCATGAAGTGGTAATTCGTTCCAAGTACCACTTGGTTGACTTGCCTGCTTGATTCCATACGTTAGCGTCATGAAACCTACGTGAGCTTATGATACGTTCATGAATATGTTCGTTGTTCATGCGTCTCCTTAATTCCCATAGCATTTTTGCCCACTTATCATCGTTAGCTAGCTTTTTCTCTAAGCCCTTGTCATAATCGATAAATATGGTTACGTCACCAAGTCTATCAAGAGTTGCCGAATCTTGCTGTCCACGTCCTGAGTATGTGAAGTCTTGTCCGTCACCAAAGGTATTCATAATGCTAGCGTCGTAATAGTTGTCATGTTTCCATGCAAGTGGATTCTGTGTTCTGTTCGGTACAGCTATGTAACCTTGTCCATCAAGCATAGCGTTTCTAATAAGCCCTGCATTACCGTCCATAGCATCGGCTTCGTCCCAAACATTGATACCACCACTTTCAAACTTGTCGACAGCAAGTCCTGTATGATATTTACCATGTGCGTCCATCTTACCCAATAGTTGAGCCTCAGACAACCCTGCTGAACATCCTATGTATTGAAAATCATTTTCTGTCATATCAATGGTCGGTGCTAGCTTATCCCAGACTTGTCTGGCAAGCGTGCTTTTTCCTGTGCCTGCTGGCCCAACCATACAAACCAACTGCTTGTAATATAGAGCCTCGAATACTTCCGAGAATTTAGGATGTACCATATCTTCGGTAATGGTGATGGTCGGCTTGTCTTTTATTTGAATATTGACAGGCTTCACCATATCTTCGGCTTTTTCAATCATTTCTGTTACATGTGATTCTAATCCGACGGCTAGTTCCATAACATCATCGGTAACCTCGTTCTTTATCTTGTCGGCTACAGCATCAACTATCATCGACTCCATGCTACCTGCCTTAGGCTGTGCAACTGTCTTGCTAGTATTCTCGGTGCTAGTTGTAGCGTTGTGTTCCTGCATTTTCGGTAAACTCGTTGGTAATGGTGGCAACGAATCATCATTTGGCTTGTCGTTACCAAGCAAAAATTCAATACGACTCTCATTGCTAGTCGTTTGTACCCACGATGATTTCTGTCCATTATCTTTGCATTTCTGAATCGCTTTTTGCTTTAGTTCAGCCGTCGTTAAACTTTCAAAGTAATTTCGGTCTCTCAAATTGTCCTCCAATTCGGTTTGTTATTATTAATTAATAGTGTATTCACTTTGTTACATACACTAATAATTAATTTAGATTTGCTAGCTCGATTTCACCACTAGCGATTTTCTTGGCTATTTGTTTACTGTCTAGGTCTAAAAACATGTTCCTATACTTGCTAGTTGTACGTGAGTAATTATAGAAGTATTTATCAAGTTCTATCTTTGAATCGATTAGTTGTACAACACAAGCACCGTAACTGTAAAATCTTGTTAAAGATTCACCCTTGTCATTTTCTAAGCTAATAACGTGATGATTATTGACCATTTTATTGGTGTTTGGATTTACGAATCCATGTGATTTTGATTTGATTTTTTCTAATGACATATTAAAAGCCACCTTTCTTTGTTTCCTCTATTGTTTCATGAATAATTTCATCAATTTGCTCGTTATTGTAATCTAATTTACAAACTCCATCTTTTCCCTCTTCTATGAGTTCGACAACTTCAGACCATAACTCTTGTTTTATTTCTGAATCATATAACTCATAAGCCCACCAATTTATTATAATATCATCATTAGGTTGATAGTTATGTGTTAGTATTCTTATAGCTTGCGATACTTTCATATTAGT
>Ga0209194_1002028_pt1 | contig 11401 bp, 10 predicted proteins | sample COGITO_mtgs_1004_FD_184787 | JGI IMG/M metagenome (GOLD analysis project Ga0209194, IMG submission 184787) | Pelagic marine microbial communities from North Sea - COGITO_mtgs_100413 (SPAdes) (version 2) | ecosystem: Environmental > Aquatic > Marine > Epipelagic ...
ACTCATTTATACTGGAGGTACCATCGGGATGGTAAAAGATCATGCATCAAAAGCCTTAAAAGCATTTGATTTTAGTCAGATTTTAGAAAATATACCTGAGTTAAAACAATTAGACTGTGAAATCACCTCTATTTCATTTGATGAACCCATAGATTCCTCAAATATGAACACACAATATTATGTTCAAATTGCAGAGATAATTGAGCAGAATTACGAACAGCATGATGGATTTGTTGTTTTAACAGGGTCAGATACCATGTCTTATATTTCCTCTGCCATTAGTTTTATGTTAGAGTATTTAACAAAACCAGTGATCTTCACTGGCTCACAATTGCCTATAGGCTATTTGAGAACGGATGCAAAAGAAAATTTAATTACTTCCATAGAAATTGCAAGTGCCTACGAAGATGGTCTTCCAATAGTAAGTGAAGTCTGTTTGTATTTTGAATACAAACTATACAGAGCCAACAGAACAACCAAGTTAAGTGCAGAACAATTTGAAGCATTTACCTCTATGAATTATCCTCCATTGGCAGAGAGTGGTGTTCACCTTAATTTTAATCAAGATTTCATAGAAGAGCCCACTTATGACAAAAAATTAATAGTTAGGAAGAACTTGTGTTCAGATATTGCTATTTTAAAACTTTTTCCAGGAATTCCAATGGCTGTTGTAAAAAGTATTTTAACTATAAACAATCTTAAGGGAATTGTTATGGAGACCTATGGGGCTGGGAATGCTCCAAATAACAAAGAATTTATAGACTTACTTTCTGACGCTATAACTAAGGGTCTTTTCATTGTAAATGTTACCCAATGCGTTGGCGGATCTGTTTTGCTAGGTCATTATGAAACAAGTTCTTTATTAAAAAACATTGGGGTTATAGACGCTAAAGATATCACTACAGAATCTGCTATTGCCAAATTGATGTATCTTTTGGGTGTAGGTGTTGAAAAGGATAAGTTTGCACATTATTTTAAGCAATCTTTAAGAGGTGAAATAACAAATAAGTAGTCTTTATGTTAAATCTTTTTGTTTTTGGCATTTCGTTTGCAAAAACTTTTTAAAATTTTTTAAGAAACCAACTATTTTTTGTTACTTGGTCGTCGAAATAAAAAATAGCGAAGATTAAATAATATTAAAATTAATTTTTCTAGCTAAAATTTTGTTTTTATGTAACAACTAGTTACAACTTTTAACACTAAAATTATTAAAAATTAATTACAAAGATGATGAAAAAAGTAGTAAATATCCTTACAGTAACAGGGTTCATGTTTTTTGGAGCTATTCAATCAGTATTTGCACAAGAGGCTGAGGTCGCTGAACAAACTTTTCACCAAGTATTAAAACAACGTTTTATTGAAGGTGGTCCATTTTTTATGGGAATTGTATTGGTAGCCCTTATCTTAGGTCTTGCAATTGCAATTGAAAGAATTATTTATTTAAACATGGCTACTACCAACACTAAGAAGTTGATGGCGAGCGTAGATGAGGCTTTAAGTTCTGGTGGTGTAGAAGCAGCAAAAGAAGTTTGTAGAAACTCTAAAGGGCCAGTAGCGTCTATTTTTTACCAAGGTTTAGACAGAGTTGATGAAGGTATCGAGTCTGCTGAAAAAGCTGTAATCGGTTATGGAGGAGTTCAAATGGGATTATTAGAAAAAAATATTTCTTGGTTATCACTTTTTATTGCATTAGCACCGATGTTAGGATTTATGGGAACTGTAATTGGTATGATTGGAGCTTTTGATGCCATTGCTGTAGCCAATGATATTTCTCCAGGAGTTGTAGCTGTAGGTATTAAAGTTGCCTTATTAACAACTGTATTTGGATTAGTTGTAGCGATTATTCTTCAAGTTTTTTACAATTACATCATCTCTAAAGTAGATAGTATTGTAAATAATATGGAAGATGCTTCTATCACTTTAATAGATTTATTAGTTAAATATAAAAAATAAGACGCCTTATGAATAGTAAACTTTCAAAAATACTTACCATCATAGTGGCTGTTATATCTGTTATAGGTATCGCATTATTTATTAATGTTTCAATTACTGATGATGTTCCAGAATCTATAAGCGGAGCCGTTGGACCTTTAATTGGTTTTTCATTGTACTTATTTTATGCATCAGTTCTTATTACTGTAGTATTATCTATAAGAGGGTTGGTGAAAAATCCAGAAAACTTAAAGAAAACAATGATTGGCCTTGGTGCTATGGGTGTTCTGTTAGTGATAGCCTATATTTTAGGTGATAGTGAGGCAGTATTAGATGCTCAAGGAAATGTGTTAAAAGGAGGGGAATTAGGATCTTCTTCAAACCAATGGGTAGGTAGCTTAATATGGTATAGTTCAATCCTAGTTCTAATTGGTGGCATATTTTTTGTATATGATCTAGCAAAAGGACTTGTAAAAAATTAATATATGGCAAGAAGAGAGACACCGGAAATTAATGCAGGGTCTATGGCAGATATTGCCTTCTTGTTATTAATTTTCTTCTTAGTAACTACCACCATGAATGTAGATTCAGGTATTTCTAAGAAATTATCAGAGAAACCACCACCAGATTATAAACCACCTATTATCAAGGAGAAAAATATCTTTGAAGTAAACATCAATAGAAATAATGATTTACTTGTAGAGGGTGAAATAATGGTTATTGATGAATTAAAAGAAGCTGCTGTCAAATTTATTGACAATGGTGGAGGTGATGGAAAACCAGGTGAAGATGGAACCCCAGGAACTCCATGTGACTATTGTGAAGGTGAAAGAAGCCCGTCTTCTTCAGATCATCCTAACAAAGCAATTATTTCTGTTCAAAGTGATAGAGGTACTGAGTATGGTACGTACATTGAAGTTCAAAACGAGTTGTTAAAAGCATATACTATTTTGAGAAATAGACTATCTCAACAACGTTATGGAATTTTGTATACAGAGTTAGAAAAAAGATATAAAGATAGTAGAGGATCAGATAAGGAAGAATTTAAGAAAAAAGTAGAGGATATTAAAACTAGTTTCCCTCAAATTATTTCTGATGCTGAACCAACTTCTGCTAATTAATTTAAAAACCTTCGATAGATGTCTAAGTTTAAAAAGAAGAAAAAAGGGATGCCTGCTGTAAATACAGCTTCATTACCAGATATTGTTTTTATGTTGTTATTTTTCTTTATGGTAACTACTACAATGAGAGAAACTTCTTTACAAATTGAAGCACCAAGATTACCAAGTGCTACAGAGATAAAGAAATTAGAACATAAAAGTTTAGTGAGTACTATATATGTTGGTAAAGCTAAAGATGCAAAGTATGGTACAGCCTACAATAGAATTCAATTAAATGATAAGATAGCAACACCTGAAGATGTGCCATCATTCATTTTAAGAGCAAGAGAAGAGGTCTCAGAAGGTGAAATTCCTTTTATGACTACTTCTATTAAAGCTGATAAAGAATCTAGTGTTGGAACGATTACAGACATTAGAATAAAACTAAGAGATGTAAATGCTTTAAAACTGAGTTATTCTACCCAAGCAGGAGCTGATAACTAACAGGATTTGAAAATTATATTAAAAAAGGGAATACAATTTTTTGTATTCCCTTTTTTATGTCCTAATTTTAAAAAATTCGAATAGCTATTTATGAAGAAACTACTTTTCTTTTTTTTTATTGGATGTTCAAGCATCGTATTTTCTCAAAAAGATTCTTTGCAGCTTGGTTCTAAATATGCAGAGGATCAGTTGTATTTTTTAATTTCTTATAATCAATTATTTGATCAGCCATCACTTGTTAAAGGAAGTGGTTTTTCCTACGGTTTATCTGGAGGTTTTATGAAAGACCTTATGTTAAATAAAAAGGGGAGTGTTTCTATGGCCCTAGGGTTTGGCTACAATTATGATTTATTAAATCATGGCCTTACCATTACTGAGGATAATAATGAAGTTACTTTTCAAGTAGATAATTCTGGTGCCATAAACACACTTACTATCCATAATTTAGAATTTCCATTTGAATTTAGATGGAGAAATTCTGATGCACAAACCTATAATTTTTGGAGAGTTTATATGGGAGTAAAGGCAAGCTACAATGTATCTAATAATTTTAAATTTACAGACCAATCAAATTCTTTTTCCTATAAAAATGTGTCTAGATTTAATTCATGGCAATATGGGCTTACGCTCTCTGTTGGATATGATGTTTTTACAGCACATATGTATTATGGATTAACACCCATGTTAAAAGACACTATGCTTGGAACAACCGATATTTCCTCTAAGACAATTAGAATAGGATTGATTTTTTATTTACTCTAAGACAAAGTAATATCTCTTTTTTATTTAGATCACTTCAGAGAAGAATAAAACAAACTGACATACTATACCAAGCGAAAAACCAACAATAAGTTCTACTGGTGTGTGTGCTTTCAAATACAATCTAGAACTTGCTAAAATCCCAGATAAAATAACCAATACAATTATGATAGGTAGTAAAGGTAAATTATTAAAATTTGTCATAATTAAAAAAAACCCTAGCATATTACCCATAGATACTAGATGTAAGCTAGATTTTAATTTTATACTAAAAAGGATATAAATACAAGCTAAGCTTAGCGAAGTTCCAAAAAACAAGATACCTAAATTTCTTATTGTTGGAATCTGTATGACAGTACTTCCTAAAAAATATAAAACTACAATCATAAGAATAACAGGGAAACGTCTTTCTTTTATGGTTGAAACTTCATAATCTTTTATCATCATGAATCTTTTTAAAAAAACCAATAATAACAATGGAACTAGATAGGTAAGCACAAAAACTAACCCCAATACAATTAGTTGCATTCTCTTTACAAGAGATTGTGAAATAAAAGTGAAGTATAATAAAACACCTATAGTTGGTAAGACAATAGGATGTAGAATGGTAGATATAATTTTATGTAACCTCATTTATATTTCCTTTCTCAAACGAGCTACAGGGATATCTAATTGCTCTCTGTATTTGGCTACTGTTCTTCTGGCTATAGGATATCCTTTCTCTTTTAAAAGAACAGATAATTTATCATCTGTGTAGGGTTTCCTTTTATCCTCTTTATGTATAACAGTTTCTAATATTTTTTTAATTTCTCTTGTAGAAACATCTTCTCCTTGGTCATTTTTCATAGATTCAGAAAAGAATTCTTTTATTAATTTTGTGCCGTAAGGAGTTGAGACATATTTACTGTTGGCAACTCTAGAGATTGTAGAAACATCCATATTAATAATGTCTGCGATATCTTTCAAAATCATGGGTCTCAACTTTCGCTCATCACCAGTTAAAAAATAATCATATTGATATTGCATAATGGCGTTCATAGAAATTAATAGCGTTTGTTGACGTTGTTTGATGGCATCAATAAACCATTTAGCAGCATCTAATTTTTGTTTAATAAAAAGGACTGCATCTTTTTGAGACTTACTTTTTTCAGTAGATTCTTGATACCCTTTTAGCATATTATGGTATTCTCTAGACACATGAAGTTCTGGTGCGTTTCTTGAATTAAGAGTTAAATCTAATTCGCCATCTAAAATTTTAATGCTAAAGTCTGGAACAATTTGTTCTGCTATTTTATTGTTACCAGCATAAGAGCTCCCAGGTTTTGGATTTAATTTAGAGATTTCTGTTATTGAATCTTTAAGGGTTTCTTCATCTATATTAAATTTTTCAAGTAGTTTCTTGTAGTGTTTTTTAACGAAGTGATCAAAGGCCAATTCTAAAATTTGAATAGCTAATACTCTGGTAGTTGTTTCTTTTTTTGATTTTAATTGTATGATTAAAGACTCTTTTAGGTTTCTAGCACCAACTCCAATGGGATCTAGTGTGTGAACTACATTTAAAAGAACTTTTTCAACTTTTTCTTCTGTTGTAAATATGTTTTGAGTAAAAGCTAAATCATCTACTAAATCTGCTAAATCTCTTCGTATATAGCCACTATCATCTATGCTCCCTACTAAAAATTCTGCAATAGCGTTTTCTTCATCGAGAAGTCTACATGTATTTAACTGCTCTCGTAAAGATTGATGAAATGTTTTTCCTGCCGCATATGGAACATGTTTCTCTTCATCATCTGAAGAATAATTATTCGCTTGTGTTTTGTAGTTTGGAATTTCATCATCACTTAGATAATCATCAATATTGATGTCTTCAGCATCTATTTTTTCTGTTCCATCATCCTCAAAATCATTTTCTAAACTATCTTCAAAGTCATCAGACTCTTCTTTTCCTGTGTCTAAAGCCGGATTTTCTTCAATTTCTTGCTTTAGGCGTTCTTCAAATGCCTGTGTTGGCAATTGAATCATTTTCATTAATTGAATCTGCTGAGGAGATAGCTTTTGGGAAAGCTTAAAGTTTAGACTTTGTTTTAGCATGTTCTAAAGGTACAAAAAGAACTGAATTAAAACTCAGCATTTTGTGGAGTTCTAGGGAATGGGATTACATCTCTAATATTACCCATACCTGTAGCAAATTGCACCAACCTTTCAAACCCAAGTCCAAAACCAGAATGAACAGCGGTTCCAAATTTTCTAGTGTCTAAATACCACCATAATTCTTTTTCGTCTATATCTAGAGCAGCCATTTTTTCTTTTAACACGTCTAAGCGTTCCTCACGTTGAGCTCCTCCAACAATTTCACCAATTCCAGGAAACAAAACGTCCATAGCTCTTACTGTTTTTCCATCCTCATTTAAACGCATATAAAATGCTTTTATATTAGCTGGATAATCAAATAAAATTACTGGACATTTAAAATATTTTTCTACTAAAAAACGTTCGTGTTCAGATTGTAAATCTGCACCCCATTCATTTATTAAAAATTGAAATTTTTTCTTCTTGTTAGGTTTGCAGTTTCGTAAAATATCAATTGCTTCTGTATAACTTACCCTTTTAAAGTTATTCTCTACAACAAAATTTAATTTTTCTAGCAATGTCATTTCACTTCTCTGCAATTGTGGTTTTGTTTTTTCTTCATCTGCAAATCGCTTATCTAAAAATGCTAAATCGTCTTTACAATGCTCTAAAACATATCTTAGTACAGATTTAATAAAATCTTCAGATAAATCCATATTACCATCTAAGTCCATAAACGCTACCTCTGGCTCAATCATCCAAAACTCCGCTAAATGACGAGTTGTGTTCGAGTTCTCAGCTCTAAAAGTAGGTCCAAAAGTATACACTTTACCTAATGCCATTGCATAGGTTTCTGCCTCAAGTTGTCCAGAAACAGTTAGGTTAGTTTCTTTCCCAAAAAAGTCTTGTTTATAATCGATACTTCCATCTTCATTTAGAGGTGCTTTGTTTGTTTCAAAATTTGAAACACCAAACATTTCTCCAGCACCTTCTGCATCTGACCCTGTGATAATAGGTGTATTAACGTAGTTGAAACCATTTTCTTGAAAATACTTGTGAACAGCAAAAGATAATTTAGAACGAACTCTCATAACCGCACTAAACGTATTTGTACGAACTCTTAAATGGGCCTGTTCTCTTAAAAATTCAAGACTATGTTTTTTAGGTTGAATTGGATATTCATCTGGGTTTGAATCTCCTAATATCTGTAATGTAGAAACTTGTATTTCTACAGTTTGTCCTTTTCCTAGACTCTCTACTAGTGTGCCAGTAATACAAACTGAAGCTCCAGTTGTAATTCTTTTTAAGGTCTCTTCTTTTGTTTTTTCAAAATCAACAACACATTGAATGTTATGAATTGTAGAACCATCATTTAGAGCAATAAATCGATTGCTTCTAAATGTTCTTACCCATCCTTTTAATGTAACTTCTTGTAAAGTTATATCTGATTGTAATAATTCGGCTACACTACTTGTTTTCATTATTCACACTAATTTTATGTTATCCTAAATACAAAAAAGCAAAGATACTTTTTTGAAAAACATTCACCAATGAATACATTAGTAATCCTACTAGTTTATTTAAGGTTCTATTTTTCTTCCTGAGGAATAATTTTTATAGAAGGCTCTTTCAAAACTTCTTTGTTGGCAATTTTATCTTCAAAAGTTAGTAATAAGGAAGGTAGTAGTAATAGGTTAGAAACCATTGCAAGTAGTAGGGTAATAGAAACTAATCCTCCTAAAGCAATTGTTCCTCCAAAACTAGATACAGTAAACACTAAAAATCCAAAGAAAAGCACTATGGAAGTATAAAACATACTAACTCCTGTCTCTCTTAGAGCCGCATATACAGACTTTCTAATTTTCCAATTATTAGCAATTAATTCCTGTCTATATTTTGCTAAAAAATGAATGGTATCGTCTACTGATATACCAAAAGCAATACTAAATACTAGAATGGTAGAGGGTTTTATTGGAATCCCAAAAAATCCCATTAAACCGGCAGTAATTAATAATGGCAGCATATTTGGAATGATAGAAATTAAAATCATTCTAAAAGATCTAAACATCCAGGCCATAAACAAAGCAATTAGAAGAATTGCTAAGGATAATGAAAAAACAAGATTCCCAATTAAATAATTGGTTCCTTTTAAGAATACCAATGCTTTTCCTGTAAAAGAAACATTATAACGTTCGGAAGGAAATTCCTTTTCTACTATCTGTCTTAACCGTTCCTGTATCACATTCATTTTGTCTGTGCCAATGTCCTTCATAAAAGTAGTAATACGAGCAAATTGCCCAGTAGAATCAACAAAGTTGTTTAACATATCGGAATTTCCGTCAGAGTTTTTAGTGTATTCAAAGATGTAATTTTGCTCTTGTGATGTAGGGAGTTGATAGTATTTAGGTTTCCCTTTATAGTATGCTTGTTTAGAGTATTTGACGAGGTTAACAATAGAAACAGGTTTAGATAATTCTGGAAAAGATTCTATTACTTCATTAATTTTATCCATCCTTTTTAGCGTAGATAGCTTCATAACACCTTTCTCTTTTTTTGTGTCAACTAAAATCTCTAAAGGCATGATTCCTCCAAACTCATTTTCAAAAAATTTGATGTCTTTAAAGAAGGCTTTTGTTTTTGGCATATCTTCTATGAGACTTCCTGAAACACGAATTTGGTATAAACCAATAATTCCAAGAATTATAATAACTACGGTTGTTATGTAAACAGCTATTCTTTGTTCTCTTACCATTTTTTCCATCCAATCCACCACATTTTCCATCCATCTTCTTTCTAAATGATTTAAATGTTTCTTTTTAGGTGGCTCCATGAAACTATAAATAATAGGGATAATTAGAAGAGCTAAGACAAAGATGCTTAAGATATTTATTGAAGCAAGAATACCAAACTCTCTTAAGAGTTGACTTTTCACAAAAACAAAAGTAGCAAAACCAGATGCGGTAGTGATATTAGTCATTAATGTGGCATTACCAATTTTAGAAATTACACGTTGTAATGCTTTTGCTTGTTGTCCGTGTGATTTTATTTCTTGTTGGTATTTATTGATTAAAAACACAGCATTTGGAACCCCAATAACAATAATTAATGGTGGTATTAATGCTGTTAAAACAGTAATTTCATATCCAAATAATCCAATAAAACCAAAGGCCCATGTAACACCAATAGTTACAACCAAAAGCGTAATAAATGTTGCTCTGTAAGAGCGAAAAAAGAAAAAGAAAATAATTCCTGTTATAAGAAGTGCTCCTAGTACAAATAATTGTATTTCATCAATAATATTTTGAGCATTTATTGTTCTTATATACGGCATTCCAGAAACACGAACATCTAAGTTGTTTTCTTTTTCAAATCGATTAATAATGGGTATTAATTTATCAAATACAAAGGCTTTTCTGACAGGAGTATTTACAATTTTCTTATCTATATAAATAGCCGTTTGTATGGTTCCAGTTTTTTTATTGTATAAGAGGTTATCATAAAATGGAAGCTTTTCAAATAGCTCCTTCTTAATTGAATTTACTTTTTCTTGGGAGGTGATTTTTTCTTCATAAATAGACTCTAAAACAAACTTTCTGTTTTTTGTGTCTTTTTTTAATTTTTTCACATCGGCTATAGACAATGTAAATTCTACTTCAGATAAAGAATCAAAAGATTTTGCAAGTGAGTTCCAAGCATTAAATTTATCAGTTGTAAAAACAGAAGAATCTTTTACAGCAAGCAAGACTAAATTTCCCTCTTCACCAAAAATTTCAAGAAATTTATTGTACTGGATATTTACTTCATGATTTTCAGGTAAAAGGTTTGCTTCTGTGTAAGAAAACCTCATGTTTTTCATTTGAAAAACCAATAAAGTAGTAATGATAGCAATTAAAATGAGTATTAGGTATCTGTTTTTTAAGATAATTCTTGACACTCTAGTCCAGAAGTTCATTGCTATATTATGTTAAATTGAAGATGTAATTTCATAATTATGTATGCCTTTGTTTAAAAATTAAGTTTAAACAGTCATAATTTCTTTTTCTTTCAAAGCTAAAAGCTCTTCAGTCTTTTTCACAAAATCATCTGTAAGTTGCTGAATATCTACCTCTATATTTTTTTTTAAGTCATCAGAGATATCTAGTTTTTTAATTTCGTTATTAGCTTCTTTTCTGGCATTTCTTATACCAACTTTCGAATGCTCTGCCTCTCCTTTAGCTTGTTTAGCTAGGCCTCTTCTTCGTTCCTCTGTTAAAGGAGGTACATTAATAATAATATTTTCGCCATTATTCATTGGGTTAAAACCAATATTAGCTTTCATAATAGCCTTTTCAATTTCTGCTAACATTTGTTTCTCCCATGGTTGAATACTTATAGTTCTGGCATCTGGAGTATTTACATTTGCAACTTGTCCTAAAGGTGTTTGAGAGCCATAATAATCTACCATAATATTAGATAGCATAGAAGGAGAAGCTTTTCCAGCTCTGATAGTTCTTAATTCTTTAATTAAAAAATCGATAGCTCCTTGCATTTGTTCTTTTGCAGAATCTATGATAAATTCTATTTCTTCGTTCATTTCTATATGGTTGTTTTAGTGATTGACGATGGTACCAATTTGTTCTCCTGAAATTAATTTTAGAAGATTTCCATTTGTGTTCATGTCAAATACTATGATAGGGAGTTTGTTTTCTTCACTTAATGTAAATGCAGTCATATCCATTACTTTTAAGCCTTTACTTATTACATCTTTGAAAGTTATGGTATTAAACTTTACAGCAGATGTGTCTTTTTCTGGATCAGCATTATAGATACCATCTACGCGAGTTCCTTTTAAAATTGCATCAGCGTTTATTTCGATAGCTCTAAGAACAGCTGCAGTATCAGTTGTAAAATACGGGTTACCAGTTCCAGCACCAAAAATCACTACTCTTCCTTTTTCTAAATGTCTAATAGCCTTTCTTTTAATGTAAGGCTCTGCAATTTCTTTTATTTGAATAGCCGTTTGTAATCTAGTATATACTCCTTCGTCTTCTAAAGCA
>Ga0209194_1002029_pt1 | contig 11399 bp, 17 predicted proteins | sample COGITO_mtgs_1004_FD_184787 | JGI IMG/M metagenome (GOLD analysis project Ga0209194, IMG submission 184787) | Pelagic marine microbial communities from North Sea - COGITO_mtgs_100413 (SPAdes) (version 2) | ecosystem: Environmental > Aquatic > Marine > Epipelagic ...
ATACAAACAGCTAAAGCTGCTGGTATTGATACTGAAGAAGTAGAAGATTCATTCTATTCAAGACTATCTGATGCACCACAATTAAAATATTCTTTAGCTAAGTCAGGAGTTAATCCATTAACAAGAGAGTTTCTTTTTGGTTTAAAACATAATCAATTTACAGATCAAATGGATGTATTTACAAATGTTTCTGAAAACAAAGATGAGATACTATCTAATTTTCTTACTAAAAGAAGAAAGCAAGATTTAAATAATTCAAAAGAAGTTAGAAATCTTATATCAGTAACTGGAGCATTATCACAAATAGCTTTAGAAACTGATATTAAAAAAGGATTGATTGAGGTAAACCCAGACAATACAACACCTATGTATTTAGTAGGAGATATTTCTAGAAGTAGATTTACCACTATGCATAGAAATAAAGCTGATGCTATAAGAACTGCACAGCTACAAGGTCATTTATATTACACACCATTAGGTAATAAAACTAAAGTAACCACAGTTAATGTTCCTCTTAGGGCAGTAGGCTTTCATCCTAGAATATACAATGTAGGTAATGAAGGTGCTATGTCTAATCCTTATAACAAACAAGGAGAACAATTATTTGGCATAGAATCTAGCAGCATTCTTTTAAATAAAGTATCAGAAGAAAACATTGAACCATTGGTAGGTCAAGCACCTAGAACAAAGTTTAGTCTTAAAAGAACAGCAGGTAGATTAGATAACGCTACAGTTCAAGAGTTAATGGAAGAAGCTAATTATAATAATTTAGCTCAGGTTGCATTTAGAAATATGAATGATCCTTCTAAATCTACAAATCCATATATTTTAAATCTTATGGAATTAACTGATCCTAGAAGTTCAGAAGTTGATTTATTTGGTGGCTCTGAATTTATTGCTGCTACATTAGAATTAGATAAAAAATTTATAGACAGAATGATGATGTCATATATTTTAGATCAAAATACAAAAAAAGATAATTTATCTGTTGTTGAAGAAATGCCAACTAAAGAACAAATAATTGAAGCACAAGAAGTAATTAAAGAAATTACAGATGCATCATTAGAAAATTTTCCTGAATACATTGTTGTATATAGAGGCGGAAATATTAAAGATAACTATAATGTTATTCCAGTTACTACAAGCAAAGAAGCAGCAAATAAATTTTCATTAGTTGATGAAACACAAGAAGTAATTAAAGAATTTTTAGTACCTAAATCAAAAGTTCTTGCAAATATGAATGCATTAATGATGCAAAAAAGTCAAATTAATTTTTCTCCTATACAAAGTCAAACTTCTAAACAAGTATATAGTTATGCTGATGAAATGGAGTTGCTTGTTAATAGAGAAGACTTAGAAATATCTGGTATAGATAGAGTGCCTGAAATAGAAGTTAAAAAAATTCACGAAAGAATACAAAAAGAAAAATCAAAAGGCGAAGAAAATACTAGAGAGTTTATACAGCAAGAACTATTAGGATTAGGTGGATTAAATGAACCTATTCTTAGAACAATGGATGATAGAGAGTTTGCTAATGAACAAAATAAATTAAAACAATTAATTAATAACATTGATCTTTCATCTATTAATCAAGAGCAGTTATTAGAATTGCTTAATCATCCTGCATTAGTCGAAGCTGAACAAAGAATGTTTAGCATTCCTATATACGAAGAAGAAATACAAACACAAACTGTATTAGATTTAATTAATAAATCTAATAGTTATGCAGGTAATACTGTAGAACAAGGTAAAAAAGCTACATTTTTACTCGGACTTCCAGCATCAGGTAAATCATATTTTGCAGAGCAACTAGCAACAGAACAACAAGCAGCCATTATAGATTCAGATGATGCTAAAAGAATCTTGCCGGGATTTGGTAGTGGACTAGGTGCAAACTCAGTCGCACCTATGTCAAGTAAATATAGCAATATAGTATTAAAAACATTAAGCGATAATGGTAGTAACATTATTATTCCTAGTGTTGGTAGTAGTAGAAAGTATCAGAGCATAGAAAAGAAAATAAAAATGCTACAAGATAAAGGCTACGAGGTAAGTGTTGGTCTTATTGATACAGATTTTAACCATGCTTTAATTAGAATGTTAAATAGATTTGTAGATAGCGGAAGGCTTATAGCTACAGATTATTTTGTTGATGTTGATAATACGCCAAGAGATACCTATAATGAATTAAAGAGAACAGGCTTAGTAACTAACTTTGCGTTCTTAAATAATAACTTTGCACAGGGGCAACAGACAGTTGAAGAAGACAATACCCAACTATTTCGCCAGTTCGGAAGTCCAAGACAAATTGGAATCGGAGATGTTCGACAAAGCTATGCAGAACGAACAAGACTATCTGAAGCTATTGAAGAAGCAGTCATTGAAGTCAAAGCCCAAGAAGACAAAGCAAGAGCAGGAAATTATACCTCTCTTGTAAGTAGCAAGGCTTCTCCTGAAGCACAGTATGCTGTACTCGAACAGCTTAAATTAAGTAAAAATACTCCTTCCGATCCTAATCCTAACGATGTTATTGATTCGTCTATCAGTAATTCAAATAGAATTAAATACTCATTAAAAAATAGTAAGCCATTAAATAATAATGCGATGGATTTAATTAGCGACCTTACTGTATATGATGAAATAAATGGTAAAGAAAGCACCATTAGTTTATTACTTAAAGGTAAGTATGAATTTGAAAATACTTTTGCTCCAAGTAAATTAAGAGAAGAAATTATAGATAGATACTCAGGGCTTGTTGCTTCTGATTATTCTGTTGGTAGAAAAAATCCAGAGATAGGAGATAAGATTTTACTTGCTAGTAATTCTGCTGCTGCTGCTGCATTTTTTGCTGATAGATCAGGCGAGATATTTATGCAATCTTTTCAACATGGGTTTCCAATCTATGACAAAGAACAAGGATTAACTACTGTAAGAAGTGCATCTAATTTAAAAGGTTTTGAAGGACAAGAAGTAATACCACCAGCTAAAATATTTGAAGGCATACTTAGAAATAATGATGGTAATAAATTAATGTTATGGCAGGCAGTCATGCGTGTACAAAGAGAAACTAGATTTGATAAAGAAGGTAGAGCAGTAAAAGTTACAGATGCCCACAGAAAACAAGCAGCCCAAGCATTAAAAGATTATCCAGAGTTACAAGTAATGGCTGATCAATATCAGTTTTGGAATAAACATATCGTACAGTTTCTTGTAGATACTGGAATGCTTACAGAAAAAACAGCAAACATATGGACAGCTAATAGTGATTACATACCATTCTTTAGACCATTAGAAGGAATGGAAACAGGATTTAAAGGTCCACAAATATTTGGTGGGCTATCAATTAATCCATTTAAAGTAGCTAAAGGTAGTGAAACTAAAGATATTGTTGATCCAATTACAGGTATATCTAGAAATTTAAGAGCAGCTATTACAATGGGAATGAAGAATGTTGCTATGAATAGAGCAATGCGTAACTTTGTTTTAGAAGGTACTGCTAAACAAGTCAAAGGAACTAAAGGTCCAAGACCTAAAGTTGGTCATGTAAGAATTAGAGTAGAAGGAGAAACAAAAACTTTTGAAGTTGTTGATCCTTCAAGATACCAAGCAGCTACTATATTTTTAAATGGAGATTATGTTATAGAAAATTCTGCAGGTTCTATTGCTGATAGATTTTTTAAATCAGTTAAATCAATAAGATCACAACTTATTACATTGTCGCCTAGCTTTTGGATTGCTGCTTTTATGAGAGAAACTTTTTCAGTTACTGCTTTATCTGGTGCAAGATTAAATAAACAAATACCTTTTGTTTCACAGTTTAAAAACTTTGCTAAAGTTTTAACTGGCAAACTTACAGGAAATTTACCAGAAAGCTACCTTGAATTAAGACGAGCAGGAATAGTAACAGGATATGACAATGTTGTTTCTACAGTTACAGACACTGAAGAATTAGTTAAAAAATTATATAACAAAGAAATAAAACAATCTCGTTCAACTATTAGAAAAATTACAACATTACCATTTGATGCTTTTGTAAAACTATTTGAATTGTTTGGTGAGGTTAACCCAGCTATTGATGCTGCAGGTAGGATGGCTGTTTGGGAAGATACAATTAATAGAACAGGTAATTTAGCAGAGGCTAATTTTCAAGCATTAGAAGTATTAAACTTTACTAAAAAAGGAAACAATCCTTTAATGCAAAACTTAGCTAGTTGGACTATGTTTTTAAATCCAAGAATACAAGGTGTAGATGTTTTTGGTAGAGGATTAGTTGGTAGATATGGCATTGGAAAAACTTTAAGTAGAGCACCAAGAATGGCAGGTGTGTGGAGTAGAGTATTATCTGTTATGGCTGGTGCTACATACTACTATATGCTAGTAAGAGATTCTGAAGAATACAAAGAAATGGACGATGATATTATTAATAATAATATTATTATACCTGGCAGTATGAACCCTACTGGATATACATTTAAAATACCAAAAGCTTTTGAAGTTGGTGCATTAGCTGTAACTTTTCCAGAAAGAATGCTTAGATATATGGATGGTACGGATGAAGGCAGAGATTCTATTAATGCATTTAAAAAAATATCTATGTCAACTATTGCCATTAATCCATTGCAAGTTTCTGCCATAGAACCAATCGCAGAAAATTGGTTGAACTATGATTTTTATACAGGCAATAAAATTATTCCTAGCTATTTAGAAACAATGGCTAAAGAAGATGGTCAGTTAATTTATAGACCAACAACTCCTGAAATGTTTAAAGCTGCAGGTGATTGGTGGGATACAAGTCCTTTGTATGTAGAGAATACTGTAAGAGGATATGGTGGAACATTAGGTGGGTATGCTATTAGTATTGCAGATCAAATATATAAAGATAATTTTTCCGATGTACCAGCACCTGAAAAACAATTATATGAATTACCAGTTATAAGTTCATTTGTTGCAAGCCCAGAAGGAACCCAGAAGCAAAATTTATTTTATGACCTTTATAGAAATGCAGCAGATTTGCGAAGGGCTTTTGGAATATTAGAAAAAAAACTAGTTGACGAGGGTGATGTTGGTGCTTTAGGTTTTACAGATGAATATAATTTAGGAATGGCTGATGCTTTGAAAGAGATAGATTCAACTCTAGGTGAATACGCTGAGGAGTTAGCTGAGTTACGAGAGTTAGAAACCCAAGTAAGAAACAGTCCTAATTTCAACTCACAGCAAAAAGCTGAGTTACTGCTACAAATTAAAGAAAATAGAAATGATGTTTTGGCAAGTGTACCAGACTTAAGAAAATTCTATTATCAAGAAATAGAACCCCAAGCTAGATCAAGCGACTTAGATTTAAGCAACTAGTATTAAACATTAACCTGTTAATACTTATATGATCTATCCTTCACAGATTTTTTTTCTCTGAGCTTGAGCTAGAACTTAGAGCTATAGGCTTTTGAAAAATAAAAAATAGTGCTTCCCCGATTCTGGGGTTACATCTGGTGTAAATTATTTTTTGTGGAGTGAAACAAAATGCTCTGCATCTACTAAGACTAGAGGCTTACTCCTGTTTCTTTTGATAACAACTAAAGGCTCATAGTCCTTGCAGTTTGATTCAGCCTGTTCGTATGCTTTCCATACATTGACTGCCTCTTGATTCTTACATTCGATTGAGTAAGGGAATTGATCTCTTGATTGCTTACCCATGATGATGTCCTCTCCCTGACTTCCCATAGGTCTTGATTCCAAGTCCTCTTTATCCAAAGATAAAACCTCAACCAATAGATTAGTAAACCATTGCTGGAGTTTGCGACCTTTCGCTTTGGCACTTGATGTTTTCATTCTTCGTAAACAAAAACCATAAACTCATCCTCATCTACTCTAATCATGCCTACCACATCTTTGCCTTTAAACTTTCTTTCTGCCCCAGCAAAAGTCTTAGCCTTAACTATAGGCGTATCAATCTTATAGTCCTCATCCTCTCCCTCTATGATTAACGATTTAAGTATTGTCATTGATAGAGTTCTCCATTAGTTTGTAATCCTTTCTTGTCTCTGCAAGTTCTTGCAGTTCATCCCATTTATAAAATTGCTGTGTCTCTGCATCCCAAAAGTTCCCTTTTTTTTCTTCGTGATAAGAAACTTTAATTGAGTAATTGACATTCTTAGTATCTATAAAATCCTGTATCTCTTGTTTGATCTCATCATTACTAGGGATATGATCAAACTCAAAGTAAAAAAATGGATTGATTACAACTTGTTTGACTTTATTTTTTGATACCCACTTTGCCATTTAGACTTTATCCTTTTTATTAATGTGTTTTTCTTTTCTTCTTTTTCAAAACCTATTGGCAAATTAACCAAAGAGTTCTTCGATTCTCTCAACTTTACTGATAGCATTTTCTTCTCCATCCTTATTCCCCCTCTCATGTTTCAATGGCTTGATCACAAAGAAATCTTTATGCTCAGGGTATGAGTGTATAAAGTACCTTGCATAATAACCTATAAAATCATTTGATATTTTAAATGCATTACCTTTAGTTATTATATCTGTTTCCCATCTAATCCTTGAAACTACAGCCCAATGCGAGTAATGAGTTCTGCCTGACCTAATTGCCTCAAAAGTAAATTTTTGAAACAGAACCCACACTTGAGGATTTTTTTTATGCCAAGCCCACCACTTGCATTTTGTTTCGTCTATGTCTGCGACCATTCTGATTTACCATACTCAAGTATAATTTCTTCTAGTTTTTCTCTAGCATCTTTGTTATCCATTAGTTCTGATCTGCTTTGAATGTTGAGATCATATCTAAGTAGCTGTGCTGTTTCTTCTACATCAAGCCCCTCAATCTCCCATTCTGCTTTATCATGTTTATCAGCCATAAATAATTGGAAACTTCTCTCTCTGCATAGCAGTCCAGCTTTAGCAACTGCTTTCTCTCCATCTGTTTTATTCTTAGGTACAACAGGCTCATCTTGATCATTGAGTAAAACCATAGCCACTTGATACCTACTGCCTACCCAATCTCTCAATAGGCTATCAGGTATATCATTGGGATGAACAGCAAGGGTAAGGATATATCCATTCTTATCTTGCCTAATAGCAATCTTGACTGATTCAAAATTGATTGTTGCCCTTTTCATTTGTTCTTCATAATCATGCATCTTTTTTTTCCACCATCTCTTTTGTTTTTAATTTTGTAAAATAACAACCAATAAATCCATGTAAATCTACATCAAAGTCATGTATCACTTGATGCGATTCATTATCAGTCTCTAAAGTTCTTTTGAATTTTTTTATTAATTGACCTGTTTTTTTATCTTCTATTTCTATAATAATGTTTACATCAAAATGATCGCTAACATATGTTGATTTACTCATTTTTTCTTCTCCTTTTTTTTCTTATCTTTACCAAAAATCTTTTCCCAATTCTCAGCGTATTGTTTTTGATTGTCTCCTTTTCTTCTCTTAGAACCTTTACCCATTCTGTTTCTCCATCCAACTTTTATAACTTAATTCAGCCCAAGCGATTGCATCAATGCCATTCATAACCCACCACATATTTTCTTTGCCTGTTCTGTGGCAATCCATGTGATGATCAGCACATAAAGGAACAGCCCATTCATCTCCATTCTTCATTCCCCAGCCTCTTTGATCAGCGTGTCTAAGATGATGAGCCTGAACCTCTGTAGTTCCACATATCAAACAAGGATGTTTTCTAATGTGGGCTAAGTACTTCTGACTTCTGACTTTGACTTTGTTTGCCATTAATCAGGTTCAACAATGGTGATGTACCCATCCTCTACTGAATCTATTTGAAAATCAAAAGCATCATCTCTGCATTTATCCCAATCAATAGACTTATCATTGTGATCATATCCACTCAATACAAGTTCTTTTGCTTGTTCATCATCAATGGCTTGTACTTTAATCTTATAACAAACAGTTTCAGTAGCATTGACCACAAAAGTTTTTACCTTAGGTTTGGATTCCTCTACTAGTTCTGCTAAATCCTCAGCAAAACTAATAAAGTTTCTAGGTTTATGAATCTCATTTAAAGTATCCAGCTTATCTGCTGGTACATCCTTGAGATGCTTAGGTATTTCTTTCTCCATAATTATTAACTCCTTAATATTTAAAATGGCATATCATCATCTTCGACTTTTACACTAGCCTCAGATACAACACTATCAACTGCCTCTTGTTGAGCCTTTTCCTTATCACTCTTGTAAGTATCTATCTCCAAGACTGTATAAAGATAAGGTGTATGTTCATTCGTTTTTGGATTAGGATTCTTAGAAACCCTGTTCCACATAGCCACAGATAGATCAACTCCTTTCTCATGCCTTGTATCTGTTTTGATAAACTCAACCATCTCCCTCAGTAGATCAGCCCCAATGGTGATGGTGCTTTTATAATCAGGATGAGTTTCTTTATTCTTATATCCATTCTTGAATATGTTACCTGTTGCTTTAGGTTTGTTTTGATAATCAGACATTTTCTATTTCCTCTTTTTTAGTTTTAAATAATCCCAACACTTCTTCGTATTTGGCTGGGTGCTTTTCTTCTAAGACATCAATGTATGCTTTGTTGCTCTTAAAAATTCCATTCAATTCTTTTACAGTATCAGGCAATGCTAAAGGTATTTTTAATCCCTCAACAATAGTAGTAGCCCAACCCTCATCATGTTCTTCAGGCTCAGTCTTAGGCTCTGCTTTAGCTTTAGGTTCTGCCTTAGGTTTATGCTCTGCTTTTGTATCTTGAGGCAAGTCCTCTCCAGCATAGATGTAATGTCCTAGTCCAAACATAGCCAAGCATTTAACAAGGCATCTCATCTTTGCATTGTTTACATCTGTTGATGATGGTTCAGCTATGGAGTTATTCCTGTTATCCATTACAGCCAATGGCATTTCTCTCTGTAGTTCTCCTATCTGTACTCTGCATCTAACCTCAGCAGTTCCATTAGGGTATCTACAAAAAGGAGTTCCATCATCTGCCTGATAAAAATTATAAGTAGCCTCAGGATAATTCTCCATCAACACTCCCCAAGCCCAAGCCCATGATAGATAAGTCAAATTCATTTTCTTTTCAGTCTGACTTGATAAATCTATCTTGCTTAATTTATCCCATACACTTTTATAGGTGTGTTCAACCTTTACTTTATTTGTCATTTTGTAAACCTCTTACAATTTCTAATATTAATTTCCCATCCATTGTTACAAACGCATCCCATGTCAATTTATGCGACCTTACAATTACTCTTGAAAAGTCTTGAATGAGAATGTGTTTATCATCTTCAAAAGCAAATTTGATATAGGGTATTTGTGCATCTCCAATTACCCTCATCATTCCTATTATTTTTCTAATGACTTCATCATCAGTTACTTTTAAATCTCCAGCTTTTAGATCACTCATTCCATTTCCTCATAATGATATGCATTGACATCATCCTTTAGCACTTTATCTGCATAATGATTTGGATAATCTTCACTATCTTTTGGTGGTCTAAATACAAAGATGCTATCCAAACTATTCTCTCCCCATCCCTCAATGCTATTTTTGAGATCATGCATTTCTCTAAGCCCTATATCTCCACACTCAATCAATCCATTGATTGCATCAATCATTTTATTTCTAACCTTAAGCACTTGCCTTGCTTGATCTTTAGTTAATTTATAACTCATTTTCTTTACTCCATTTTTTATATTGATTGCACCATTCACTAACCTTGCAATAGTTCCCTGTACATCTGATAGGCTCTCCCTTTCTCTCTACCATCTCATACTCATCACTATCTTTTTCTTTCAGAAACTTCTCAGCATCTGCCTGAACATCAAACACTCTTAATGCTCTCTTATTCTTTTTCTTTTTGACTGCATATGAATCCCCTCTAAGCCATCTCTCCTCATCTGTACACTCAGGCATAGGCTTATCACTAAGAAATCCATACACAGCCTCTTGATGAGCCTGAACCCTATCTTTAATGTATTGTTCTTGTTCCTCAAAAGACCACAGCTTTACAGGTACTACTAAGATTTGTTGTTGAGGATAGCTTTCATCTCTCTTTGCATTGTTTCTATTCCAATCTCTGAGAAATGTAATGACCTGTAGTTCTTTGATTGTCCTGTTCTTTTCTTTAGCTACCAAGTACGCATAACAATTTAATTGTTTCTCCCAATCAGGCTTAGGATTTTTTACAGCCCATACACTTGTAAACTTGTAGTCCATAACTGTAACTGAATCATCATCCTCTATACGCTGGACATCTATTGCCCCTGATACAGTCCAAGTACCAACCTGAGTAAACAATCTCTCCTCTACTAAGTGATTATCATCTGCCCCTCTCTCAGTAACATAATGCAAAGCACTACCAAGATTAGCCCAAAAGGTATCAACAACATCCTCTTGAATGTGGTTCTCATTTCTCATTCTTAATACAGAAACTTGAGGGCTATCTATTAACTGAGTAATAGACCTATCACTTGCACCTCTTGAGTAATCTCTATTCTCTGCGAGATTAACTAAAGTCTGAGGTAAGTTATGTTTGTTTGTTATTCTGTTCGCCATACTCTAATACCACCCTCTACTTCTCTTGTAGTGATTGAAAAATTATCTTCTCTTTTCTTTTTGATAATTGATTTGGCGTATCCTATTTGATTCCTAAACGCTAAAGGGTTTGTACCCTCAGGAATAGGAACAACAAAAGATTCATTAATCTTAAGAGCATCTAATACTCTGCTAATGCTATTTTGCTTTCTTCTTTTGCCTCTATCAACAGGTGGTATAGGTATATTTTTTTCTATTTTGAAATCCATAGTCTCCACTTTTTTATCTTTACTTCTTTACATTATATGAATTTTAATATTAAATTCAATAACTAATTATAAAATTAATTTTATCAACTTTATGAATAAAGACTTATATATTTCAGTTATATTTCAAGGCATCAGGGATGCAGTAAGTAATGATGAGAAAACTGTGTATAAGGCTTTTGATTGGTTTGGTTCAAATGATTTTATAAATATATGTCAAGTGGCTGGGCTAGATCACATAAGTTTAAGAGAATCTTTTTTGAAGTTACGATCTAGCGATAACCCCAAACAAACATCTGAGGATATGATATCTGCGATCAGGGGTACTGTTTGGCAAAAACAAAGTGGAAAAGATTTAGTATTAAACTAGAATAGTATTTAACTAGTTTAGTATTTATCTAGTTTATAACTAGAGTTTATTAATAGTAAAGATAAGGAGTGGTAAATGCAAATAGAAAATGTAATTAATTCTGAATACCTAGATGATACTCAGAATAAAAGAATAGTATGTCCTAGCTGTTCTCAAAATAGAAAAAAGAAAAACGAAAAGACTTTATCTCTGACAAGAGATGGGGATAGTATTTTATATCAATGTTGGCATTG
>Ga0209194_1002031_pt1 | contig 11396 bp, 9 predicted proteins | sample COGITO_mtgs_1004_FD_184787 | JGI IMG/M metagenome (GOLD analysis project Ga0209194, IMG submission 184787) | Pelagic marine microbial communities from North Sea - COGITO_mtgs_100413 (SPAdes) (version 2) | ecosystem: Environmental > Aquatic > Marine > Epipelagic ...
AAAAGAATGCGTATGGTATCTGTGATAGATGTGGTTTTAGGTATGGCTTGCGTGAACTAAGAAAAGAGTGGAATGGATACAGAACCTGTCCTGAATGTTATGAGCCAAAGCATCCACAACTTGATGTAAAAAGAAATCTTGCTGATCCTGAAGCCTTAAACAATCCAAGAGTTGATACAAGCGTAGTACCTAGAAATTTTACAGTTTATACAAACTGGGATTTGGGTATTATAGGTACAGCACTTACAGTTCCTAATGCTTTAAGTTCTTCTCTCGGTACTATTACAATTACTGGTGCTACTGGGTCAACTCCATCTCCATCTCCGAGTCCTACCCCGTCACCAACACCCTCACCTTCGTACACAACATACACGGTAACCGTGGCTAGTTATCTTGGCTCAAACTATTTTTATATTGATGGCAGTAGATCAGCTACTCTTAATTTAACTGAGGGACAAACATATAGATTTGACCAATCGGCAAGTAGCAACAGCAGTCATCCATTGAGATTTTCTACAACATCAGATGGTACACACGGTGGTGGGTCAGAATATACCACTGGAGTTACAACTAATGGTACAGCAGGGTCATCAGATGCATATACACAAATAGAAGTGGCATCATCGGCTCCAACATTGTATTATTATTGTACCAATCACTCAGGCATGGGCGGTCAAATTAACACGGTTTAATCATGAGCTTTACATTAACAACATTAAAAACAGCTATCCAAGATTATCTTGAGACTGACGAAACTACTTTTGTAAATCAGCTTAATACATTTATCACACAGGGCGAAGAAAGAATATTTAAAGTAGTACAGCTACCTGATCAAAGAAAAAATGTTTCAGGTAATTTGACGGCAGATCAAAGGTTTTTAAACACGCCAACAGATTGGTTGGGTAGTTTTTCATTAGCGGTTATAGATAGTGGTAGCTATACTTACTGCGATTTTAAACATAATTCTTTTATTAAAGAATATTCATCAAGCACATCAGCAAGAGGAAAGCCAAAGTATTATTCAATATTTGATCAATCAAGCTTTGAGGTGTCACCAGTTCCTGATCAAGCCTATGATGTAGAGCTTCACTATTTAGCAAGACCAAAATCAATAACCGATGGAACTGTAGAATACAATGGTGTTAGTGCTACAACTTATTTATCCACAGAGGCTCCTGATACGCTTCTATATGCATGTTTGGTTGAAGGTGCAATATTTTTAAAACTACCACAAGCAGAGATTGGCATATTAGATTCTAAATTTAAAGAAGCTTTAGGTAGGCTGAAGAACTTGGGCGAGGGCAGAGATACAAGAGATGAAATGAGGTATGATTCGCTTAGAATTAATGTAACTTAATTTTCTTTTTGAGAGGAGAAAAATGAAGAGAATAAAAAAACTTGAAGGCAAGACCGTAGCCATTGTTGGCTTGGGTCGCAGTTGGTTTGATTATAACTTGGCTAAATCACACGGTGATAACTTTGACGAGGTGTGGGGAATTAATGCTGTAGGCTCTGTTATATTTCATGATCGAACTTTTATGATGGACCCACCATCTAGGTTTTTAGATACTGATGATGCAGGTGGTCAAACCAGTGGCATGAAAAGAATGCTGACCACAGGCGATAAACCCATTTATACCTGTGAGCTTGATGAAAGAGCAAAAAATTTGGTTCTTTATCCAATAGATGAAATCGTTGCCGATCTTAATTGTTGTTACTTAAATAATACTGTTGCCTATGCAATAGCATTTGCTTTATGGAACAGGGTGGGTACTTTGAAAATATATGGAGTGGACTTTACTTATAAAGGCAATTTACATTTTGCGGAATCGGGCAGAGCCTGTGTAGAGTTTTGGCTATCTAAATGTATGCATGCAGGAATGCAAGTGGGTGTAGCAGGATCATCAACATTGCTAGATACATGTATTGAAACAAGAGAAAAACTTTATGGCTATCATAGATTAAAAGACCCGTTGGTTCCCTTGATGGATGGCGATAAAATGATTGTAAAAAAAATGAGTGAGCTAGCGATTAATCAATCACCAATAGAACCACAACTTATTGGAAGACATGATGATAAAACTAGCCCAGTTGAACCAAAGGAGTGGTAAATGATTGAAGATACGGCTTTAGGAAACATTGGTGCGATTGAGGTACACACCACAAATGAAGGCGGACACCCAGTAAGTTTTTGGGCTAAACTATGTGTAGATAGAATTGTTCATGTAAGTGAAGATGCTCCTGAGCAAATACAAAAACAAGTAAAAGAGTACAAAGATAATATTGAAAAAGTTATTGAACTATATATGCAAAATGCCATAAAATCTGATAGGATTACAATTAACAATCAATTAGAAAAAGCAGGTTTTAAAGATTCTGCTGATTTAATTAGGAAACTATAATTATGGCAATTACATCAACACTTACAACAAGCTTTAAAAAAGAGTTACTTGAAGGTAAGCACAACTTTTTAGCGTCAGGCGGAAACTCATTTAAGCTAGCCTTGTATACAAGTTCAGCAACATTGGGTGCTACCACAACTGCTTTTACTACAACTGGTCAAGCCAGTGGCACAAATTACACTTCAGGTGGGTCAGCTTTAACTAACATTAATCCTACAAGCTCAGGAACTACTGGTTTTACTGACTTTGCTGATTTAACTTTTGGTACAGCTACTATCACTGCAAGGGGTTGTATGATTTATAACGACACCAATGCTGACAGATCGGTAGCCACAATTGATTTTGGTGGCGACAAAACTTCAACAGCAGGTGACTTTACAATTGTATTTCCTGCGGCGGCGGCATCAACAGCTATTATCCGAATCGCTTAATAGCAATGAAACATGCCATACGCAAAGTTTCAGTTTAAAGCAGGAATTAATAGAGAGGGAACCGATTACACTAACGCAGGCGGATGGTTCAATGCGTCTTTAATTAGGTTTAGAAAAGGCTTTGTTGAAAAATTAGGTGGTTGGGCAAAAAATACTAGCAATTCATTTTTAGGAACTTGTAGAAATTTATTTGCTTGGATTTCTTTAGCAGGAACAAAATATTTATTTCTTGGCACGCATTTAAAATCTTATGTACAAGAAGGTAACAACTTCTATGACGTCACCCCAATAAGACTAACCACAAACGCAGGAGATGTTACTTTTTCTGCAAGCAATGGTGATGCAACAATTACCGTTGCAGATACAGCACACGGTGCTGTACAAAATGATTTTGTGACTTTTTCAGGTGCTAGCAGTTTAGGTGGCAATATTACAGCTACTGTACTTAATCAAGAATATCAAATTGCAACCATTGTTAATGCTAACTCCTATACGATAGAAGCCAAGGACACTAGCGGTAGCACTGTAACTGCAAATGCAAGCGATAGTGGTAATGGAGGTGGTAGCGTAGTAGGTGCTTACCAACTTAATACTGGGCTTGATAATTTTGTATCGTCAACGGGTTGGGGCATAAACGCTTGGGGTTCAACCGCTTATGGCTCTGCAGGTTCTTTAACCTTCACCAATCAACTTAGATTGTGGTCATCTGATAATTTTGGCGAAGACCTAATATTGCATCCAAGAGGCGGAGGTATTTTTTACTGGGATTCTTCAGGAGGAACATCCGCAAGAGCAGTTAATATAACATCTTTATCAGGAGCCAATCTATCTCCCACCGTTGGATTACAATCCATTGTTTCTGAAACAGACAGGCATGTATTTGTTTTAGGTGCCGATCCTCTTAATGACGCAGGAACGGCTAGAACGGGAGCCATTGATCCTATGCTTGTGGCTTTCTCGGATCAAGAAAGCATTACTGAGTGGGAGCCAAAAACAACCAATACAGCAGGCTCGGTAAGACTTTCTGTTGGTAGTGAAATTATTGGTGGCATAAGATCAAGACAAGAAACCCTTGTGTGGACTGACTCAGCTTTATATTCAATACAATTTGTTGGACCACCTTTAACTTTTGCGGTCAACCTACTTAATCAAGGTGTTGGTATGGTTGCACCCAATGCGTGTATCAATGCACCCAATGGCGTTTACTGGATGGCTGAAGATGGTTTCTATCGTTACAACGGTAGTGTGCAAAGGCTTGAATGCACTGTCTTAAGTTATGTGCAAGAAAACTTAGACTTATCACAATTGTTTAAAACATATGCCTTGGTTAATAAACAATACAATGAAGTTTGGTGGTTTTACCCATCAACTCAAGATAGCACTGGTGAGATATCACGCTACGTTATATATAACTATTTAGAAAATACATGGAGCATAGGCGAGCTTGTGAGAACTGCTTGGCTTGATGAAGATGTATTTACTGCACCGCTTGCTACTAATGACAATTATCTATACAACCAAGAAACAGGAGAAGATAATGATGGGTCTCCAATGGATAATGTCTTTATTGAAAGCTCTGATTTTGATTTACAAGAAGGCAACGACTTTGCTTTTATTAGCAAAATTATTCCTGATCTTAAGTTTTATGGCACTAATACAGACAGTGGTGTGCCACAAATAAACATGCAAATTAAAACAAGAAACTTTCCTGCACAAAGTTTATCAACCAAAGTGACCAAGGATGTTTCTAACAATACCAACGAATTAAATGTACGAACTAGAGCAAGGCAAGCTGTGTTAAGACTCCAAAGCGATGATGACGCAGACACAGCAAACAGACTAGGAGTGCAATGGAGACTAGGATATACTAGAATGTATATACAGCCTGATGGTAGAAGATAATGGCAAAGCTATTACCGACAAGGTTACCGCAGGCTTTAGACGAAGTAACACCTGATGTTTTTAATAGATTAGTCAGGATACTTGAGTTAAACTTAGGACAGTTCGACCCTAATCGAACCCCGCAGTTCAACCAATCCGAATTAGGTGAACTGAACTTTATAGCGGGTGATATAGTGTTTAATACGACACTAGAGATTCACCAAGCGTATGACGGGAATGCTTTTCGTGATTTATATAGTCACCAAACATATTTGAGTGGCGTGAGTGGAACAGGGGCGGTAGGCTCCGTAACAGTTACAACGAGTTAATATGGAAGATTTAAATTTAACAGACAGAGTTCAAAACCTTTTAACAGACATGGAAAGACCCGACTCTCTTCCCTTGTTTCAGGCAAGCATGAACTTCAATCAGGGAAGACCATCCTTTAATGCTAGCAGTCCTTTGATGGATATGATGCCAAACAGAGACACATTAGGCTCAGGCGTTATGTCTGACAACGATATGGTTAGGATTAACAAGGCTTTATTAAGTGGTGTACAAGACCCAATGGTATCAAATGTAGACACAAGCGTCATGCAACCATTAGTCGATCTTGGTTTTGAACAACAAGTTAGAACCATAATGACATATCCGCAGAACTCACCTGAGTCTATGCAAGCTCAACAAGAAATACTCAACGAAATGGGTACAGGCATGGATGTAGACGCATTTGTGCAAACTGTAAAAGAAGTCGCACCCAAAGAAATTCAAGAAGAAATTTTACAAGACAGAATGATGCCAGTTAGCGGTGAGGGTGATGAAGGTATTACTCAGTTATTAAAATTTAACGCACAACAACAAGCAGAAGAATCAGGCAATCCATTATTAAAACTTGGTGCCGAATCAGGAAGAATGGATGATACCACTTTGGGTCATCTTGCAGAGGGTGAGGTTGTAATACCTGCTCCTGTATTAGAGGCTAATCCACAAGCATCTGATATGTTAGAAGAAACCATGATGCAAATGGGCATAGACCCAAAAAGTAGAGTGGTAGATTCAACGGGTCAGTTAGGAGGCATAGCATCAATCAATCCTGAAACTGGTTTACAAGAGTTTGGTTGGCTGTCTAAAACTTGGAAAAAGGTAAAGGACAAAGTTATTAAGCCAGTGGCTAAGGTAGCTAAGTTTGTACCCGGTCCTTGGCAAGCACCAGCAGCTTTAATAGATACCGCAAGCACTGTATATGATGTAGCTAAAGGCAGAGCCAATCCCTTGGCTTTATTGTCTGTTGCAGGACCTTTAAGAACAGGTCCTTCAATTGGAGATAGTTTTGGTGCTATTAAAGAAGCAGGCAAAGGTAGTTTTTTGAGTGGCTTAGGCGAATCTTTTAAAGCTATACCGAGTGCTATTGGTAGTGGAATTAAAAATTTAGTTACAAGCCCAATAGATACAGTAAGCAGTTTGTTTAAACCACAAGAGGGTTTAGAGGGTGGCAGATTCGGCTCAGGCATCACAGGTTTGTTTGGTGGTGGACAGCAACCTTTGCCTGAAGAAATACAGTACGACCCAGTTAATCAAGGATACATAAACACTAAAACGGGCATGCCTGTATCAGATGAAGAAATAAAAAGATTACAAGGTGGCAGTTTTATTGGCGGAGCTAAAACCCCCTCTTTCATAAAAGGCATAGAAGACACTTTAAAAGGACAAACAGACCCTTCTAGTAGCAGTCTTTTTGCTAAAGACGATCAAGGTGGTCTTGGCATGATGGGCAAATTAGGTATTGCAGGACTTGCGGGCTTAATTGGTAAGTTGGCTTATGAAGAAGCCAAAGATCAAAAAGGTGTGCCTTTAACCCCACTTACACAAATGGACCCACTTGGTAGATATAACATAGAAGCAGAAATAGCTCGTAGAACAGGAGAAGAAATGCCATCTCGTGTAGAGTTTGGTTTAACTCCTGAAGGCATGCCTGCATTAAGTGGCGGTAAGCCAAGAATGGCATCTCGTGGTGGCATCATGGCTTTTGCCGATGGTGGTGTTGTAGCTATGGCAGAAGGCGGTGACATGGATGTTGCTATCAATGTAGAAGAGTTTCCTGTCAGAGATGGACAAATCAATGGAGCAGGCACTGAGACATCAGACGATATCCCTGCAATGCTTTCAGACGGTGAGTTTGTAATGACTGCCAAAGCTGTAAGAGGAGCAGGTTCTTTTGATGTTAACAACAACAATGGCATACTAACTCTAACTCCAAACGGAGAGCCAACAAGAGACTCAGGCACTAGAGTTATGTACAAATTAATGGAACACTTTGGGAACGTAGCATAATGGCAGAACCAATCGCAACAGACATTCAACAACAGTTTAGAACCCTTGACCCTACCACTAGAGAATTATTCTTTGGTTCAGGCATACCGGGTACTTCTAGCTATTCACCGGGCTTTATGCAACAAGCATTTAGAGCTTCGGAGAGAACATTTTATGACGAGCAAGGCAACCCAGTTGTCGTACCGCAAAAGATTGCAGGACTATCTCCCGAACAATTAGCGGCTATTGGCTTATCAAGAGAAAAAATTGGTGTTCAAGAGCCTTACCTGTTTGGCACAGATACACAAAAAGGTGCAGAACAATATTTTGGTCAAGGTCTTGAGAGTTTGTTTGGAAGGCAACAATTTGATGAGGAGGGAGTTGCAACAGGTCAAAGGCTTGGCGGTTTAGACGAATCAGAACAATTGTTAAGAGAATATGCAAAAATTGGCTATGACCCAACAAGAATGGTTGGACCTGAAGGCGAAGAAAGAACTTACATTTCAAAATTTTATGACCCATATCAAGAAGAGGTTATTGACCAAGTACGCAAAGACATACTTGAAAGAGGAGCCATGGCTGACATATCAGCTAGAGCTTCTGACATCGCTAGAGGCGGTGAATCAGCCTTTGGCTCAAGAGCTAGATTAGGTGCAGAAGAACGCACTGAGGCTCTTGGTAGAGGCTTAGGGGAGGCTTTAGGCGGACTTAGAAGTCAAGGCTATCAACAGGCTCAACAAGTTGCACTGGGTGAAACTGCAAGACAACAACAAAATCTTGCAAATTTATCATCAGGCATTGGAAGCCTTGCACAAACTAGGTCAGCAGGACAAATAGGTCTTGGCGGACAATTGATGGGTCTTGGCACACAAGCACAACAAGCCGCTCAAGCTGACATACAAAGACAACTAGGTTTGGGTCAAATGACACAAGGATTACAACAAGCACGATTAGATGCATCAAGACAAAATGCATTAATGCAACAACAAGCCCCAATGCAACAAATGCAATCATTGTTACCGTTTGTACAAAGTGTCCCAGCAGGATTTAGTCAGGTTGGTACAACTTATGGAGTTCAACCATCAGCCTTGCAAACAGGGCTAGCAACTGGATTATCAGCATTAAGTGGAATTGGGAATTTTATGAACCCACCTCAATATAGGGCTAGTTAGCATGCCGATGAGTAGAACAGGTTTGTCATCGTTAATGGGTTATGCACCGGGAGGTGCTGTAGACTTGGCTGATATACCTGATGCAAATGTTCCAAATGAAAACTCAGCTACTAGTCAACCTACAACTAACAATGGCTTGCCTAGCATGTTGCAAATGTATGCAGATATTGCTGTTCCCAACCTACAAGATAGAACAACAGAATACAAAGAAGCATTATCTCCTCTAGCTCAACAACCTCAAAGACCTAGCTTTTACGACCTAGCAGGAGAAATATCCAAGGGTTTATTCGCACAACAAGCAGAAAAATTTCCGTCAATCGGTAGAGGCGTAACCCTTGGATTTAACAGTTTTAGTGACAAGGAAAAGGCAAAAAGAAAATCTTATGAAAAAGATGCTAAAGATTTAGCCTCAAAAGCTACCGAGCTTGCATTGGGCGATGTTATGAGGGGTAGGGAAAACTTTACAAAATTACTTGGCGATCAAATTATAAAAGCATACAGTCCTGAGATTGGAACCTCGGTTGAGCTTGTAAAAATAAATGAGGATGGCACCAAAGAATACAAAACTCTTGGCAACAAGCAAATTGCAGAACTTAACCAAGCTAATGCTGAGGGATTTAATAAAGTTACATCAGGTGGTTTAACTGTAAATACAGGAGACTCAGGTGGTTCAGGATTAGACAAATACTTTGAAGAAGCAGGCAAAAATTTAGGAAAAGCAGACGCTGATTACAACCAAGACCTTAAATTAGCCAATGACTCTGAAATGCTTTTAGCTTTATATAGACAAAAGGTTGATGGCTTGCCTGATGATGCATTTGGTATTGTGCCAAAAAATACAGTAGCTTTGAGAAACATTATGACAAGCATACCGATGTTGGAAGGTCTTGTTAACAAATCTGCGTTAGGTACTCTTGAGTCTATAAATAATTTAACAATTAATTTGGCTATGATGTCTGTACAGAAAACCAAAGGTCCTATTTCAGACACTGAAATGAGATTGTTTATTGGTGGTATTCCCAATATGGCACAAACAAGAGAAGGTGTGTATCAAACTTTAGATTTAATGAACACGCTAAATCAACACATAATTAAATTTAGCGATGCTAGAGCAAAGAAAAAAGACGAAATAATTAAAGAAGCATTGGTTAATGGTGACAACGCTAGTGCCGTTTCTGATAGGTTGACTCAATGGGAAAATGAATGGCGTGCAGACCCCACAAATTCTGTATTTAATGCTCAACAAACTGCAATACTTGAACAAAACTATGCCGCATCACAGGCTGACCCTGCTCTCAAGGCTATGGGCGATGATGCATTTGCTAAAATAAAAAATAACGAAGTGGGGTCTATTATAAATCCACCATCAAAAAAATCTTCGCAAGATAAAATCGTAGATGATATGGATGAAGAAGAACTAATAGCTTTTATTAGGGAGAACATCTAATATGGCAAAGCCAACAGTCGAAGAAGCACAAAAAGAATTAAAGTTTAGAGAGAAACAAAATGCATCGGGTGCCTTGACTGCTGTCATAGCTTCTTTATCAAATGACGATGAGGCTAGAGCAGATTACTTACGCAAAAAAAGATTCCCACAAAACCCTGATGTTGTTTACTTTATTGATGAAGAAAACGACATGGCTTATGTTGACCCGAACACAAATGAAATTAAAAAAGAATTTTACGATTATACTGATTGGGTAGACTCTTACGATATTTTTGGAAAGATTGTGCCGGGCATACAATTAGCAGCTGAGGTTGTAGGAGGCATGGCAGGTCTTACTACTGGATATAAAATGGCACCATTCAAACCCAGTAAATCTGTGGGCAGAGCAGGTGCAGGGATTGGAGGGGTGACAGGCACTGGCTTGGCAGGAGATTTGGTTTATGGTGCGAGAGACATAACATCTCGTATTATTGGCGGTCCTGAGATGAACTACGAAAAGCTTAAAGAAGATTTAATGTACTCATCACTGTTTGGTGGCATACCTTTGGGCATTAGCAAAAATGCATCATTGGTAAGAAAGTTTGATTATGACGGTGGCTCAGATGATTTATCAATGTTATTAAAGTTAGCTCAAGATACAGATGCTCAAACAGCAGTTCAGTGGTACAAAGAAAATACTGGCGTAGATGTATTAGCCTCAGAAGTAAACTATGCTTTAAAAGACCCAATAAGGTTGCAAAGATATCTACAAAATCAACAAAGCGGAGCAAAGCTAAGAAACCTATACGAAACAAGAAATCTACAAATTGAAGATGCAATTGACTCTTATTTGGATGTATTGCAAAAAGGTAAATATGTTACAGGTAGAGCCAGTGAAAAAATTACAGGGGTGGCAGATGCAAACCCATCAATAGCTGTTCGTAACATCAGTGAAGATGTTGTTAAAGAAATGGCAAATAAAAGAAAAGCAAGGTTTTTGCGTGAATTAGAGGTAGCAAAAAATGAAACTGATTTATACATACGAAAAGAATCAGGCGAAATGTTGCCCATGCAAGAACAAGTTGAGGTGAAAGAGTTGTTGGATAACATGACCCCACAAGAAAGGTCTGCTTATCTAAGACAACAGGGTTATAAAGAAACAGAAGAACTTTTAAAAATAGACACATCGCCTATAATTAAAAAGCTTGACGACATGATTAACGACCCTGATTCAAGTGCTGTTAGAATTAAAACAGTAGAGGGTATTAAAAAGTTATTTTACAACGCAGACGGAACGCCAAAAGATTCTGTTAGTGCATTACATAACCTTAAAGCAGAAGACTTGGGCAACATGGTATCAGAGGCAGGTCCTAAAGGTAGCACATCACAAAATGCAATTGCTTCAAACATTAAGGAAAGTTTAAATTTATTAATTAAAGAATATTCTCCAAGCTATAGCAGAGCAACAAAAGTTTATAATCCTGAAAAAAATCATCTACAAGTATTAGAAAAAGGCGTGGTGGGTGTGTTGGGCAAGTTGGTTGGGGATGATATGAAGCTTGCCAAAACTGTACAAAGAATGTTTAAAGGACAGGCTAGCGAAAGAGAGGTGAGGGCGTTCAGAAGACTTGTACAAACCAAAGACCCACAAGCGTTTCAAAATTTAAAACACATGTTCTTGTCAGACGAGTTAGCAAATTCAGGTGGTTTTTTACAATTTACAAAAAAAGTAGGTTTTGGCAACTTAGACCCAAGATACATAGATGCACAAAGA
>Ga0209194_1002039_pt1 | contig 11335 bp, 13 predicted proteins | sample COGITO_mtgs_1004_FD_184787 | JGI IMG/M metagenome (GOLD analysis project Ga0209194, IMG submission 184787) | Pelagic marine microbial communities from North Sea - COGITO_mtgs_100413 (SPAdes) (version 2) | ecosystem: Environmental > Aquatic > Marine > Epipelagic ...
GCCATCGGCTTGACCGAAAAAGGCTTCTTGCAAGCCGATGGCTTTGGCAAAACTAACCTTGCCGGTCTCTATGCAATTGGCGATGTTGCAGGGCCACCATGGCTCGCTCATAAAGCCAGCCACGAAGCGGTTATCTGCGTCGAAAAAATTGCCGGCGTCGACGGGGTTAAACCTTTAAATAAAGATCAGGTGCCCGGCTGTACTTACTGCCGTCCACAGATCGCCAGCGTTGGTCTCACCGAAGCTCAGGCCAAAGCCGCCGGACACAGTATTCGTGTCGGGCGCTTTAACTTGAATGCCAATGGTAAAGCTCTGGCTATTAACGAAGCTGAGGGACTGGTTAAAACCGTCTTCGATGAAAATTCAGGTGAACTGCTGGGCGCTCATATGATTGGCCCAGAAGTCACAGAGCAGATTCAGGGATTTGGTATAGCACAGCAACTTGAAGCCACTGAGCATGAATTGGCCCAGAGTATTTTTGCCCACCCTACAGTTTCGGAAAGCATGCATGAGTCTGTCCTGGACAGTCTTGGCATAGCTATACACCAATAGCTATGCACCAATAGCGCTCCATAAACAGCGATCCACCAATAGAGTTTATTTATGCCTAATCAAGTACCAATCCACGAAGGCCTCTTTACCTGGCCCTCCGCCAAGCCTCAGCTACTGGGCAGCCGCTGCGTCGATTGCGCAGAAACCGCTTTCCCAGCACAGCCAGACTGCCGCAACTGTGGCTCCCGCGAAACCAAGATTGTTGAACTGGGTGATCGCGGCACATTGTGGACCTGGACTATTCAGACCTTTATGCCCAAAGCCCCCTACAACAGCGACGAGACGGCAGAGACCTTTCAGCCCTACGGCGTTGGCTATGTAGAAATGCCCGGCGGCGTCCGCATCGAATCGCGCTTGCTACCCAACAAACCAGAAGATTTACAGATTGGTATGCCCATGCAGTTGGATATTATTCCCTTTCGCACTGATGAAAATGGCGACCAAATAATGACTTTTCGTTTTAGCCCAGTGAAGGAGGCCTAGATCATGGATGTAGCAATTATAGGTATAGGACTTCATCGCTTCGGTCGCTCACCGGACCTCTCAGGTATGCAGCAGGGCGCCTCCGCCGTGCGCAACGCCCTCGCCGACGCCGGACTCTCCTGGAAAGATATGCAGTTTGCCTACGGTGGCAGCCAAGATGCTGGCAACGCCGACGCACTGGTCAACGAACTGGGCCTTACCGGCCTGCAATTTACCAATATCTGGAATGGCTGCGCCACTGGTGGCAGTTCATTGCACGCCGCTTACAGCGCGATTAAATCCGGCGAATACGATGTCGGTGTAGTAGTCGGTTTCGACAAACATCCCCGCGGTGCCTTTAACCCGAAACCCGCAGACTGGGGAATCGACGAATGGTATGGCGAAACCGGCATGATGCTCACCACCCAGTTTTTTGCCCTTAAAACCCAGCGCTATATGCACGAACACGGCATCACTGAAGAATCCCTTATTCGGGTATCGGAAAAAGCCTTTAAAAATGGCTCACTGACACCCACAGCCTGGCGTCAGCAAGCACTGAGCTACGACGAGATCGCCAACTCAGCGATGATCAGCGACCCGCTGCGCAAATATATGTTCTGCAGCCCAGCCGAAGGTGGCGCGGCACTGATTATCTGCAATGCCGATAAAGCGCACCTCTATAGCAGCAAGCCATTATTCCTAAAAACTGCCGCAGTGCGCACGCGTCATTACGGCAGCTTCGAAGTATTTGCTCCGTCCCAAGCCATGACAGTTGCTGACGCCTCAACCGTCACTGCCTCCAAAGCCGCCTTTGAACAGGCTGGCATAGGCCCTGAAGATATAGACGTAATGCAGTTGCAAGACACCGACAGCGGCACCGAAATTATCCACATGGCCGAGAACGGATTTTGCGAACACGGCGAACAGGAAAAACTTTTGCGCGATGGCGCCACGGGTATTAATGGCTCCATGCCAATCAATACCGACGGCGGCTGTCTCGCCAATGGCGAACCCGTAGGCGCATCAGGTCTGCGCCAAGTTTATGAAATCTGCGTGCAGTTGCGCGGCGAAGGTGGCGCGCGACAGGTGCCGAATAATCCCAAGGTCGGCTACACCCATGTCTACGGTGCCCCCGGCCTCAGTGGCGTTAATATCATTAGCAAATAATTAAAATAAAAAGCAGGAGAGACTCTATGTCCGAATTAATCAAAGTAAAGCAGCAGGGTGAAGAGCGCTGTGAAGGTGTGAGCTACCAAGACCTACTCAATGAAGAAACCATTGAAGTCCCGGCCTACCTGCGCGAAGACAACAACCCCTATATGGGCAATGACGATATCAGCGTCGACCGCTGGATCTCGCGGGACTTTCACGACAAAGAAAAAGAAAAACTCTGGCCCAAAGTCTGGCAGATGACCTGTCGCGAAGAAGACATTCCAGAGATTGGCGACCACCATGTTTACGAGATCGTCGACCAGTCGATTATTGTCACCCGCACCGGTGAAAATGAATTTAAAGGCTTTATCAATTCCTGCCTGCACCGCGGCCGCATCCTCCGGGACTGCGACGGCCATGCCGACGAATTTGTCTGCCCCTTCCACGGCGCAACCTGGGATATAAATGGCAATTTTAAAGGCATCCCCTGCAAGTGGGACTTTAGCCATCTAGACGAAAAAGATATGAGTCTGCCACAGGTCAAAGTAGGCACCTGGGGTGGCTTTATCTTTATTAACTTCGATGAGAACTGCATTCCACTGGATGACTATCTCAGCCCACTGCCAGAGCATTTCTCCCGCTTCCCACTGCACGACTATTACAAAGGCGCTCACGTTCAGCGCGTCGTTCAGTGCAACTGGAAAGTCGGTGCCGAAGCCTTTATGGAATCATTCCACACATTGGAAACCCATAGCGAAATTCTCACCTTTACCGGCGATGCCAACTCCCAGTACGACACCTTCGGCGACCATGTCAGCCGCTCTGTCACACCAATGGGTATTCCCAGCCCGCATCGCCCAGACGTCACTGAAGCGGAAACTATGCGCGACATTCTCGAGCTCTCCGGACGCATGGCCACCGACAGTGCCGAAGGTCACGAGATGCCCGAAGGAATCACCGCACGCACCTATGTGGCCGAGACCAACCGCGAAATGTTCAGCGAGATTATCGGTGATTCACTGGATCACGCCACCAAGTCCGAGCTCGAAGACGCCATACTTTATATGCTGTTCCCCAACACTCAGGTGTGGACCGGCTACCACGGTAATATCGTCTACCGCTTCCTACCCAATGGTGACGATCACAACAGCTGTATTTTCGAAACCATGATCTTGCTGCGTTACAAGAAAGGTACCAAGCGTCCAGACCCAGCCGAAAAGAATATTCTGCGTCCAGACCAAGCCTTTAGTGAAGCCCCAGAAATTGGTGGTCTAGGTCCAGTATTTGATCAAGACGACAGCAATATGGCCGCCGTACAGAAAGGTATGATCGCCTCGAGAAAAGGCGCAGTAAGTTTGGCCAGCTATCAAGAGAGCCGGATTCGTCACCTGCACCAGACCATCGATAAGTACCTAAATGCCTAATGGCCCAATGCTTAATAGTGCCGGGTATCAGATCATCTGAGCCCGGCATTTTTATCTGTTATCTATTTTAAGAGAGCACCATGACAACCACCGCAGACACATTCATTCCCGCTATCGATATCACCGACAACAAAAGTGTGGCTGTCAGCCTAGAGGGTAAGAATATTCTTATCTGCAAGTCTAACGGGGACTATTACGCCGTGGACAATCAGTGCACCCACCAGCGCGCAGAGCTCACCGCAGGCCGCATTAGAAACTGCTATCTCGCCTGCCCACTGCACGGCGTACGCTTTGATCTACGCACCGGAATGCCCAAGGGCGAACTCACCCGAGTACCGTTAAAAACCTATCCGGTCAGCGTCGCCGAAGATGGCAACCTGCACCTAGAATTGGATTAATCATGCAGATCAATCGCCAAGTTGTACTCGCCTCATTTGTTACCGACGCCGCCCAACCGGAAAACTTTGCCCTCTCTGAAGGACCTATACCAGAGCCCGGAGAAGGCGAGTTTCTGCTGCGCAATATGTACTTCTCAATGGAGCCTGCAATTCGTGGCTGGGTCGATGGCAAAGCCAACTATTTCGAACCCATACCCATAGGCGGCGTGATCCGCGGCCCCTCGGTTGGCCAGGTGATAAAATCCCGCAACCCAGATTTCGCCGAAGGTGAATATGTCTATGCCCTCAACCAGTGGGAAGACTATTCAATCTGCCACAGCGACGCTATTTTGCTGGAGAAACTCAAAGCAGAACCGGGTATTCCGCTGTCCTATTATGTTGGCTCCCTCGGTGGTGCTGGCGCCACGGCCTATATCGGGCTGCGAGAAGTGGGACTCATTCAACCTGGGCAGACAGTAGTCGTCAGTGCCGCAGCGGGCGCCACCGGCAGCATGGCCGGGCAGATCGCCAGACTCTCTGGCTGCAAGGTCATTGGCATTGTCGGCAGTGATGACAAAGCTGAATTGATTGTTGATCAGTTTGGTTTTGATGCCGCAGTTAACTATAAAACCGAAGATGTCACTGAAGCGGTCATGGCACTTGCCCCAGAAGGGGTAGATATCTATTTCGATAATGTCGGCGGGCCAGTGCTCAATGCCATGCTCAAGACGATGAAAACTTATGGGCGGATTGTGGCCTGTGGAATGATCTCCGATTACAACCGCACGGATAACCCCAACCCGATTACCAATCTCTGGGAGATGGTCTCGCGACAGCTGACTATGCAGGGTTTTTTGTTGCCCACTTATCAGGATGAGGTGCCAGCGGCCATGGCGGAGTTGGAGGGCTGGATTCGAGCTGGGGATATCAAGGTGCTGGAGAATATTACTGATGGATTTGCTAATACGCCGCGGGCGTTTTGTGAGCTGATGTCGGGGAAGACTGTGGGGAAGGCGTTGGTTAGGGTGGATGTTTAGAGGGATTTGGCAGGCTTGTGGTTATGTAAATCCGAGTCTGCCCCTGATTTTTGCCACAACACCTCCAGCCTGTCATCTCGACAGAACGAAGCGACGAGAGATCTCGGTAATCCAAAAGCACCGCAAACAACCATGCCACAGAGCCCATCTCTTCATCACCCTCGCATCAATAATTCAAACGCCCTGCTTAATCACCGCTAGCGGGTTTTTCTTGAACTCAGATATCCTGGTGACTGAGCCTGCAAGTATTGGGTGTACCTCAAGTAAGAGCTAGAGATCAGGCTCGAATATCATAAGAAACACTTGATTCTTCCACTAAATCCGAGTCTGACCCTGATTCTTTCTGATTCTTAATTCGAGTCTGAGGTTGCCATAGTTTTTCGGATGATTTAATTATGGGCGTGCGCCCGTTTAGACTCGAATTTCAGTCCGATCCAGTTGATTTTCTCACGGACTCTGAGAGCTCTCTAATAATTGAACTTGCTTCGTATTCAACAATGCCTTTCTCTCCGACCCATGACGGAGATAGCATCAATAACCAAGCTGCAATACCGAAGACAGTTTTCACTTCGCTTCCGGAGTCAGCGGTGGCTAATCCAGCATTATTGCTATCAGTTAATATAATTTTGTAGCCAACCTCGGCGCACCCGACGGAAGGTATTATTCCCAAAGTAATAGCAGTTAGCATGGGCTCTGAAAAACACCTTCCAGTTTGATTTGACTGCAAGTTAAGCACGTAATCGGGGAGGTCTTGGCTAGCTGATGTTGTCACTGACCCGGCTAAGTTTTGGCGGGCTAATGCGTCAGACAACCACCTTTCACCATTCCCACCCGGGTATTCCGTGCTAATTTTCACTCTTCCAGAAAACATCATTTCAGTTTGATTACCTGAGACTTCCTCCGGCTGAATTTTATAAGCCACACAGCTCGATAGTAAAACGGCGATTATGAGTAAAGTTAGTATTTTCATTTGGCTGCCTAAGGGTTAATTCAAGGCCTGTGGCTTCATTGCTCTTTGGCGGGCTAGTCAGGATACAAAACAGTGAAGTTTAGGCTATTCCATTGAAATTGGGGGCAGGCTTTGGCGACTAGGTCGCTTGCTTAATGCATGCTGGTCCAATCTGTTATCTATTGATATTAGATTATATTTTATATAAATCAATAACTTAGAGGAGTTTTTCTTTGGTTGAAAGTTGAGGGCTTGGTGGGCTGGTGGTTTTGGAGTGTTTCGGATTACTGAGATCTCTCGTCGCTTCGCTCTGTCGAGATGACAAAGTTTAGGGTTGGGAGAGTTTAGGGTTGGGATGGCAGACTTCGGGCTCTCAGCCCTACTCTCGCTCTAGCTGCATCTGATCTTCTGCCAAGGTCAACCAACAATGCTTGCGCTCGGTCCACACATGCACCGATGGCACCAGATCATCCACTTCATCCAATGTCCCGGCTTTTATAAAGATCAGTCCCATAGCTGGTGCCTGCTCTGTATCCGTAATCACCGGTGAACCACAGTTGCCGCAGAAGCGGCGAAAGACTGTCTGGCCACTGGTGCCTTTGTCTTCGAAGGTCTGTAACTCGCCCTCTAGGTGCAAACTATCTCTTGGAAAAAACGCCACTACGGAGAATGCTGAACCGGCCTGCTTTTGGCAGTTGCGGCAGTGACAGACTACGGTTTCTACTGGTTTGGCTGGGACTGTGTAGCGGACCTGACCACAGAGACAACCGCCCTGCCGCGTTTCTTCATTCATGGTTTTCTCCTACCAAAAAAATATTTAATTAATAAAAACTTAATTAAGAGAAAGTGCACCATCAACCGTAAAGGCTGAGCCTGTAACAAAGGAGGCTTCATCACTGGCAAGATAGACGGCCATAGCGGCCACATCTTCCGGTTGACCGATTCGTCCAATGGGATGCAGTGCTCTGTAGCTATCCATCAGGGCGTCGCCATCTTCTACCTGGCTCATCACTTTCTTGAGCATGTCGGTTTCGATGACACCGGGATTGATGGAGTTCACGTTGATGCCATAACCACTCACGGCGCAATGCAGGGCAACGGATTTGGTCATCATATCGACACCGGCTTTTGAGGCGTTATAGGCGACCAGTTCGGGTTTGGCTTTTACCGCGGAGACGGAGGCCATGTTGATGATCGAGCCACCGTGGGTTTCTGCTGAGTTACTTTTGATTAACTTGATCGCGCCCTGGCAGCCGAGGAAACAGCTGCGCAGGTTGATGGCCATGGTTTTATCCCAGGTCTCTAGGTCCAGATCTTCAATGGTGCCCATAAGGGTGACACCGGCCACATTGACCATAATATCGAGGCCGCCGAAGTGTTTCTCGGCGTAGGCAAAGACCCCGTCCCACTGGCTGGCTTGGGACACATCATGGTGTACAAATTGGCAGTTATCGCCCAACCTCTGAGCCGCGCTGGTGCCGCCTTGGGCGTCGATGTCGGTAATAATGACTCGGGCGCCTTCGGCAATAAAGCGCTTGGCGATGCCGTAACCAATACCGGTGGCGCCACCTGTGACTATGGCGCGTTTACCTGCTAATTTTTTATCTGACATAGGCATATATCCTTTAGCGCCAGGCTTTCAATGCTAGACCTTGAGCATCAACTTACCTTTGTTACTGCCATCGAAGAGCTTGTGGAAAGCGGTCAATGTGTTGTCAAAACCATCGACGATTTCATACTTAAACTGCAGCTTATCTTCGGTAAGTAATTCGGCAATGGCGGCTGCGCCGGCTTCAAACTGGGGGAAATAGTTGCTGATCAAAAAGCCCTGAACCGTGGCGCTTTTCGCCAGGATCTGCCACCAGTTGTAGGGGCCGGGTACGGGCTCTGAGGCGTTATAACTAGAGATAGATCCGCAGAAAACGATGCGCGCATTGCTGTTGATATTTAACAATGCGGCGTCGAGAATTTCACCACCGACATTATCAAAATAGACATCTACGCCTTCTGGACAGGCTGCACTAATGGCGGCGTTGAGATTACCCTTCTCGGTTTTGTAGTTGATCGCGGCATCAAAGCCCAGATCATCAGTTAACCACTGACATTTTTCATCTGAACCAGCCAGACCTACGACGCGACAACCCATGTTTTTCGCCAGCTGACCACCCAATGAGCCAACCGCTCCTGCTGCGGCACTCATAAGCAATGTGTCACCAGACTTTAGTTGGGCGGCGTCGGTTATACCAAAGTAAGCGGTGAGGCCTACGGCGCCAAAGGCGCTTAAATAGTAGTGTAAGGGGAACTGGTTATCCTCTGGCACCTTGGTCAGGAAGTAGCCGTCGGAGACACTGTACTGCTCCCAGCCATTGAGGCCATAGACCACATCGCCGGCAACAAAATCTGGGTGCTTGCTTTCAATTACGGTGCCCACGGTTGAACTGCGAATCACGTCACCCAGTTCAATGGGGGGCATATAGCTGGGCTCATCGCTCATCCAGCCGCGAATGGCGGGATCTAGGGAGAAGTACTCGTTTTTAATCAGCAACTGGCCATCGTTTAAACCATCAACTTCAACTGTGCGCACCTTGACGTCGCTATCCGTTGTTGCACCCACTGGGCGCTGGTGGAGGTAGTACTGTTTGTAGTTGATTGACATGCTGGTTCCCGTTTTTAATCTAATAAGTTGGCTGTCGGCCCTGCACTTTATAACAGCCGACAGTAAAGACTGAAATCTTGAGTTCAAGGTACGCCTTTAAGAATAAAAAATCAACTGAGATTGTTTTTTTGATGGACTCTACTGTATAGTCTTTTTAAGCAAACAATAATAATGATAAGGGGTAATACAATGGCTTTTTCAGGACCAATCGAAGACCGTCTGGCTATCCGTGAACTGATGGATATCTACGCCGACGCAGTAAACCAGCGCGATGCTGAACTATGGGGCTCTACCTGGGCTGAAGGCTCTAGCTGGAAATTGCCGGTTATCCCGGGCATGGAAAATGTTGCCGGTAAAGAAAATATTGTCGCAGCTTGGAATGCCGGTATGGCGATGTTCCCGTTTATCTTTATGTCGATTTCCGTGGGTGATATTCAAGTGGATGGTGACACTGCCACGGCACGGGCCTATACCACTGAAGTGGGTACCACTTTGGATGGCACAGAAATTCGACCGCGCGGCCAGTATGACGACAAGCTAATCAAGGTCGATGGCGAATGGCTGTTTATAGAACGTATTTTTAATTCGCTTTATGGCGAGTAAAAAGAATGATGAGTAAGGACGCAGCCCTATGACTGTTCTAATTAATGGCACCGTCGACTTCAACCCCGGCGATGCAGCAAAAGTGTTGAGTGAAACAGCCCAGCTTATGGCTGATACCCGCGAGCAGATAGGCTGCCGCCACTATGTCTGGAGTCTTGATCCAGCGGTGCCCGGCCGCATCTATGTGCATGAAAACTGGGAGTCCAGCGAGCATCTTGCCGCTCACCTGGCCAGTGCCTTTTACACTGATATGATAGCCCTGCTCTATCAATACGAAATTCATAGCACGGATATTCTCAAGTACCGCGTTGATCTCTCCGAGCCAGTCTATGACGAGACTGGTACTCCCAGGGCAGATTTCTTTACTGCTGAAGCTCTGTAAAAGAGCCTTCCTGACGAGAGCCTTTCTAACAAGAGCGATAGACCACTATGCCAAGCTTAGAACAACGTTTACAAAGCCTCGAAGATCGCCAAGCGCTGCAGGAGCTGGTGAGCAGTTATCTGATTGCACTGGACGATGCGGAAGATCTGGAGCAGCTGCTCAGCTGCTTTACCGAAGATGCTGTGTTTGATATGACGGCGTTGGATTATCCGATCTTTGAGGGCATGGCTGCATTACGGGAATTGTTTACCGGCGCCTTTGCCAGTATGAATCACAGCGCCCATTACGCGACCAATTTTAAGATTGATTCACTGGCGCAAGATACAGCTTCAGCGCGAACCCATGCTATGGGCATGGGTGTTCCGGTTGACGGTGATTCAGTGCTGTTTTATGTTCAGTACCATTTGAAATTTCAGCGCATTAACAGCAATTGGAAGATCCAATCACTGCGCGGACAGCCTTTAATGCCTATCGCGTAAGGCAGGGCAAACGTTAAAAGTTACCGTGGGCTTTGCGCAAAGCCTTGACTGCAAGATCGACGCCCTCTCGAGCCGCCTCAATCATTCCCGCCTGGGAAAAGAAACCGTGGACCAAACCATCAAAGCGTCGCACTTCCACCTCGACATCAGCAGCTATTAACCTCTCAGCATAGGCTTCGCCCTCATCCCGCAGCGGATCAAACTCTGCCGTCATTATTAGCGCCGGCGGCAAACCGGTAAGATCTTCCGCGGTTATAGGGCTAGCCAGGGGATCGGCCCTAAGCGCCAGATCCGGGCAGTAATGGTCCCAGAACCAGCTCATCATCGTTCTCGACAGCAGATAGCCGTTAGCATTATCCCGGTACGACCCGCTCTCCATAGTCGCATCGGTCACCGGATAAATTAGCAGCTGCATTGCTATAGCAGGTCCACTGCGATCACGGGCCATCAGGGCCACTGCAGCAGCCAGATTACCGCCGGCAGAGTCGCCACCCACACTCACTGCACCTGGCAGCGCACACAGGCTATCCAAATTAGCTGTGGCCCAGCAGAGAGCCGCGTAACAGTCTTCTGGTGCGGCGGGGAATATATGTTCTGGGGCCAGCCGATAGTCCACTGCCACCACAATACAGTCTGCGCCCACGCAAATTTCACGACAGTCCCGATCATGGGTCTCCAGATCACCAATTACCCAACCGCCACCGTGGAAATGCACATGCACAGGGGCAGGTGCCGCACTGGGCCGGTAAATACGCACTGGAATAGAAGAATCTGGGCCGTCGATCATTAAATCCTCGACACTGTGAACCACAATCTCGGGCAGGTCCGGCTGCATTTCGCGATACATAGAGCGACTCTCAGCAATTGCCATCTCGTACAGTTCGGGGGCGCCCTCTTCGGCTATATGGGCCAAGATGGCAGCGGTGGCAGATTCCAATGGCATTGTCTTATCCTTGTGTCTTTTTATTTTTGTTTAACGTATCTAAAAGAATATTGATTACCACTACGCCAAAACCCTCCGCACAGAGTACGAAGGGTTTTAACGCCAGCAAGGGATCGGGGGGGGACAACCTTGCTAGAGGACTCTCAACTGCGGAGCCCTAAAACTTCAAGCTTGTAGCTTGTAGCCTGTAGCCTGTAGCCTGTAGCCTGTAGCCTGTAGCCTGTAGCCTGTAGCCTGTAGCCTGTAGCCTAAAGCTTAACCAAGCATTTTCCCGTGCTATTGCCATCGAGCATATCGATAAACGCCTGCCCTGAAGATT
>Ga0209194_1002042_pt1 | contig 11327 bp, 9 predicted proteins | sample COGITO_mtgs_1004_FD_184787 | JGI IMG/M metagenome (GOLD analysis project Ga0209194, IMG submission 184787) | Pelagic marine microbial communities from North Sea - COGITO_mtgs_100413 (SPAdes) (version 2) | ecosystem: Environmental > Aquatic > Marine > Epipelagic ...
CTGCTTTAACAATTAGCTAAATTATGACAATATCTAGAGGACAGATGAAAAGACAATTATATCAAGGTGGTGGAATCATGAGCCTTTCAAAAGAAGGTATTGGTGGTGGTGACTACAAAGGTATAGATATGGGTAGTCGAGTTGGTTATGGAATAATTAAAAAAGTTTTTAGAGGAGCTAAGAAAGCAGTTAAAGGAGCAGCAGGAGCTGTCAAAGATATTGCAAGTTCTGATATAGGTAAAGCTGCTTTATTAGCAGGAGCTGGTATGTATGCAGGAGGCTTAGGTCCTTTTGCATCAGGAGCTAGATTTGGTAATGTAGCAGGAGCTGGTTTTTTACCTAATTTATTTACAGGAGCAGGAATAGGTGCATCAACTGTAGCAGACGGTTTAACTGCTGGTGTAGGCCCAAAAAGAAGTTTACTTTCTAATTTATTTAGTAAAATACCAGGCGGCGGTGTAACAGCTGCAATTGGTGGAGCTTCTATATTATCAGGTTTATTAACTAAAGCACAAATGGCAGAGATAGACGAAGCAGATCCTGATGAAAGAGGAGATATTGTTGCAGAAAAATTAAGACAATCATTAACTAGATTAGGTGTTAGTGGAGAAGAATTAGAGAGAAGAGTTGCTGAAGGCGTATCAGAATACACTGGATACACGTCAAAAGCAGAAGGTGGTAGAATAGGTTATCAAGATGCAGGTCCAGTATTACCACCAGACCCAACACAACCTGTAAATCCTTTTGCACCAAAACCAACAGGACCAGTATTACCAGATAGAATGATGGCATCTAATATGGAGAACGATAAAATATTAGAAGCTCTTTTTGAAAAGTATTTAGATATGGGTTTATCCCCTGAAAAAGCTGCAGAAGAAGCAAAAAAAGAATTTGAAAGAATGAGTATGATGAAAACAGAAGGAAGAGGTCTGGCAGCTTTAGGTGGTAGAATGAATTACGCATTAGGCGACACTGCAAGCGAAAATGCTATGCAAGCAGCGGGCATCGAGGGGCTTCCTATGAGACAAAACCCTAAAGGTGTAAAAGAACTAGATTTAAGAGATAATGGTGGATTTATACCTCCAGTTGGTATAAAAGAAAAAGAAGATGATATTCCAGCGATGTTATCGAATAATGAATTCGTATTTACAGCAGATGCTGTACGAGGCATGGGAGACGGAGACGTTGAACTAGGCGCTCAAAGAATGTACGATCAAATGAAAATGTTAGAAAAAGGCGGAAGAGTATAATGGCAGTTCAACAAACACAAGTATTACCAGCACCGTTTATAGAAGCACCGGCAAAAGCTTATCTTGGAGAATTAGAATCAGCTATTGGTGGTATAAAAGATTTAGACGTATCACAACTTTATGGTCCACAATTTGTAGCTGGACCTGGGGGATTACAAACACAAGCTGAAGGATTAGCGAGTGGACTTGGAAGCTTTCAACCTTACTTAACTTCTGCAGCAGCATCAACAGGACCAACAGCTTATCAATCTTACATGTCACCGTATCAATCAGATGTTATTGATACAACATTAGCAGAATATGACAGACAAGCACAAATGCAAATGCCTGCAATGGCAGCTCAAGCTATCGGCGCTGGAGCTTTTGGTGGTGGTAGAGAAGGTGTTCAAAGAGCAGAATATCAATCTGCATCAGATAGAAACAGAGCAGCATTACAAGCACAATTATTACAAACAGGTTTTGGTCAAGCACAGAATTTAGCTGCGCAAAACTTTGCACAACAAATGAATTTAGCACAAGCTTCACCTGCTTTAGTAGGTCAACAGATTGGTGCGCTATCAACTTTAGGTGCTCAACAACAAGCACAATCACAAGCAAAATTAGGTGCACAACAACAACTTGCATACCAACAAGCTTATCAACCATTACAAGCTGCGCAACAATACGGTTCAGGTGTTATGGGACTTATCTCTGGATACCCACAAAGAGAATCAACGTCTCCAGTAGCGCCAGCACCATCTCCATTGTCAACAGCTTTAGGAGTAGGATCTACATTAGCAGGTATTTATAGAGCTATTAATCCAGCTCCATTATTTGGAAAAGCGTAATGAGTAGAATATTAAAAAGACCCATGTTTAGAAAAGGCGGGGAGGTCATGGAAGGTGTTATGACTGGAATTAAGCCGCGAGAAAACTATAGTATAGGTTCTGGTAATGAAGGTGTAATTGAAAGCGTTAAGAATAAAATGAATTTAATTGATATAATTGCAGGTGGAAGAGGACCAGATAATACTGCTCAATTTTTAATTGGTGGTGGTTTAAATTTAATTGATCCAGAATATCAAGGTGATAATATTTTACAAACAGCAGCAAAAGCTTTTAAAAAACCAACTGAAAGATTATTTGCACAACAAGCTAGCGACACAAAAAGTAGAAGAGCTTTGGCAGGTCAATTGATTGCAAAATCTACAGTAGGTGATGCAGCAAAAGCTTGGAAAGAATATGGTAAATACACAGGTTTAAGTGAAGAAGCTTTTTACAAACAATATGGTAGATCTAAATTATATAAAGATGAGCCTACACCTCAAATGAAACAAGCTAAACTAAAAGGTGATTTTGTAAAAAATTTAACTAAAAAGAAAAATTTTCTTCAAGAATCAGATGTAGACTCTAATGAAGCTGCACAAATTTTTGAAGGATATCAGTCTTTAGTAAACGGTAATAAAGATTTAGCTAAACAAATAGATTCTGGACAATTATATATACCAAAAAGCGCTGAAAGCTTTGAACAAGTTAAAGGTGGTTTTGTTCCTAATGATACAGATGGAATGAGAACAAATAAAATATATTTTGATTTTAATAATTTAATGGGTCAAGGACAAACATGGTTTTTGTTTGACGGAACAAAATTAATACCTAAAGCAAGAGTAGATTAGGAGGGCTATGTCTAGCACTTTTAGAAAGTTAACCGTAATTGAAGGTTTTGATGAAGAAGAAGTTATTGAAGAAAATCAAGATTTAATTCCTGAAGAAGCCAAACCTGTAGAAATAGTACCAGAAAAAATACCACAAGATAAAGGAATTATATCTAGTACCTTAGAAAGTTTAGCAGAGCAAGATTCAACAACATTAGGTACAACTTTTAGTATTGCAAACAAAGCTGCTCAAATAGCTACAGGAGAAAAAACAGCCAAAGAATTAGAAACCTCTTTAATAGAATCCATAGGTGCTGCTGGTGTAAGTGCAGGTATAAAAATACCAAAAGGTTTAGTTACCTTTGGCACATTACTTTATGATGCGTTACAAGAAGAAGGCATACCTGTAGAAGAATCTGCAACAGGTCAATTTAACGAGTGGTTTGACAGAACTACATTAGGAAAGATAGAACAAGCTACTGAATCAATGGCAGATGAAACAGCAGCAGGTAAGATAACAGAAGCTATTGGTCAATTATATGGCGCAGGTAAAATTGCATCTAAGACAGCAGTTCCTGTAGTTCAAAATTTATCTAAGTATTCTAGAAAATTAGTTAACTCAATTAAAGGCGGTCGTTATGTTAAAACAACTAACAGTGCAAATGCAGCCAAAGCTGTAGAAAAAGCAGCAAAATTAAATCAAGCATCTAAAACAGATAAGTTTGTAGCTATAGCTGTGGGTGGTGGTGTTGGTGGAGGATTTATCGTATCTGATATAGAAGACATAGGTACATTTGGTGATTGGGATTTTTTAGATTTTTTACCTACAGGTATGGATAGAGAACAAAGAATAAAAGGTTCTGAAGACGCACAAAGACAATTATTAAATAGATTTAAATTTGGAACGGAAATGGGTTTTCCAATTATACCTACAATAGTAGGCACTGGAAAAATAGGTAAGCTTCTTACACAAAAAGGTAAAAACATTGTTTATAGTGATAGCATGTTGGAAAGATGGGTAGATAAATATATTGGTAAACCTTTTAGATCTAGAAGTAATAAGACACAAGAATTATTTGATGGTATACAAAGATTAGAAGGTAAAAAATCTGCTACAAAATTATTAGCTAAAGATGCATCTAGAAATATAGATGATAGTTTAAGAGAAATATCACGAGAAACGAGAGGCGCGGCGCAAGCCATTAAAGATCCAGAAGCTATGTCTAAAATTGTTTCTGATTTTATGTTTACAACAGATGATATTGTTAAAAAAAAGAATATATTATTTCCAGGTTTTAATCAAAAAAGTACTACTGCCTTTAAAACAGCTTTAGAAAAATTAGGAGTTCCTAAAAATTCTATAAATAAAATTATTTCTGATGCTACTACATTTAGAGAAACATCAGCTTCTTTAAAAAATTTAATTGGCGCTAGTAAAAATGTTTTTGCCGGCGTAAATAAATTGAACTCTGTTCTTAATGAAAGATTAAAAAATGTTTTAGCGGTTGATTACAGGCTTGTAGATGAAAATGCAGGATTATTTAATCAATATAAACCCATTGCAGAAGATATAGAAAGAGTTGCAAAAGTATTACAACGATATGCTAAAAATAATGGAAAGTCTTTAGATGATGAAACAGCTAATAAACTTGTTAATGACATTACTAAAAATGCTTTTAAAGATAAAACAACAAATGCTTTAGTATTTGATATAGGTGAGATGAGTGCGTTAGCAGATAAACCTGTTCAAAGAGTTAATATAGGTAATTACATAACTTCAGGTAAATTTAAACCTGATGGTAAAGGTGGACTAATACAAACAAAATCAGATCTTCAAGCTTTTACAAAACTATTTGGTGAATATAAAAATGCACAAAACGGTATCTATAATGTAATGACAGACTTATCTGAGACTGTAGCTAGAGATAATTTTTATACAGATTTAATAAAAAGTTCTGATGATATTGCAAAGCAATTAAAAGCTGGAGCAGACCCTGGTCAAATAGGAAGACCAATATTTTTTAAAACATATAATGAAGCTGTTACAAACTTACCTTATCAAGAAATTATTAAACAACCTTTAAAATTAAAAACACGTTTACCAGACACTGTTTATGCTAGTCCTTTGGATGGTTATTTTACAACAGTTCCCTATGCAGAAGCAATAAGAGTTGGAGATGCTCTTGTAGGTAGTGGTATCACAAGAAACTTTTGGTGGAGAACTATAAACTTAATACCGAAAGGTTTATCTCAAGCATCTAAAACTATTCTTGGACCTTTTACACATATGAGAAACTTTTTTTCTTCTATGTTTACTACAATACATAGAGGTAATATTTTAATACCGCCTCAAAAAATTGTAGAGTTTGCAAATAGATCTAGAAAAGCTGTTCAACCGCAAATGATGTATAGATTAACAGGAAATAAGGCATACAGAAATATGCCTGAAGATCAAGCGTTGTATAGATTTTTATTAGAAGAAGGTGTTACAAATCAAAACATTGTAGCTAGAGATCTTGAGGGAATATTTAAAGACATAGGTCAAATAAGAACAGCAAATATGAGAGCTGATCAATTTTTTAAAAAAATATTAAATACAGGAACTCAAAAATTTAAAAGACTGTATGATGTTGCTCAAGATTTATACACTGCAGAGGATGATATATTTAGAGTTTATAATTTTTTAGCAGAAACTTATAAATTAAGTAATGCTTTTGATGTTGCAATCAAAAAAGGTTTAAAAGATGCAACAGGTAAAGCTATTGTAAAACCAAATGATTTAGAACTGATGAAAGAAGCTGCTCAAATTGTTAGAGAAACAGTTCCTAACTATGCATATGTTTCTGATTTTGTAAAAGGTGTAAGACGTTCACCATTTGGAAGTTTCGCGGCCTTTCCAGCTGAAATATATAGAACAGGTGTGAACACAACAGCAAGAGCTTTAAAAGAAATTAAAGACCCAGTTAGAAAAGAAATTGGATACAAAAGTTTAGTAGGCCAAGGTTTTACTTATGCAACTTTACCTCCATTGGCTGTAGAAACATTTAGAGGTTTATACGGCATAACAAGAAATCAATTAGAAGCTATGAGAGAAGTATTACCTACATGGTCAGAAGACAATACTATTTTACCTGTGTATGAAAATGGTAAATATAAATATATAGATTTTAGTCATGGTTTTTTCTATGATACAATGACTGCTCCAGTGCAAACTGTATTAACAAAAGTTCAAATGAATCCGGACCAACCTTTGATGCCAATGATGCTTGAAGGTATGGCTAAAGCTGCTGGAAAAGTTTTACAACCTTTTGTACAAGAATCTATTTGGACAAGTGTTGTTCTAGATCTTTTAGCAAGAGGGGGAGAAACAAGAGAAGGTAGACAAATATGGAATAAAAGAGCACCTGATGGTGACAAGTTTAAGATAGCTTTTGAATATGCAACTAAAGAATTATCGCCAGGATCTAGAGAACAAGTTATGAGATTATTTAAAGCGTTAACTGATCAAACTGTGAAAGGTGAAAAATATGAAATACCTGATGAACTTATGGGATTATTTGGGTTTAGAAAAGTACCTTTAAATCTTGAAAAAACTTTAAACTTTAGAATACAAGAATTTAATAGAGATACACGTGCTGAACGTGGTCTAATTTATCAAGGCACAAGAACAGGAGATCCTGTTAAAGATGAAAATAAAATTATAAGACAATACATATTAGCTAATAAACAAAGACTTGAAACTTATGATAAGATGAGAAGATTATATGATGCTGTAAAAGTTTTAGGTATGAGAGATCCAAAAATAGCAGAAATATTTATACGAAGAAACTCAAAACCTTTGTATCAATTTATAGAAAACAACAGGTTTGAACCATTTAGTGTGACTAAAAATGTTATACGAGATTATGCAATAATGTCTAAAGAAAATAATATACCTAATCCATTAAATAGAAGAGTTTTAAAACAATTAAAAAAAATAGAAAAACAATTATATAAACAAAGATTAAATAAAGACTTTATTATCAACGAAGAAGACTATTTATTACCAGAACCAAACACTAGCATGGTGCCACCATTACCGGAAATGCCACAACCTAACGTTTCTGTAGCACAACAAACACCAAATGTTATGCAAACGGGCTTGACACCTGTTGAAACTGCTTTATTATCAGAAGAAGAGAAGATGATAGCTCTTAAAAACAGAGGATTAGTTTAATGAATGATTTAGATAAAGCTCAAATGATGGCACCAGAAGGTGAGTTTCTTGCTTACATCAACCCTAAAGAAGCAGGTATTTTAAAAGCTTTAGGTGGTTCAGGAAAAATGACCGCTATGGGAATTCCAAGTTTTACAGAAGATGAAGAAGACACAGGAGATGTATCAAATCCTGGAAGCGGTGGAGGCTCTGGAGGTGGAGGAAATAATAGTGGCGGCGGAGGTGATCAAGAAGATGACAACGCTAGAATGATGCGAGACATGGGACTTAGAGGTCCTGGCTTTACAAATTTAGGTGGTGGAGAGGATCCGCCAAGTTTTTTTCAAACAGTAGGAAATCTCTATAATAGGTTTTCTCCTGTAGCAAATATAGGTAGAGGCATAGGATTTTTAGGAAGAGGTATAGGAAATTTATTTGATAAGTTTGCAGACCTAAGAGGTTTTAATCCTGATGGAAGTAGAAGAACTCAAGACGAATATGAAAAAGATAGACAAGATAGAATTAATCAAAATAGAATTTCAAATATATTAGGAAGAGAAGCACCCTTTACTCAAATGACTTTAGATAATTTATCAAGATTAGGTTACGACGGACCTATGGGTCAAGATTTAATAGGAACTACTAATAATATGAGAACAATGAATAATCCTACTTTTGGTCCTGTAACAGAGGGAACAATTTATGATGCAGAAGAACCCGAGCTAGGTATACTGTCACAAGCTCCTTATAGTTTTAGAGATGCTATGAGAGAAATAAATTTACAGCCAGGTTTTAACGCTCGTCAAAATACAGGTGAATTAATAGCAGAACAATTAAGTTTCCCTTATGATTTTATGAATACAGGAGATCCTTATAAAGATAATCTTTACGATCAAGATGGAAACTACAAACCTTCATTAAATAATTTATTTGCAAAAGTTGATGGCCCTGCTCAAATACAAATGAGAAGGTTAGAGAAACAAGCAGGAATGGAACAGTTTGGTGGAACTCCTTTAAGTCCAGGAGAGAGAAAAGCTTTAGAACAATTAAAACAAATGGACGCTGATCAAGATAATGTTTATACAACTCCAGTAAGTATAGTATAATGACTAAAGACAACGCACTACAACGAATAGACTCACACGAAAAACTCTGCAGAATTATGCAGAAACAAACTCACGACAAGATCCATAAATTAGAAGCACAAATTACTAGAGTAGAAAGAATATTATTAGTATCCATGGGAGCAGTCATTACAGGTATGGGTGGTGTTATTTTAGTTCTTTTACAAAAACTTTAGATCCAAGCTTTCAAATCTTCGCCCATAATCTCAGAAGCAATATTAACTTTGTTACGTAATGATGTAACAATTTTTGTATCAATAGTATCTTCAGCAATCAAATCAATATACGTCATAGGTTTTTCTTGACCAATACGATCTATTCTAGCTTCTGATTGCATTCTTTTTTCAAGATCATAACCATTAGAATAATAAATCATTGTTGATGCACCTGTAAGTGTAATACCATAACCACCTGTTTGAGGTGTACCTACAATAAATCTAACAGGACTTTTTGGATCTTGTATTTTCTTAATAGCTTTTTGTCTGTCATCTGTAGACGTATCACCATAATAAGTTACCACCGCATTTTCGCCATATTTTTTTGATATAGCCTCTACAATCTTTTTAATATCATATCTATAGTGAGCCCATATAACAGCTTTACCTTCCATCTCTTCTAATACATCCATCAGTTGACCAATACGATTGCTTTTAACATCTTGCACTGCACCATCATTAGATGTGAAGTGGCCACAAGTTATTTGATGTAGTCTCATAAGCTGTGTAATAACCGTAGCTGATGTAACCATCTTACCATTTAAGAATGCAATAGCTTCTTGTTTCATTTGTTTATATAATTTTTTCTGTTCGTCAGTTAATTCTACTGTACGTCTGACAAATGTTTTCTTAGGTAAGTCTAGACAATCATCTTTTAATACACGGTATGAAAACTCTTTTAACTTCTCAGATAACTCACCAAGATTTCTATAACCCACAACAATCTCAACCGATCGACCTGATACATTTATTTTTCTACACACAGCGTATCGTGTTCTAAATACGTAGTATGAAGATTGATCTAATAAAAAAGGATCTAAGAAATAACACTGTGAGAATAAATCTAATGGTGATTTAGTTACAGGTGAACCTGTAAGTATTCTTCTATATTTTGTAAGAGGTCGTAAGGATACAATGTTTTTAGTTCTTTTAGCGGCAGGGTTTTTAATTGTAGTAGACTCATCAATACCCATCAAAGCTTTGTGACTAGATAAAAACTTCTCAGCAAAGTCCATACCTTTTTTAGTAGAGAATGCCTCTACATTCATAATCAATATATGTAATTCTGCACCTGTAGCAAACAAAGGTTTTAAAGCTTTATCATCAGGTTTAGTTTTCCATAGACCTACTTTTTTCTCTATATAATCAGGCATATGTGTAGGTATTTCAGAGTCAAACCAATTCTTATATACACCTTTAGGTGCCACTATTAAAGCTCCATCAATTTTACCTGCGTTGTATAGCATAGCTATATTATCTATTAATACTTTTGACTTACCTGTACCCATTTCCATGAAGTACGCAAAAGATTCTTTATCCCATGACATTTCAAGGGCTTTTTTCTGATGTGCAAAAGGCTTGCTTTTATATTTGTAATGCATATTATTATTTTACTTTCTATTGAAAGCATATATATTATGTGTTATACAATGTCAAGAAAGTAATTTATGACTGATTATGAAAAGTTAAAATATACAGATAAGAACAGCATAGTATATGTTATTCAAGATGTACCTGGTTCAAAAATAGGAGCGCCTAAAATAAATATTATTGGTGCAACCCAATTTGGACAGTTAAAAGTTTTACTTCCAGAAAATTCACAAATTATTTTAAGTCCTAATTATGTAATAACAACTTTAAGAAGTAAGTTAAAAGAATACACGTCTAAAGATTATTTATTACTAACTGGGGATCCAGCTATTATTGGCGTAGCATGTTCAATAGTATCTGATACAACAAATGGTAAGTTTAATTTGTTGAAGTGGGATAAGCAAGAAAGAAGATATTATCCGGTTGAGATTGATTTATATAAAAAATAAATCTTGACTTATTAATAATAAAGTATATATAGAAAGGCGAGAAAGTTATGACAAAAATTGATTATGAAAATGATAGAATGCAATCTGTTGAACAGATAGATTCTGCTAAAAGACTATCAGATAAAATATTAGAACTAAAAGATTTTGAAGATGAGATTGCAAATGCAGAAGAGTCTTTAAAAAAACTTAAAGAAAAAGCAAGAGCAATTTCAAGCATTGAGATTCCAGCGATGATGGATGAAATGCAGATTACAAAATTAAAGCTGAAAGATGGAGAGGCTGTAGAAATCAAAAAAGTCTACGGTGCATCTATTCCTAAAGATCAACAGGAAGCAGCTTTTACATGGCTTCGTAACAACGGTCTAGGTGATATTATTAAAAATGATATTACCGTTACCTTTGGTCGTGGCGAAGATAACAAGGCAGCATCATATGCTGAACTTGCACGAGGCAACGGGTTTGAACCTATCCAGAAGATTGGAGTAAACCCGATGACACTCAAGGCATTGGTCAGGGAGCGACTTGAATCTGGACAAGACGTTCCTGCCGACCTATTCAAACCGTTTGAGGGTAACCAAACTAAAATAACAAGGAGAAACTAGAAATGAGTGACGCGAAACAAGTAGCAACTAAAAAAGAAAACTTGCCTTCAGCTTCGTTATTCGAAGCAGATGCGCAAATGGGTTTTGAGAATGTGAAGACAGATAGTCTGGCTCCACCAATCTTAAAATTACTACAGAACGGATCAGCAGAAGCACAGAAACGTAATCAAAATTACGTAGAAGGTGCAGAACCTGGTATGTTCTTAAACACTGTTACGAAACAGTTATACAATGGTGATAAAGGAATACAGGTTATTCCATGTCATTATAAATTAGAATACCAAGAGTGGGCAGATTATGGAACAGGTTCAGGTAGACCTGAAATGATTTATCCTGACTCTTCGGATATTTTAGAAAAGACTACCAAAGGACCTGACGGTAAAGACAGATTACAAAATGGTAACTACATATTAACTGTAGGACAACACTTTGTGATTATCGCAGGCGATAAGGGATCTGAAACTGCAATGATATCTATGAGTTCATCT
>Ga0209194_1002050_pt1 | contig 11305 bp, 10 predicted proteins | sample COGITO_mtgs_1004_FD_184787 | JGI IMG/M metagenome (GOLD analysis project Ga0209194, IMG submission 184787) | Pelagic marine microbial communities from North Sea - COGITO_mtgs_100413 (SPAdes) (version 2) | ecosystem: Environmental > Aquatic > Marine > Epipelagic ...
TAGATGATTTATTAGATTTTACAACATAAGATATGGATAATATAAGATTAAGAAGTCCTTACTATATTTACAGACAAGAAGCAGGTTCACATACCGCTATATTGACTTTGACAATAGATGGAGAAGTACAGTACACAATTAGTAAACTAACAGACTCTCAAGGGAATGTTTTATTTGAGATTAGTGAGTTAGCAAGAGATTTTATTGATGTTAGTTTCTTTGGTTCATATTTATCTGTTACCTTAGAAATAGTTGCAGAAATAAAATTCTATAATTCCGAAGATGTTTTATTAAACACACTAACAATAGATTTAACAGGTTTTGATGGCTATGGAGAGTTTAAAGATGGCTCTAACCCATTAATATTTGAAGGTTCTTTGTTGCAGAGTAATACAGAAATATACTTGCCAGAAAATACAACAGGGAGAGTACCTACTGAATTAAGCAATGATATTATATACAATACAATAACTCCAACTGCAGAAGGCAATGTAACAGTAGGAAGTCATACAATTAAAGTAAACAGAGTATGTGAGCCTAAGTTTGACCCTATTAAAATAACCTTTGTAAATAAGTTTGGTGCATTACAAGATATATGGTTTTTCAAAAAGACTATTGAAAGTGTTAGTGTTCAAAAAGACACATTCAAAAGAAACATACTAACCTCATCAGGTGGCTATAGTGTATTTAAACATTCGCAGACAGTACTTAATACAACTGCCAAAGAAGTATTTACAAGCAACACAGGATTTGTAAGCGAGTTAATGAATGAAAGTTTTAAGGAGTTAATGCTATCTGAAAGGGTATGGGCAACAATAAATAGTATTGTTTATCCTATTGCAGTTACAAGTAGTCAGTTACAATACAAAACAAGTTTAAATGATAAGTTAATCAATTACACAATAGAATTTGAATATGCTTACGATGTGATTAACTCTATAAGATAGAAATATGCAGGTTGTACAACTATACATTGAAGGTCAAAGAGTAGACTTATTCCAAGATGAGACAATATCTATAACTCAAAGCATACAGAATGTTAGAGACATATCAAAGGTATTTACTGATTTTACTAAGACATTCACTTTACCTGCCTCTAAGACAAATAATAAAATATTCAAACATTACTATAATTACAATATAGATAATGGCTTTGATGCAAGGAAAAAGAAGTCTGCCAAGATAGAACTCAATACAAAGAAGTTTAGAGATGGTAAGATAAAACTTGAAGGAGTAGAAATTAAGAACGGAATACCATACTCTTACAAGATTACTTTTTTTGGTAACACAGTAGACTTAAAAGACTTGCTTGGAGAAGATACTCTAAGTTCATTAAACTGGTTAGACCAACTATCACTACCTTATACTCCTGCTAAGGTACAAACGTCATTAACTGATGGAGAGGATTTTACAATAGATTCTGTAGACTACAAAATAATTGCTCCTTTAATAACTCATACAGATAGACTTTATTACAATAGTGGTGTTGCAGGAGTTGCTAATAGTGGAAACTTATATGCTGATGGAGTAGATACTCAACAAGGAGTTCTATGGTCTCAGTTAAAATATGCTTTACCTATTAAGGCTATAATAAAAGCAATAGAAGAAAATTATGGATTAACATTCTCATCTAATTTTTTTAATGATAGCAACGCAGATTTCAATAATCTGTATATGTGGTTGCATAGAAAAAAAGGAGATGTATTTGATGAAGGACAAACTTTAATTGATTATGCAGTTGAGAATTTTCCTTTTGATGGGTCTCAATCTGACTATGTTATTTCTACAGGTTCAGCATTTACTGTATTTGGATTAATAGGTAATGAAGTTTTAGCATATAATTTAAGAATAAATTCAGATAATACTGCACCTTTTAATGTAACAATAAAAAAAGATGGAGTTGTATTTGCACAATATACCTCTATTAATGCAGGAACAGGAGTAAATAATTTCTTTGGTAATAATAATGTAGGAAACTCTATAACAGGATATACAATTACCATAAGTGCTGTTGCAGGAACAGTCATTAATTCTGTAGAAATGTCATTTGAAAGTTTAGATGGCACAGTAAGTGAAGGAACATACACGACTACTGCAGGATATACTATAGGTTCAGAACAAGGATTTATTATATCACAACAAATACCTAAGATTAAGGTAATTGACTTTCTTACAGGATTGTTTAAGATGTTTAATCTTACTGCTTATGAGCAAGATGGTACAATAATAGTTCAGACTTTAGATAGTTATTATAGTAATGATTTAAATATTGATGCTTCTACAATAGACATATCTGCTGACACTAATCAAATAAGTGCAGATACAGAATCAGAGCCTATAGAATTAAGAGATGTAACAGAGTATTTAGATTACACAACCTCAACAGTTGATGTAGCTTTGCCTTTTAAAGAAGTTTCCTTTGAGTTTGAAGGGTTAGGTACAAGATTAGCTAAACAACACGAGCAAACATTTGGAACAGGATGGGGAACAGTAGATTATAAAGGAGATGACAATTACGATGCAGGAGGAGATACTTACAAAGTAGCTTTACCTTTTGAGCATTTAAAATATGAGAAACTATATAATGATGGTAATAGTACATACACAGATGTACAAGTAGGGTGGTTTGTAGATGACAATAATGACCCTTACTATGGAAAGCCTTTATTATTTTATCCTATTAGAGTAGACTTAGGTTCAGAAATTAGATTCTTAAATGATGAGGTTTCAAGTTTTAATGACTTAAACGCATATTACATACCATCAAATAGTGTTACTATAGACCCTGACAATAATAAGAGTAACATAAACTTTAACCTTGAATTAAATGAGTACTTTATTGCTACTGCAGATTCTAATGCTTTTAGCGACACTTTATTTGAGAAATACTACAAGACATACATTACAGATTTATATGAAAGTAAACTAAGGCTATCAAAATATAAGGCTTACTTACCTATTAATTTCTTAGTTAATTACAAGCTATCAGATAGGCTACAAATATTAGATAGAATATATAGAATCAATAGCATACAAAGTAACCTACAGACAGGAGAGAGTACTTTAGAATTATTAAACTTAGCAGCAGCTTCAAGTGTAATTCCATTAGAGGGTTGTACTGCTGACATTACAATTATAACCGCAGATACAGAAGAAGTAACGGCTGACTTAGCTTGTGAAGAACCAATACCTTTACCAACTACGACTACTACTACCACAGAACCTACCACCACTACTACAAGCACAACAACAACTGAAGCTACAACGACCACAACAACTAATGGAACAACAACCACCACTACGCAGGGTACTACAACGACATTGCCTACAACTACTACAGTAGCAACAACAAGTACTACCACAGAAGCACCTTGTATTCAAAGAATAGCTTATTCTCCAATACCAACTCAAAATATTGAAGTAGGAAGCAGTAAAGTAATTAACTTAGACAGTTATTTCACACAGTTAGATGGACAACCATTAACATACGAGGCATTAGATACAAGTACTTATTTAACTAATGTAACAATAGCAGGTAATCAATTAACGATGTTTGCTAATGACAGTAATTCTTGTGGTACTGACGGAACAGGTGTGTTAGTTACTGCATTAGATAATATAAGTGGAAATTGTGAGTATGAAACATATTTTGCAATTAGTGTATTTGGATGTACAACTACAACTATACCGACAACCACTACGACTACTTGTTTACCTAATGGATATTTAATAAGTACATTCTGTGCAGGTGTAGACCTTTATGGAACATTTGCTGATGGTAATTGTGGTACTTATGATGAGTTAATTGAGGCTAACAGTCCTACTTGTGGTTACACTACTACATCAACTACAACTACACTATTTGAATCTTACGCTTATAAAATAAGTTCCCAATCATCTCCTACATTAGCTTGTGGGGTAGAATTGTCTGAAATTGTATATACTGATGTACCAACATTAGAGCAAATAGTAGATGGAACTATATTTTGGACAGACTATAACAGAACAACTGTTAAAAATGGAGAGTTCTATACTTATTCATTAGGTAATATCTCTGATACTTATGGTTCTAAAAGATGTTTGATTAATTTTGATGGTGTTATTAGTAGTTTAACAGATTGTCCTGCAACTACAACTACTACAACAAGTACGACCACAACAACCGAACCTACTACGACTACAACCGAACCTACTACGACTACAACTGAACCTACTACGACTACAACTACAGAGGCTACTACGACTACCACAGAGCCTACTACTACGACTACGGCAGGTACTACAACTACTACTACTCAAGGTACGACTACGACTGTTCCTACAACTACAACAACAGAAGGAACTACAACAACGACTACTGAAGGTACAACAACCACTACGTTGCCAACCACTACGACAACAGAGCCAACGACAACGACAACAGAGCCAACGACAACTACTACAAGTACATCAACTACTACAAGTACGACATCTACGACTACTGAACCGACTACTACTACCACATCTACAAGTACTACAAGTACGAGTACCACGAGTACAACTACTACTACGTTGTTTGAATCTTATCCTTATAAGATTAGTGCTAATAGTTCAAGTGAATCAGCTTGTTATGAAGAGTTAATTGAAACTGTTTACACAGATGTTCCTACATTAGGTCAAATAATAGATGGCACAATCTTTTGGACTGATGAAGCAAGAACAACATTAAAGAATGGTGGATTCTTTGCATTTGGTTTAGGTAATGTTGCTGATGCATATGGCTCTAAAAGTTGTCGTATAGCAACAGATGGTAGGGTATTACAGTTAGCTGATTGTGTTACAACAACATCAACCACTACAGAACCAACAACTACAACTACCACTACTGTAGCACCAACAACACCTCAAGGTACTATTAACAATACCTATGTGAGTTCAGGTAATTATTTTGGTTCTTTTGACGTATATACAACTGATTCTGAAAGAAACAGAATTGATTACACAATATACGATACATATGGAGGTAGCTATTCAAGTTTCCTATATGTTCCTGTAATTAATAATGATGTAGCAAGTTGGACTATTGGTTGGGGTGATAATATAGATGTAACTGATGGAGGAACAGGAAGTGTTGCTTTAGTATGTGAGAATAACTATGGAACAGAGTTTACTGTTGATACTGATACATTTACAATACCATCATTAACAACTACCACAACAACAAGTACCACAACAACAAGTACATCAACTACTACAGGTACGACTACATTGTCCCCTTGCCCTATATATGACGCAAGTTATACTGTTACCACAGGTCTAATATATCAAGGTGGAAGTTATCAGCTTATTGGTTATAGGGAAGTAAGTCCAACAGTAGGAACAATTAACAACCCTAATTTTCCTTTTGGAGAATACATTTTTAAAGAAATATCAACTGTAGATGATGAATTCTTTGGTGGAACAAGCATAATTATAGAGTCGGATACTGATTCATTTTTCCCTTATACACCTTGTAGCTTAACAATTGAATCTCCATCAAAAGGAACAATAATTATTAATAGTATAGATAATATTGTTTATACAGAACCAAATGGTAATAGGCGTGTTGAATATTTTTGGTACGATGCAGATTTATTCGCACTTGGAGAAACAATAACTATTAGATTCACATAAAAAAATGAAATACATTTCAGCACAACCTGCAAGTTTATATTATGGATGGCAAATAGACGTAATGCTCCACAGTTTTGTGGGGCAAGGCGTTAGTCTATCCGATGTAATACTTGTTAATGCAATACAAGGTAGTAAAGACCCTTACTTTGATAAGTTAGAGGCTAAGTACCAAGATGCGAACTTTTATTATTATGACGACACAAGAGGGGATAAAACATACATTTCATCTGTTAGACCTCATATACTTAGAAAGCATTTTGAAATACATACTGAATTAGAAAGTGAAACACTATTGTATCACGATTGCGACATAGCATTAGCAAGACCATTAAACACAGAACTATTTGAAAGTGATGCTATTTGTTATATGTCAGATACAAGGTCTTACATAGGCTCTAAATACATACTATCAAAAGGTCAAGACATATTTGACGAAATGGTTAGAATTATGATTATTGACCCACAACTTGTAATAGACAATGAAGAAAATACAGGAGGGGCGCAGTACATTCTTAAAGGTGTAGATGCTTTTTATTGGGCAAGAGTAGAAAACGACTGTAAGAATTTATACAAAGCAATCACAAAGCTAAACAGAAAGAAAAAAGAAATAGAGCCAACTTATCACGAGTTACAAATATGGTGTGCAGATATGTGGGCAGTACTTTGGAATATTTGGAAAGATGGTAAAGAGACAAGAATAACAGATGACTTAGACTTTATGTTTGCTACAAACCCTGCTGAGGATTGGAACAAGAAACCTATATTTCACAATGCAGGTGTAGTATCAAGTGCTAATGGTTTATTTTACAAAGGTAACTACATAAATAGCATACCACCTAAAGACCTTGTTATAGACAACACAAAAGCGAGTTATAAATACTATCAAATTATTAAAGAATGCTTGTAATAAACAAAGCCACATACGGCGGTAAAGACTGTACAGAACAAATCTCTAAGTTAGTTAGAAAAGGTAAGCTATCTGTAAAAGCTAACAATGACATCATAGGAGACCCTATGCACGGACAAGTTAAAAAACTGATAGTAGATTATACTTTAAATGGAGAAAGTCTTTCTAAGGAGGTCTTAGAGGGTAGTTATTTGATTTTACAAGCAGAGAGCAACAGTAGATTAGGAATATTTTATTCTAACAATACAAACCCTAAGACATTCCCTGCTATTGAAAAGTCATTAGAGACTATTGAGAAAGCAGCAGATGGTGTGGCAGATATTATTACTTGTGTGTGGAATCCTATACCTAATAACCCATTTGTAGAGTTAAGGTCTTGGATGCAAAGCGGTGGACACTTAAACCAACTTATGCAGATAATGCAATGTCTATACTATGCAAGACAAACAGGAGAGTATGAATGGGTAAGTTTCTTAGAACACGATGTGATGTACCCAGAAGACTATTTCAAGTTTGATGACACAGGTTATGTGAACTGCGTGTTTACTAATATGAATTATATGGGTCTATGTGAGAAAGGCTTTCAAAAAAGAAAGCAAGATGACGAACCATTCCATCAGATGACTATGAGATTTGAAGAAGCTATAACACATTGTGAGAATATACTTGCTAATGCTTTGGTATCAAATAGCGGTCTTATAGAACCTCAAAAAGGAATGGTAAGAAGAACTTGGGAAACTAAGAATCCATCTGTACATATTAATCACGGTGTACATTTCACGTCTCACTATTCTATATACGATTCAGAGAAAACTCAGAAAACTAATAAGTACTGGGGAAACTATAAGAAATACTTAAAACTATTTTAATGCTACAAAATATATTCAACATACTAGAAGTAGTCAAAGGAGATACAGAGCATATAAGAATAGCTCAGGGTAAGTACCATCTACCTAAGACATTCAAAGAAACATTTACTAAGATTAAAAAAGAGGCACAATGGCACAAAAATACACAGTAGAGTTAATAGCAAAGACTGACAAAGCAATCAATGAGATTGAGGACTTAAAGAATGAAATAAAAGGTCTACAGAGTCAGGTATCTGAGGGTAATAAAAACACCGCCAATGGATTAGACACTATTGGTACTGCTGCCAAGAAAACAAACAGGGTATTAGTAAGTGTAGGTAACACTCTTAAAGCTATTGGTATTGGTCTTTTATTAGCTTCATTAGAGAAGTTAAGAGAGGTATTTGCTAGTAACCAAAAAGTGATAGATTTCTTTAATATCACTATGGAGACTCTTACCATAGCATTCAATGACTTATTTAATTTCTTAAATGCAAATGTAGGTACTGTAGCAGGATATTTTAAAAGCCTCTTTACTGACCCATTAGGAGCTATACAAGATATGTCTGCTGCTATTGAGAAATACTTAATTAGGAGCTTTGTTAATTTCTTAGAATTAATAGAAGTATCAGGACTTGCTATATCTAAGTTTTTTAAAGGAGACTGGGTAGGTGCAGTAGGGTTAGCATCAGTTGCAGGCTCTAAGTTTGTAGACGTTGTTACAGGAGTAGATGATTCATTAGTAAAAGCAGGAGAAGCAGTAAGCAATATAGTAGAAGGTATTAAGGGTTATGTAAAAGGAACTATTGATGCTGCTACTAGCACTATTGAGCTTAACAAAGCTGCAGCAACTGCTGAGATACAACTACAAGGCTTACTAGAGAAGTATGACAGACAAGCTGAGAAGCTAAGACAAGTAAGAGATGAGGAGAGAAATACTATTGCCGAGAGAAAGCAAGCTAATGAGGATTTAAAGGCAGTATTAGATGAGCAAGAAGAAGCAATGCTCAAACTAGTAGACATACAGATAGCTGCTGCTCAAAAGCAATATGATATTAATGCCAATCAGGAGAACTATAATAATCTTTTAAAAATTACACAAGAGCGTGAGGCGGTATTAGCTCAGATAGAGGGATTCAGGTCAGAGCAGAAATCTAATGACCTTGCTTTGTTTAGAGAAGAATTAGAATTAAGTAATTCTCTTAGAGATGCTGATTTTGAAAGAATGGTTGCTAATGAGGAGTTTAATGCTTCTATGGTAGGCAATGATGTAGCAAGATTAGAAAGATTAAGAACCTTAGCTCAAAAAGAATCAGAAATAAGAGAGCAGCAACTAAGAGATGACTTAGCTAGAACTAAACTAGGTACACAAGCTCAGGTAGATGCTCAAAACGCTTTATTTGATTTCTTACAGGACAATGGAAACAAGCAGAAAGAACTAGATAGAGATATTCAAGAGGCTAAATTAGCTACAATATCAGGTGCATTAGGAGGTATTGCTCAGTTAGTTGGGGAGAGTTCAGCATTTGGTAAAGGTATAGCAGTATCACAAGCAATAATAGACACTTATGCAGGAGCAAACAAAGCACTAGCACAAGGAGGTATTTTTGGAGGTATAGCTGCAGCAGGTATTATAGCATCAGGATTAGCTAATGTTAAGAATATAGTTTCTACAGACACACCTGACACACCAAGTTTTGCAAGAGGAGTTGGAGCATCAAGTGCAAGTGTATCTGCCCCTGCACCACAATTACCTGATTTTAATGTGGTAGGTATATCAGGCACTAATCAATTAGCAGAAAGCATAGCTAGTAAGACAAATGAGCCTATTAAAGCCTATGTAGTAGCAAGTGATGTAAGTACTGCTCAGAGCCTAGAGAGGAATATTGTATCAGGAGCTTCAATATAAAATACAAAATACAAACTAACATACGTTATATAAATATGAAAATAGTAGAGCTTATATTAGATGAGGAACAAGAGTTAGCAGGAATAGAAGCTATCTCAGTAGTAGAGAGTCCTGCAATAGAGGAGGATTTTGTTGCCTTAAAAGCAGAAGAAATAAAACTGGCGGAGGTAGACAAAGAGAGGCGTATCTTAATGGGTGCGTTGTTAATACCTAATAAGCCAATCTATAGACGCTCAGGAGAGGATGAGTACTATATATACTTTTCTAAAGATACTGTCTTAAAAGCCTCTCAAAAGTATTTAATGGCAGGTAATCAGAACAACTCTACTATGGAGCATCAATACGACTTACAGGGATTGTCATTAGTAGAATCTTGGATTATAGAGGATGAGGTACACGACAAGTCTAGAAAGTATGGTATGGATTTACCTATAGGTACTTGGATGGGAGCAGTCAAAGTAAATAACGATGAGGTTTGGAATGACTATGTAAAGACTGGTAAGGTAAAAGGCTTTTCTATAGAGGGATATTTTGCAGACAAGATGGAGAGACCTAAGGATTCTGTAGGTATGTCAAAAGAGGAGCAAGAGGCTACTGAAACTATTGAAAAGCTAAAATCATTATTTAATGACTAAGAACACCTCATACAAAGTACAAGTAGATGTAGATACAGACGCAGTAAGGAATCAATATAACATTGAGGAGGGAGCTTATGTTACTACTGAATCAGGAGTATGGACTGTTTATCAGGGAGAGTGGGCAAGAGTTTTTCCTCAATACCCTACAAGCCAAGCATTAGGATGGGCAAGATACGATGATGGTCAATATACCTCAGCTAATAAATTAAGTCTAGCAGATGGTGTGCCTGTTATTATTCCTAACAACGCTGCTAACATAGTAAGAAGCAATGTAGGGTTTGATTATTATAATAGCACTACTCAAAGAGTAACTGCTGATAATACTAATGATACATATATGTTTACTATGGTGTTTAAATGTAGTGCTGCTAATGCCAATCAAACTCTTATAGACATAAACTTTAAAGGAGAGAACGGAACACCATACGACAGAATAACAGGAGAAGTGCAGTTTACAAAAGGCAATGACTTAGAGCATAACTACCATCAAGTGTTCCAATACTATGCAGATAGTAATTTTGTAAACAATGGTTCTTGGTGGGAGATTGAAGCATCAGGCGGTACTGCTAAGATATGGGACATAATATACTTTATACAAAAAACACAAAGCTATGCTTAAAGAGGATAAAACACCAAGCTATACAAGTCCTAAGGGAAGCTCTAGAGGATGTTTATGTAAAGATGAGAACACCTACTCTAGAAAGTGTTGTGATGGCTCTTTATGGGCGCAAGGAATAGGAAACATATATCGTAAGTCATAAATAAATCTTAAATAAATAAAAATGAACACACAAAAAAATGTTAATCAAAGACTTTCTAAGCTATATACTCAAGATACTAAGCAAGAGCTATCCTCTGAAAAGATAGAGTTATCTGAAGCTAAAGCCAAAGCACTTACAAAGGATTTTAGAAAAGCTGAAAGCGGAATGAAAGCTAAAAAGCAAACATTAGATAAACTTTTAAGTGAACTTAAAGCCTTAGAAAAACTCCAATTAAAAGCAAAAAGCGAATATGATGAAGCAATAGATTTTATGGAAATTTATGGGCAAGGAAAAGATAGATATAATTCCATTTATGATTCAATGGAGAAAAAAGCAAAAGAAATAGGCGTAAACGTAGATGATATTCCCTCAATAAAAGAATTGGGAAAAGCATTTGATGATGCTGCAGATTCTTATAGACCTTTATCGTCAATATTAAGTGATGTAAGAAAAGCTACTGGCAGCAGTTTTTAAGCAATATCTATAGTAAAAATGCAAAATAATAATTAATAACCGTTATATAAATATGAAAAACCCATTAGAGATGCTAAAAGAAATTAAAAGCGTTCTAGGGATTGAATTATCTGAGG
>Ga0209194_1002051_pt1 | contig 11297 bp, 9 predicted proteins | sample COGITO_mtgs_1004_FD_184787 | JGI IMG/M metagenome (GOLD analysis project Ga0209194, IMG submission 184787) | Pelagic marine microbial communities from North Sea - COGITO_mtgs_100413 (SPAdes) (version 2) | ecosystem: Environmental > Aquatic > Marine > Epipelagic ...
CTACCAGTGAACCGCATCGGCCCGCTGGTCGGCTATGAAACGCTCAGCCACTTCAATCGAACCTTCAAGGCAGCCAAGCAATGCAGTCCATTGGCTTACCGGAAACGGGCGATGCACCCGGACTGAAAACGCATTAACAAACTGATTTCCGATACCAGACGTTCACCGGTTGAGGAGTTTGGCAAGCCAGAACCCTCAAAGGGAATTAGGCCAGCTTTTGGTCCCGCAGAATCGATGAGACCAATCGGAAGTGTATGCGCTTGAGAAGCAGACATTGACACATATTTGGGAAATTCCTTTTTACCCGAGCAACCGCCTGGGCTACTATCGGCCCACTATTAATCCACTACCCCAAACGACTTGAACTATGCGGCCTTTGCTTATCCTGATCTTGACAGCAGTCAGCCTATTCAACACCCCTGTGTTGGCGGCATCTATTGTGCAAGGAGGCTGTGCGCTCGCCCAGATGCCCATGCAAGCGGCGCACGATGTCAGCATGGCCGACTCGACTGACGACTGCCAAAGCATGCCCAACTGCGACCTGGCCTGGGCACATTGCCATATCGGCACTGGCAGCGCGCTAATCGCTACCAGTGGCCTGCCCACACTCAATCCGGTTGCGCGTCAGACCTTTACCCGAGCAAAAGATGCCCTGAGCCAAGGTTACTATTCCGTACTGAAGCCCCCTCCTATTTTCGCTTAATCAACTACCGGCCGACCAACGCCTCTGCGCCAGACGGATCTTCGCGAACCGAAGCCTTTTTCCCCATGGCACATGATTGCTGCGACAGCCCCAAATAGGCCGTACAGCACTTTGATTAGATTAGAAAACAATGGAAGCCCTATGAAAAAACTACTCGCCTTACTCAGTATCACGGTCGCCGCAAGTGTCTTTGCCGATCACAACAGGGCCCACGTCGACGTTCAGATCGGTGTTCTGTCACCGCGCGCTGCCGCCGGGCAAGTGACGTTCAATAACAACTGTGCCGCCTGCCACGGCGTTAACGGCCAAGGCAGTCGGGTGGGCCCGCCGCTGATACACGACATCTACAATCCCGGCCATCACGACGCGGCCTCGTTCTCGCGCGCAGTCCTTAAGGGCGTACAACAGCACCATTGGCAGTTCGGCAATATGCCGCCTCAGCCGCAAATCGGCTTCTCGGCCGTCAGCAATATCATGGCCTTTATCCGGGAGGTGCAGCACACCAATGGTATTCAACGCCAGGAGCACAAAATGTGATGACCCTTAGCCGACGCACCCTATTTAAGACGATCCCAGCCGGGTGAAAGCTTCGACTACCGCATTACCCCCAGTGATGCCGGCACCTTTTGGGCCCACGCGCACCATCAAACCTATCTGCAACTCGCCTTGGGTCTCTACACCCCCATTGTAGTCGCCGAGGCGCAGCCCTACCCCGTTGACCGGGATCTGCTCTTTGTCGCCGATGACTGGCTGCTCACCTCACAGGACCAGCTCGATACCGCGTCGCTGGAAGACACACACGCTTGGGCGCATGCCGGGCGCATGGGTAATGTTTTAACCGTCAATCGCCTGCGCCTGCCTGAACTGGCGGTTAAGGCAGGCGACCGAGTACGGCTGCGGGTGATGAATACCGCCAACAGTCGCATCATGAGATTCGGCTTTCCCGGCCTGACCCCGTACATCATTGCCAAAGACGGCCAGCCATTGAGCCAGCCTATGGCGCATAAGGGTGTGCTGACCCTAGCGCCCGCCGAGCGCTATGACCTGGTGCTGGATATCCCCCAAGACTGGGCCGGCCTGTACCCAATTAACGAACGCAGCGGCAAGCAACCCTTCCTGGCCGCCCAGTGGCAGGTAACGGCTGCTGCGGGTTCGCGCTCACTCGAGGCCGTTGTGGCCCTGCCGGCCAACCCCTTACCCAAGGCGGAATTTAAAACCCAGCAAAAACTCACCCTGGCAATGCAAGGCGGTGCGATGGGCAATTTAACAACGGCCCTGTACCAGGGCAAGAGGCTATCGGTTCAGGAACTGATCGCCAACAAACAGGTCTGGACGCTCAACGGCGTGGCCAATATGCCCCAGGCCCCGCTGCTCACCGCCAAGGTCGGCGAGGGCATTGAAATCGCACTGCACAACACCACCCAATGGCCGCACGCCATGCACCTGCACGGCCAACATTTTCGGGCCTTTAACGAGGTGACTCAACAAGAGCTTTGGCAAGATACTCTGCTGGTGCAAGCCGGCGACACCCAGACGATCCGCTTCCTGGCCATGACACCGGGCAAATGGCTGTTGCATTGCCATATGATCGAACATCAGGTGTCTGGCATGGTGACCTTTGTTGAGGTGGTTTGAATAAGGAGTTGAGGTGGTTTGAATAAGGAGTTGAGGTGGTTTGAATGATGGCTGGCTCAGAATTTTGAACACCCTGAATTAAAATCAGCGCAATAAAAAGCCGATCGGTTGATCGGCTAATTTAGTGTTTAGATCCAACTCTTTTAGCTTGGCTGCCACGTAGAGGCCAAAATTGGCCGCAGCTCATTTTCTATTTCTTGTGTAATGACCCCACCGACGCCTTGCGGGACATCGAATGCCGACATGGCAATAACCAACTGCTGAACCTTGTCGTTGTCTAAAGCGAAGCCTTCTGTTTCAAGAACATCAACCTGATACACCGAACTGCTAAACCAGTGCGCAACCGTAACCTGATCTTCAGTACCCACTACATTGATCAACAGGTCATTGCCTTCTTGACCAAACCATAATTCATTATAGTTTATGTCTTCAAACCGGAGCGTGTCGGTATAGCTGCTGGCGGCCGAGGGGTCGTATTGGTTGATGGTGTCGTGGCCGGCGCCGGTGCCGAAGACATACACATCGTCGCCGTACCCGCCGTCCAGTGTGTCGTCCCCGGTACCGCCGATCAGGGTGTCGTTGCCCGAGCCGCCGTTCAGGGTGTCGGCACCGGTACCGCCCAATAGCAGATCATCGTCATTACCGCCCTCTAACTGATCATCGCCTGCCCCGCCTGACAAAAGGTCATCTCCACTACTCCCACTGAGTGTGTCTTGACCTGCACCCCCTACCATTAGATCGACACCAACATAGCCACTGGCAGTGTGATCGGCGTCAGATTCGGTGAAATTTGTCACCACATACTTGATTGCAAACAGTTCATCAGCAGAATAAACGGCGCCGTTCGCAAACTCGAACTGATCAACTTGGTAGGCCGTACTGGCAAACCAGTTTGTAACCGTCAGCTGGTCATCACTACCGTTCAACTGAATCACTAAATCATTACCCGACTTGCCCAGCGTCAGGTCATCTAGCTTGATGCCGGCGGCAAAACGAATGGTGTCTGTATAGGTGCCGGTCGCAGTGGCGTCATACTGGCTTAGCGTATCTTGGCCAGAGCCAACACCAAACAGGATAGCGTCATTACCATAACCCGCGTCCAGGGTGTCGTTTCCGGCGCCACCGACTAGCGTATCGTCACCTGCCCCTCCGTTTAGATTATCGTTGCCTGTGCCTCCGTGTAATAGATCGTTTCCATTACCGCCAACCAGCCTGTCATCGCCCGCCGACCCGATAATAATATCATTCCCAGCCGACCCGACCACTTCATCGATATCATCTGAACCCCGTTGTATTGATACATTCAATAATGAAAAAGATGCATTTTCAAAGGTAAGCAATAATTCGTCCGTGAGGTTGGTTTCAGCTAAAGCCGCTGCAATGCTACTTTCAATCTCGTTTTCCAAGCCTGGCGACAGTTCGCCCAGTGCTGCCAGTGCCAGCCAGTGCTCTGACACCAAGGTCGCGTCCGTTGGGTTGGCAAACAAACTCGAAACTAATGAACCAACCAGCCCCGCATCAACAGCGCGGGGGTAAGACAACAGGTCCGTTTCGGCGTTGTAGGTCAGCCCTGGACAAACTTCGCTTAGCAATCCATTGGCCACTGCAAACTTAACCAACAGATTTCGGTACAGGTCATTGTAGGCGTCCCGATAATAGCCCCCGGTGGTCACAATCTGGCCATTCTCACGCCATTGTCCATCGCCCAGATTGAGTTCATCCAGTCCAGTATATTTCTTCAATATCCCTAACTGTTCAAGGCTAAAGGATTCACCGGCCAAATTAAATTCGACTAGACCGGTTGCAGAATTAACATTCAGACGATGATCAGGGTCTATATCCTCAATGGCGATGTTTTCGACGTTTGCCCAACTAATCAGTATGGCTTCAAAGTCGGCGCTGAGCGACTCTACAGTCGCATTCGCCAAATAGGTTAAAACATCGTCCTTTAAATTCTCATCCAGGCTCATTGCCGTGTGCAAATCCGGCATCTGGCCATAGCCTTTGATATCTGCAACGGCCAATACGTCAGGATCAATTTCCACGTTACCAACATAGCGGGTAAAGGTTGGATCAGAGGCCAACAGAACATCTGCAGCAATGCCCGTGGTTTCGGCCGCAACACCTTGTGACCCGTCTGCCCAAGTAAATGAACCCTCACGAGCAATCTGAGCATTGGCACCCAGCTCTGAGTCTACATCGGCATAATCTAGGCTGATGCTGGCAATACCTGCGTCACTCAATGATTTCAGTTCAGTGCTTTGGCTAACACCGTCGCCGTTTAAATCTTGCCAAACCTTCAGGTCTGAAAACTGCTCGTCCAGTGCATCGATAACGCCATCGGCATTGGAGTCTAAATCACTGAGCTCGTCATAACCGGTGCGCTCGGGGCTGCCAAATAATTCAGAAATATCGTTGATGGTGCCATCGGCATTGCGATCGATTGCGAGGAACGCATCATCGCCGCTTAACCAAGAGGTTTTATTGGCGAAGCCATCACCATCCAGATCAAAATAAGCGTCACTTTGATCGAGCGACATCAGTTCAATTCCATCCCCGTCTAGGTCAAGGACCAGAGGGTCGCGAGGAATGTTCTCATTCGAACCGCCACTGCCGGCGGCGGCTCCTGGGCCAGCAGTGCCGCCGGTGCCACCTTCTGAGCCTGCATCACCTTCGCCGTCTCCGGTACCGCCATCTCCGGTACCACCGTCTCCGGTACCGCCATCTCCGGTACCGCCATCTCCGGTACCGCCATCTCCGGTACCACCATCTCCGGTACCGCCATCTCCGGTACCGCCATCTCCGGTACCGCCGTCTCCGGTACCACCATCTCCGGTACCGCCATCTCCGGTACCACCGTCTCCGGTACCACCGTCTCCGGTACCACCGCCTCCGGTACCACCGTCTCCGGTACCGCCATCTCCGGTACCACCACCGCCACCACCACCGCCTGCTTCGACTGCCTTTTGAAGTGCATTCAATCGCTTAACCTCAGTCCAGACGGTTTGAGGTGTTGAGTATCCTTGGAAGTCGAAAATTCCAGCCGCCTGTAACAAAGCATCTGACATGGTGACACAGTTCATATCTCCATTATTTTTGGTTGCTTCAGGCGCTATATGATACTCCGGCGAGTTTTCGGCCTTAGAAATATTATTAAACTCGAATATAATAGAGTTATATGCCTCTTCATCAATTTCATAGGTTATACTTGCGTCAACGCGCTCTGGCTTTTCATTCTTATTCCATTTCCCTGGGCTTCCCCCAAATATGCCCCCTATAGACGCTGCGCCAAAACTCATTACCACTTTCTCCCCGTCGCTGCCGGAAACCTCTAGCCAGGTATGAACAATTCCCTTAAAGTCCAGCATTTCTTGGTCTGTGTATATCGTAACTGAATATCCCATTTAAAATAGCTCCTTAATTTCTTCAATAGCATTGATCAATATAAATTCAGCATAGGTCCCTAAAACCCCAAAAATAATATATAAAGCAACGAATATCTTGTAAATTATATTTTCTCTAATATCGAGCCCAAAAATCATATCACCTTGATCAACTACAACCCGCGCCTTACTGAAAAGCTCCTCTGACATTAATTCCGAGTATATAATGCCGACGCCCTTACAATTCTTCTTCTTCCACTCACCTAGTAGAACTTCTTTAATTCTCGTTCTGTTTTTTTCAAGCCTCTGAGATTTCAATGGAAATGCAACATCTAAACCCTGATTATCGTCACACAAAATATTAATTTTAATTCGCTCACCCTCAGTAGCACCATCAACCTGCATGTATGGTGAATACAAAATACTAACTTCATTCTCCGTCAAACCATCAAATATCAAAGAAACTTCTCTATAGTTCTTTTTAGGTAGATTAAATTCAAAACCGAACTCCGCTTCTGATATTATATATTTACTATAATCAATGTCCTTGTACTCTTTCTCGTTAATGTTTGCGACAGTTACAATACAATAAGGCGTGACCCCTATAATGCATAAAATGGTAATCGGCGTTAATATGCTTCTAATTTTCGAAATAACATAAGTGAATTTTTTATTAGCACTCATCCTCATAAACCTCTAAAGCTATATTCGATAAATGAACCGGCTCCAACCACACTCAAGACTCTATTAAAACTGTAAAATCAGCTTCTCGCCACTCTATGTCACTCAGACCAAACCAGAAAATTCCTACCGAAACCGCATAAAAACTCATGGCCATCTTATCCCCCTCATTGTCGGAAACTTCCAGCCAGGTATGAACAAAGTTTTTCATTCCTAGTATTTCTTGATCTGTATAAATCGTAACTGAATATCCCATTTAAAAAACCTCCTTTATTGTTTCAAATAAACCAAAAAAATAATAAATAAAGTAAATCCGTATTAATGTGAAAATATAAAAAAGCGCAGCAAATACCCCATAGATGAAATTACCTCTAAGATCGAGACCAAGAACCATATCGCCGCGATCCACAACAACCCGCATCTTATTGAAAAGTCCCTCTGACATTGCATCTGAATATATGACACCCGATCCCTTACACCTCTTCTTCTTCCATTCCCCAACTAAAATATGCTTTATTCTTGTTCGATTTTTTTCCAATCTTTGAGACCGCATTGAGAACGTTTCATCTAGGCCATGACCAACATCACAAATCACCTGAGCCTGAATCCTATCCCCCTCAAAAACCCTATTACTCCTCATGTATGGCGAATATAAAACATCAATATCCCTCTCAGTCAGGCCATCAAACAGTAACGAAACCTCTCTATAGTTTTTCTTAGGAAGGTCAAATTCGAAGCCGAATTCTGATGGCGAAATAATGTACTTCTTATAATCAATATCCTTATATTCCTGTTCATTTATATTCGCGACCATCACAACACAGTAGGGCGTGAACGCTATGACGCATAAAATAATAACGAATTTTAGTATGCTTTTGATTTTCTCCAGAGCAGGAGCCCATTTTCGGTTCATATTTTCTGCCATCACCTTTCCCTCAACGATTCCATACGCGTACGCATTAACGGCGACAAGAAAAACTCAATTAACCTTCGCTCACCGGTTTGAATTTCAGCCGTTACCGCCATACCCGGTTTAAATTCAACCGCCCGGGCATCCGCAAGCAGTGAACTCCTGTCCAGCCTCAACAGCATGCTGAACACCAGGCCGCGCTCCTCATCAATTATTGCGTCATGCGAGATCGACAATATTTCTGCGTCAACCACGCCATATTTGGTGAAGGGTAGCGTGTGTATTTTGACTTCCGCGGCCATACCTTCCTCTATAAAACCAATGTCTGTATTGTCGATAAAAACCTCTACTTCAACGGCCTTGCCCTCGGGAATAACACTCATCAACAGTTCAGCATCTGTTACAACGCCGCCCAAGGTATTGATGTTTATTTGCTGCACCACACCATCTACGGGTGAATAGAGTGTGAAGTAGCTCAGGCGTTGCTCCACCTTATGTTTTTCTTCAAGCAGGCTACTCAACTGCCTTTGCAGCTCCACAATCTCATCCAGGCGGCCAGACCGAACCTGTGCGGTTAGGGTCTCAATTTTCTGTTCTGCCTCGTCTTCACTCGCCGATAATTGCTGGCTGCGTTCTTGCTCGAGTTCTAAGGAGTAGGTAGCTGACAATAGGGCCTGCTGGGCGTTTAACATTTCAATTTGGGTTGTGCCGCCCGTTTCAAACAGCGCTTTAATACTGTTGTAGCGTTGCTGCTCCAGCGGCAGGCTATGCTGCAGGCTCTTCAGGGTAATGCGGTTCATTTGCTGTTCGGCATGGATGCGGGCCACGGCACTGTCCAGTTCGTTGACCGTCGCTCGGAATTCCCGCCAGTACCCTTCGAGCAGTTGGGCATCGAACTCCGTGCCCGGGTCGTTTGGGTATTCAACCGCGATAGCAGTGGGCAACTGTTTCGCCTCTGCCACTTGGGTAAGGGTAAAGTTCACGACCCGTCCATAGAAGCGCTCACGCACTCGGAGGCTACGCTCTGTTGCATGTTGGTCATTGGTGATGCGATTGAGGTCTGCTTCTGCGCTCGCCCTGTCGAGTTCTACTAACGCCTGGCCCTTGCTGACCCTATCGCCGTTACGCACATAAATTTTTGACACCGTGCCCTTTTCAAAGGGTTGAATAAACTGCACACGCTGGGTTGGTAATATCTTGCCATCTGCACTGACCACTATATTAACGTTGCCGATATAGGCCCAAGCCAGAGCAAGAAATATAAGCGCAATCAGGCCGTAAGCGAGCCATCGCGCCAACGGGTTTGGTGGTGTGGCCTGAACCGATAAGGCCGCCGGCATGAATTCATACAGGTCGGTCGCGCCTGAGTTCGCTGGGTTCAGCAGTGCTGGCTTCATTCCGATGACCCTCGGACCGACACTGTGGGCACTCTGTCGAGTGTGATCTTGCGCTTGCCAGAGGCCACAATGTGCGGTTTCTCGTCCATCGTATTAGTGAACGGGGCTTGGCGTTGATGGGCAAATAACTCAGAGAACCGGCCGCCGCTGCGAAGCAGGTCTCTGCTTGCGCCCATCTCCACAACCGAGCCCTTTTCGACCACCATAATCTGGTTACAAAATGCGACAGCGGACAGCCTGTGTGCGATCACCAAAACGGTCCGGTTTTTACAGATGGCCTGCATATTCTCCTGTATCACCTTTTCAGATTCATAATCCAGGGCACTGGTCGCTTCGTCGAAGATGAGGATCTTGGGGTTATTAATCAGCGCTCGAGCAATCGCAATGCGCTGCCGTTGCCCTCCCGACAGGTTCGTGCCCTGCTCCTCAATCAGGGTGTCGTAGCCATTGGGTAACTCGGCGATAAAGGAGTGAGCGCCCGATAACTTGGCAACGGCGATCACCCGATCCATTGAAATGCCTGGATAGACCAAGGCGATATTTTCTCGAATTGTGCGATTGAAGAGAAAACTGTCTTGCAGCACCACGCCTATTTGGCGCCGTAAGACACTGGGATCGAGCGACGCTATATCGATACCGTCGACCGTTATGCGACCGGACTCAGGGATGTACAGCCGCTGAAGTAGCTTGGCGATGGTGCTCTTGCCTGAGCCAGAACTGCCCACAATGCCAATGGCCGTCCCGACTGCAACCGTAAAACTCACCCGGTTGAGTATTTTGCGGCCCTCAATGGCATACCGAAAATCAATATCCGTAAAGGTGACTTCGCCGTGAATATGCTCCACAGACGCCCGCGTGTTCTGGGCATTAAACTCTCTTGGCGCGTTTAGAATGTCACCGAGCCGCGCGATCGATATGCCTGCTTGTTGGAAGTCCTGCCACAGCTGCACCAACTTTAAAACCGGCCCACTCACCCGGCCTGCGATCATATTCACCGCAATCAGCTGGCCAACGCTGATTTCGCCCCTTATGACCAGATGCGCGCCAAACCACACGATACCCAGGGTCATCAATTTATTAATTAGGCCGGATGCCTGGCTGGCGATATTAGACAGATTGCTGCTTTTAAAGGAGGCCGAGACATAGCTGGATAGGTTGTCTTCCAGTCGACGTTGCATTTGGGGTTCGGCGGCCAATGCCTTGACGGTTTCAATACCGCTAATGGATTCCGTTAAGAACGACGTATTGGCGGCACTGTATTTGAACTTCTCATTCAGGCGAGACCTGAGGAGGGGTGTTATGGCAATGGACAACACGATATAGCAAGGAATGGTCGCCAGTATTACCCAGGTTAGGGTTGGGCTGTAGTACCACAGCACTGAAATAAAGATAAATACAAAAAACAGATCGATAATAAGGGTCAGCGCGGTGCCGGTAATAAAGTTGCGGATCGTATCCAATTCTTTTACCCGCGCCACATTCTGACCAATCTGCCTGGATTCGAAATACGACAATGGCAGTGCCAGCAAATGGTTGTAGAGTCTTGCGCCGAGCTCGACATCGACTCGATTGGTTGTGTGGCTAAAGAGGTAATTTCGAAACCCGCCGATAAACGCTTCGAAGAGGGCCACAATAAAAAACCCAACGGCGAGCACGTCTAGGGTAGAGAAGCCCCGATGCACAACAACCTTATCCATAACAACCTGAAAGAAGAATGGCGTGACCAGCGCAAAAAGTTGCAACACGAAGGATGCGACTAAGACTTCGGTAAATAATTTTCGGTATTTTACCAGGGAGGGCACGAACCAAGCTATATTGAATTGGCGCGTCATGGCTTCGGACAGACTGACACGTTTTGTTACAACCAGGAATTCACCGATTGCGCGCTGATTGAATTCATTCAGGCTAATGATCTCTGGCGCTTTTTGCGATAGGTCGTGAATGAGTACGCTGTCAATTTTTAGGTCTTTGCTGCGCGCTATCTTCGCGACCACAAAATATTGTCCATCCTGCCCCTTAGCCATGCATGGCAAATTGACATTCTTGAATCTAGCCAAGTCGGTGCGAACAAACTTCGCCTTTAACGACAGATGCTCAGCGGCCTGGAGCAACTGAATATCGGAGAATAGCTCTCCCTCTACCCCATATAGATGCTGCACCTGCGCTGGGCTTGAGGGTAATTGATGGAAGTTAGCAATTGAAATTAACGCTAATAGGCCTGAATCCATGGCAACCGTCGTCCTTAGAGCTCGTCGCAAATTACCTAAACGGTAGCAAAATACTGAACTTAAAGACTGCAGAACTATAAGATTAATGCCAGATATAGTACTTTAAAATGTAACCAACACGCTGGGCTGAATCAAGTAAATTTTTCGTTCGAATTGAGAAGTTGTTCACATGAAATAATTATTTTATTACTCTAAATGACCAATACAACTTAACGCTGCACAGGGGTGGGACGGGTAGCGCTGAGAACGGGGGTGTGCGATTAATACAGGCCAAGTAGAACATCCATATGGGAACCTTTACTGATATTTGGGCACCCTAAAAGGCATCCGAAACCGAATTACTGACCCGTCCTAATATAT
>Ga0209194_1002062_pt1 | contig 11267 bp, 4 predicted proteins | sample COGITO_mtgs_1004_FD_184787 | JGI IMG/M metagenome (GOLD analysis project Ga0209194, IMG submission 184787) | Pelagic marine microbial communities from North Sea - COGITO_mtgs_100413 (SPAdes) (version 2) | ecosystem: Environmental > Aquatic > Marine > Epipelagic ...
CGATAACCGGGGTAAGTCTTGTATCAACAGTATTCAAGAACATCCTCATATTCATTGATTTGGACCCAGGAACTGTAGTTAAGTTTGCATCTTCATTAATTTTAGATGCAATCATTCTTGGAGAATCAAAATAATTCTTTTGATTGATAATGATATCATCAAATCCTGCATTTAAGAAAGGAACTTCTGTTCCACTGAAACTCTTGGACGTAGTAGTCCTTAGTTCAGCACTAATGGTTGTTCCAGGAACTGTCATATTATGTACATTAGGAGTAATTAATTCAAATGGCATATTCTGAGTTGCTCTAACCTTTGTACCACCTGTAGATTTAGAACGATTGAGGGATAACTGAGGAAATCCAACATCAGTATTTCTAGCAGTTCCCGTGTTTCCACTCACGTCGAGTTTAATTTTATAAGAATCGAATGTAAAGGGGTCAGATTCGGTTACATCTGCTAAAGAATGTGTCTTATTGATACGGCCAAGACTTACACCCGATAATTCATATTTAAATACTGGAGTCCCTGCTGGATATGTTTTTGGATTACGACCTCTTACAATATTTCCACCAATAGTATTTCCAGTCACATTAGTGTATGTGATTACTTCATCACCAATAAGCAGTAAACCTGAGTTAGTTGTGCCGACTCCAACATTTTCAAATGTAGCAAATGTAGCGCCAAGTCCAACTGTAAGACCTGATGTAGAGTCTGCTGGATACGCTACAGAGAGCGTTGTTGGTTTGATATCTGGTTTCACTCCAGAAAGTCTAACACTATTTTCAGTGAAATACATTCCATGATTTTGATGACTAATATTCATATGCAAACCATCGTTGATAGTAACAATAGATGCGATTTGAACATCTCCACCAGGAGCACCAGGAAGATCATTATTTAATGTCTGAGCGACTCCAACACTGTTGAAATAGTTCATCGACTTACCACCACCAACAACAAAGTTGCCTTGAACGTTATCAAAGATAAGTTCGTTTGTAACTCCGATTCCAGTTACGGTGAGTTGAGCATCTCTACCGATGGTGGCAATACCGATGGTAGAAATTCCAAGAACATCTCCAACTACATAACCAGAACCTCCCGCAGTAATGGTTGCTCCAGAAGCAACGATACCGCCATTAAGGATACTAATTTCTGCAGTTGCACCTCTACCACTACCCGTCAGCGTGACGAGGTTGACTCCAGCGAACGTATAAGAACCGCTAGCAGGCGTATAACCTATGCCAGCGTTAGATACGCTAAGAGTCCCTGTTACGGAACCTGCAGTACCTACCAGGTCTCCTGTAGCATTGGTTCCATCTTGGAAGAATGTATTTCCAATTTGATATCCAGAATCCGCAACAGTTGTTCCTAGACCAACTCTAATTTTTTTAGATGCGATGGAAATAGGATCAGGAAGTAACTTAGCAATCTGAGCGTTTCCTTGCGTGAGTTCTGGACTATAGAATTCAACACTTCCACTTTCAACAAAATCTGCCCTATACAAAGTAAATTTAAGATCTTCCCACTGACTTGGTTCCCAAGTGGTATTATTTTGAGATTTGAATAGAGAACCAAGATATGGTTGGTTAGAGATAAACGTATCAGTTAATAAGTCATTTTCACCAATTCTAGAAATATATACAGTATACTTAGTAGAGTTGGATGCTAAACATATTGCGTATTCTGTACCACCTTCAACATAAACAGGTGATTTAAACTGAACGTTTGTAGCAACAGATCCGTCAGAAGAAGTTTGAATATCAGATGGGTCTAAAACAATCTCAGAACCAGGAAGAATTTTAGTGGTTGGGAGACCATTATCCATGGATCTCAGTTGGAAAACAACTGGAACATCCAAATCATCAACTGTTCTGAAGAAGACATCACAACTGGTTAAGAAACAACCAGTTTCGTCTTCAACTAAGAAAGACTGTGCAAGTGGATCATACCAAGTAATAATTGTTTGAGTTCTTTGTTGTGTACTGATTACATTAGAATTAACTACTTGCGTACCAAGAGTTTGTTCCACGTTTCTATCTTGGAATTCTCTTTTTTGTTCTATCCTTGCATTTCTAACAGAAAGAATATTTTCTTGAACAGTTTCTAAAGTACCAGTAGAAGTAAATGCTTCTTCTGCAATAGTAGATGCTAAATCCTGATTATTATCAATATCATTTACTAGAGTAAATGTTTTTGTTCCGGTTTCAAATCTAGGGAAGTTGACATTATTTGGATCAGGAATGAAAAGACTACCAATAATAGTAGATGACAAATCAGCAATGAGTCTTACATCATCTAAGGTAGCTTGTGCTCCACTTGTTTCTCCAACAAACGTCATTCCTGTCTGAACATACCCAAAATAACTACCTTGGGGTTGTTCAGAAAGAGAAAGAGTATCAACGTTTAAAATTGTTGATGTTGAAGAATATGATCCTGCAAGTGGGCGATTAGTATAAGGATTTTCGCGGAAAGTTTTTGTTGGGCTATCATAAGCACCCTCTCTATGATTTGCCTGAGCGACTCTAAAGGTAATTCTAGGAGAAGTCTCATTAGACTCTTCAGAAAGACCTGTTCTCACAATTGACCCAGTTACAGTTTCTCCAACTTGGAATGTTCCACTATTCATGGAAATTTCAAGAAGTTTGGGCACACAATATCGGGTAACATCTATCCCATCAAAGAATGCATACAATCTTGTAAGGGGTTTCATTTTTCTAGAAACAAATTCAATGTTTCTGGATCTCATGTTTGCAATCAAATCTCTACTAATAGTTCTATCTCCTAGAGAAGTGTTGTCAAATTGTTCAGTAACAATAGTTCTAGAACCATTTCTAGATTGAACACCACTTTGAACTGTACTTATAAGAGTTTCTTCAATAACCTGATCAGTTACAGTTCTGCTCCTTCTCCATTGTCTAGCTCTACCACCAGGGCCCTGGGTGTGAATAGTATCAGGACCATTATTAATAACTCTTCTCCTAGTAGTGGTTTCATCTGTAATGCCGCCCCAGTTAGTTTCCCAAGAATCCCAAAGAATTGGACCAAACCCCGTTTGAGGGTCAACTTCCCCATTTGCTACAAGTGCATCAAAAGTTTCATTATAATCACCTTCTTGCAGGATAGTTTTTGCTTCTAAACGAGTTGTATCCACCCAACTATCAGTTGATGGAGTTAACTCCATAGTTCCATTCCAAAAACTAATAAGGAATGGAGTAACGCTTTCAGTTCTAGTTGCAAATGCTTGAGTAATATATTCAACCTCAGCATAATCAAGAGTTAAGACATCATCTCCTTTTCTTACATTATTACCTTCAATAGCAGCAACACTAGAATCTGCATTCGGGTCTCTGTCAACAACAGGACCAAGAATCATATCAACCGAATTGGTGTAATGTTTTGGTCTAAGTTCATTATACTTTATGTCAATAGAATTATTAATATCAAAACTATCGTCTTGAGTTTGGAATCCAGAAAAATTATCAACGAAGAATCCTGATTTAAATCTGTTTAAACCTTCTGAATCAGAAACAAATAAGTTTGCAGTTTCTTTCTCCAATAAAGAAAGAGTAGTATAATATTCAAGACTTCTAATTCTATCTTCAAGTCTTTTGATATCCTGCATACGATATCTCTTATGCTGGTTAAATGCTAGTTTTGCGTCACTAACATTAAAGAGATATGGGGGCAATTCTACAGTACAAATTTCAATTGCATCATCAATAGGATTTGGGTTTACCGGATCATCAGAAGGAGTTCCATAAACAACCTGAAATCTTCCATCTTTAGAGAGGAAAACTCTATCAATTCTTCCTTGATAGTAATCAACATCAGCAGTAATAGCTTCGTCAGACGCTAAAATATGCTGAACTGATTGTCCTGCCCCATTAAAAACTCTCCCTGCAAATTCCAATGGAGATCTAACATTCTCAGCAACACTATATTCAGAAACTCTTGGTCTTAAATCAATAATATCACTGGTCCTATATCCATTAACTGTCTTGATTTCCTCAGAATAATCAAAGTTTTTATACGAATCTACAGTTATAATATCACCATTATCAGTCGTATCAAAATAAGCAGAGGTAAAGTAAACCTTTAACTGGTTTACTGGTGCGCTGCTCTTTACTTTTCTTTTTATAGATCCATAAGAATAAAGAGTATCTTCTTGACCAGTTCTGAATGTGTAGTTTGAAGAAATATTGAAACTAGGTGTGGTTAAAGTAGAAACTCTAGCACTAACATTAGATTCATCAAATTCAATAGTTTCTCCCTCAATGAGTACAGATTCATTTTTATAGATAAGAGAAATTGTAGATGCATCTACAATTTCAGCAACTACTGCCACAGCACCACTAGTTTGACCAACTATTCTTTCTCCGATTAACATATCAGAGGTGGTTGTAGAAGGACTAATGATGTTAAGAAGAGATACCTTAGGAGCAGAAGCGGCACTTGTATCCACAGATTCAAAGATTCCTTGAATTGAGATAACGTCTGGAGAATTTAAAGAAATTAATTGGTCTTCAACTCTAGTTCCATATGGATAGTTTCCATAAGTAAGACCATTATTCAATGTAGTGGTTCCAATTCCAGATCCCTGAAGTCTAGATTTATCAACAATGATAGATTTTATTCTATTTTTAATTTTTACTTTAGACTTTGGATTTGTCTTTCTTAGAGTGGCAATCAGGGTTGCTCCACTATTATCAGTTCCAAGATTTCTAATCTGTAATGATTTTCCATCTGATGATAGTTCAAATCTATCTGAACTAAGTTGTTCAGTTTTTCCATCAGATCTGATAAGAACATATCTTTCATCATCAAATGGAAGGAAAGTTTCGTTAGGTCCTGCTGTTGCTTGAACAGAGAGTTGACCAGAAGAAATATCAACACTGATAGTTTTTCTAATAGTAATAATGGATTCAGCAATATCTACTGCTGCTACGTTTGGTTTTGGTAAAAGAGTGTATAAAGTATTATCCGAAGATTTGGAAAGTTCTGTATTGAGAACTTGCAAATCAGTAACATTTAAGGTCGTTGCAGGTAAGAATCCACTTGCAATTCCAGAAACAGTGGCAACACCCTCAATACTAACAGTTGCAGTGCCAACACCAGTAACTCTGGCAATAATTGGGTCCTCAGTTAGTCCTGGCGTAGTATCAGTATATCTAATTAAATCATTTTCTTTGATAACTGTTCCAGGAAACAGTTGATTTGAAGCAGTAATCGTACTAACTCCACCAGACTTGGGACTGATAGAGGCAATACCGACTGTAAAATTATTAGATTGAAGTATATTTGCACTAAAAGTATTAACTCCAGTGATTCCATCAGCAAGATCTAAAGTATTTGAAGAACCATATACAGATTTTACGTTAGAAATCTTATTTTCAGTAACTGCAATAGCAATTCTTCCATCTTCAAGTCCATTAAAAGAGAGTCTCTCATTAGCAACAAAAGTTCCCCTACTATCATATACAGTAACAGCAGTTCCTGCACTTACAGGATGTCTTAAGAAACCAGTAGCACCACTAGAATTTCCTTTTACGAAAGTAGGAACAGTTAAAGTATGTGCCTGATTTAAAGCAATTTCAGTTGTTGTCTGTAGGTCATACAGCGATAAATCCCACTGGTTTGTATTTGCATTAGATATACTATAAGTTCCAGATTCAAGTCTAAAGTCATATACTCTTGCAAGACCAATTTCTTTTCCTGGAGCACTTTCAGAATTAACTCCAACTCTTTGATCTCGTAAACTTACAACGAAAGTGTTACCAACTCCAACTGTAGGTGCTCTGTAAACACTATTAATTTTGAAAGTTGCACCTGTATTATAAATGAAATTTTGGTTTTCTAAAGTTTTTGTAGTTCTCGGTTTATCTACATCGATATATGTTGTATTGAGAGTTTCAATCTCATATCCCTTTACATATGCTTTTCCGGGAGAGAGTTTATACAGAGCAAGATTATCGGTAGGAGTTGCTCCTCCAGAAGTGAATTGTCCTGCATTAAATACTCCGTTGTTTCCAACTTGATCGTTTAGTGACTCTGCAACAGAAACATCAAATGGTCTTACATAATAATGACCAGACTCATCGAAAGTTCTTCTTGCCAGAATATCGGTCCAGTCTTTATTGAGGTATCCACCTCCCTGATTTGTCTGTAAAGAAGCAGTTTGAATAACCCCATTAATTACAGTTGCTAGTAAAATGAAATTATAAAGGTTTTTTAAATAAACTTACACTAACTCTAAGTCTGTCTGCACCAGGAGCAGCATAGTTATTAAATCCTTGAGAATTATCATTAAGAGATTCGTCTAAATCTGCAGTAACGATTTCTTCATCAACGAAAAAACCAATCCTATAACTTGGAGTATTGCTATATTGATCAAGAACTAAAGTTTCTCTATTAACATTAACAAAACTACCCCTAATAAAGTAAACACCATTCTCTACAGAAAAAGCAGATCCAGTTGCAGCAGCATTAGATGCTATAGTACTCGCAAAAGCAGACCCAACGGGAATAGTTGTATTACCAAGTAGTCCAGAAATAATAACTTCATTACAAGTTAATGTTTCTGCATCAGAAAATATTTGAGTCTGGTTATTTGTTGTACTGGAACCCAAATAATTAATATAAAGGGTTATATTTCCATTTTCAGAATCTTCAGGTAGTATAATGCTATCAACAACAGCAGTTACACCAGATCTAACTCCAGTAATTTTTGTTCCAATTAACTGATCTGCATATGCAGATACAGGAACCCCTTGAAAATTATTATCTAATTGGATTGCATAATATAATCTAGTATATGCAGTGTTTCCAGGAATTACTTTAGCGCCTTCTTTAAAAAAGTGCAGACCAAATTTTTCAATTTGATTTTGCAGTATAGACTGGAGACTTGTTAGCTCTCTTGCCTGAACAGGATATCCAGGTTTGAATAATACCTTATGGTAATCGTTAGCGGCATCAAAATCGTCAAAATATGGCGCTACGTTGAGATTCGTTTGTTGAGGCATAATTCTTTAGAACTGCAAAATAACTTTTATGTCTTCTTTTTGGTTTGACGATCTGGTTATAGATGGTCTGTTGTCAACGTAAATAATATTTCCAGAGTGTTTTTTAACCTCAGGACTGGCAACACCGCTCGTAAAACTCTGACCAAGATAGTAAGTACGATTATTTATTACCGTAGATATACCAGTAAAGTTTTCATCAATATTTAAATTTGAACCAGTAGATGGACTGATGGATAAACTTCCACCTGTTCCGGGAGTTGATGTAAATTCGGTTAAATCAAATCCATATGTAGGTTGAGTTTGTGCTGTTCCAACAGTATTAAATCCTGCAAGACTTCTGTCCTGCCAAAATTTAAGAACTCCAGTGGTCTGGTCATAACTAACAACTCTTCCTACAGCAGTTGATCCTGTGGATACCGTTTGAGTAAAATATGCATCTGCTGTAAAGGTTGCAGTGCTATACCCAGTTCCTACTAATTTAAGTGCATTTACAGCAGATGCTTTACTCAATTCTAATTTTGAAGATGAACCAAACTGTTCTGGATTTTCTACAACTCCAATTCTAGATATTTGGTTTCCAGTAATAAAATCTGGATTTTCATTATCATTTTCAATTCTAGAATAGAGAAGAACATTGTATGCTCCCAATTCTCTATAAATGTCTGCACCATGTCCTCCTTGTGGAGGAATAATTACATCAAAGGTTGGTCTAGTGGTTCCTGTAGGAACTCCACCAGCAACCAAATCAATATTTCCATAAGTGTAATCGGAACCCTGATTAGAAACAATTACTTGCCCTACTTGTTGATTGCCATTGATTACAATAGTACATTCTGCTCCAGTTCCATCTCCACGGATAGGAACTCCCGTATAAGTTGCATTTGCCGTTCCTAAACCAATTCCACGATTAGTAATAGTCACAATTTTAATACTACCATCAATAGAGTTATCTCTAACTGCTGCATTATTAGTTGCAGTTCCCCAATTTGCTGGGACTGGCATATACTGGGTAGACTCAAATTTTACTACCTCACTTGGTTTAATAGTATACAAATATTTCCAAATATATCCATCACCACTAGTCCCTGCACTTCTTGGTTCCAAATCAGTGAAAGTTGGTTCATCCAAAGATGCCTTTCCTGTAGGATTATCTGGGTCTATTCCATTGTGTAGGCAAATGTAAACTCTAAAGTCACTATTCATTACAAAATAATTTGCAAGATATAATGAAGTTGATCCAGAAATCTTTGCTGTATTAGTTCTACTATAATCATGACGATACATGTCATAGGCAGTACCAGAACTCCATGTTCTTTTTGGAACTACTTGATTTGCATCAGAACTTTCAATTTTCTTGAGAGCAATCATTGTATCCCAATAATCATTCTCTTGATCAAAATTATCTTTAGGTGCAGGAGGATCAGTATCCCAATCACTTTGATAATCTGTAGGATTAGGCAACCCAACAAAAGAATAATAAGAGTTGCTGGAATTATTCACTCCAGCAATAAAATTCTTTGCATTTAATATCCTAATCTGATCCGTTATAATAGCAGCCATTTGACGCAGGTTTTTCTTTATTTATTAGGAGTTTGTGGTATAATTTTTAGACTTCAAGAAGTTTGTCCTAACTACTTTAGTCGAAGTAGTTATACCAGAAGTATATGCAGTATAAGAACTTGTGAGATCTCTTGAGGAAACATCAATTCTTCCCCAACTAAAGTCACCGAAACCAGTATCAGAAGTTGTAATTCCAGAAGAGTATCCTGAAGGAACAATGGTAGCGTCAACAAATAATCTCTTAACTGTCGTTGATATTCCAACAACATCTCTCTCAAATGTTTCAATACTAGCGACCTCATATATTCCGTCTACAAATGTAGATCCAACACCAACGTTGGATTTTTTAATCATGAAGTAATCATTTGCTTGAATAGATGTTATTGTAACGGCAGTTCCAGCAACAACTGTATTTCTGAGGAAAGAATCATATGGAACATGAATGTCAAAGATTAGTTTTGGACCAACAGTGGTTCCAAATCCAACAACAATACCATTATCACCAGAATAAGTATTTACACTACATGCCTCTTCAGTATGTCCTGGAGGAGAGATAAGAACAGTAGGCACGCTTGTATATGTATAACCAACTCCGGGGGAGGTAATTGCAACACCAGTTACAGTTCCACCAGCACTTATGGTAACTGTACCAAATGCTCTAGACGCAGAGGTGTAACCGAAACTTACTGTTGCAGTGCTATATCCAACACCACCATCAGATATTACAACGGAAGAAATAGTTCCAAACCCAGAAACAACAGCTGTTGCAGATGCACCAACTTTTGGTTCTTGAGCAATAAATTTAATTTTATTTTGGAACTGTAAGTCTGCTGCCTCGTTTTGAGGATTAAATAGTGGTCTCAGACTATCGACATATACTGCAGTTGAACCTATACCAACATTTTTAATAATATATGCTGTTGGATTAATAATGGGTTCATAGAGTTCCCTATCTTTTCCTGTTGGAATACCATCAATAATCTTATCTTCAGTTTGTCTGCACCAGGTAACTGGTCTTACTAAAGTTACATCATTAGTATTTCCTGGTCCAAAGTAAGGATTTGTTGCAACATTGCCGGTTGAAAGAATGTTAAGAACACTTCTTTCATCTTCATCAAGACTTTGTGCTTGAGAACCTGCCATATGTTTTAATTGTAATGTATCACCTTTCTTAACCGTTTCGATCACATCTCTAAAAATAACGTCACTATCACCATTTCCTTTATAGAAAATAATGGTAACAATATCACCAATCTTTAATGCCTCGGTAAAGGTGAGTGTGCTTCCCCCTGCAAATTCATATCCTACACCTGGTTCTTGTAAAATATCATTTACAAAAATAATTAATACATCTTGAACATCGATTTTTGAACCTGGAGAAGAAACAATTGAAGTAATTGCTCCGTTCAATTTAAGTGGGAAATCTTTTCTTACTCCATCAATAAGGTCTTCAATATTATCAAGAACCTGTAAAGTTCCTACAGACCAACCTGCAAACTTATCGTCTGCAATTTCATCAACAGTAACTTGGAACTCATTCCCAGAATAGGATGATGTAGTTGGTATTCCTGTTGTTCCTCCGATTGCAACTGTTAAAATGGCACCATCTCTATACCCATATCCAGTATTATCAATCTGAAAATCAACTACACTAGATCCATTACCAACTACAACATCGATAGTTGCTTCAGTTCCAACTCCAGCAGGAGAAGAAGAACTGTAGAATAAACGCATATTGGAATATGATAAGGGATCATCAAATACAACAAACGGTTGATTGGTATGAGTGTAACCTGTTCCTGGATTTGTAATTGCAACACTTACAATGTGTCCATTACTGATAGAAGCAACTCCAACGAATTGAATGTTTCCTGTTCCAGTGCTCGAAGTCCCAACCCCTACATTGACAGTTGTTTGAATACCAGATCTGTATCCAGACCCACTATTACCAATACTGATAGAAGAGATAGTACCAAATCCAGAGATGATTGCAGTTCCACCAGCAGAAACCAAAGGTTGATAACCAAATCCTTCAGTCGAACCAACAGAAACTATAATTCCACCTTTAGGGAAACTAGAAATTCCTACATCAGGTCCAAGAGGAGTTTGTGGAGAAGTACCATTAAATGTTATAGAAGTAATTCCAGAATTCTCAGATAAAACATAATCTTTATCCGAAGAAGGAACTTGGAAAATATCATTAACTAGAATAATTGCATTTTCATCAGTAATTCCCGTTATATTACTACTAGATTGTTCTAAAGTAAATTGATTAGTAGTTCCATTAAACTGGTCATTAACATTATCAAAGATATAATTTTTATTGTAAGCATTATTAGATCCTCCAGTTATTCCCGACCTAATAAAACTTCTTCCTTGGAAAGTAGAACTTGTTGTAATTCCAACAAAGTCTCTTTGATCTGGTGGATTAGTTGTGGAACCAATGGGAGTATTTCCAAAAGGTGCTTCTACAAAATTAAGGACATTATCTACAACATTGTAGTTTCCTGTAATTTTAGTAACTAAAGCATGAGTTCCAGCAGCGGCAACTTTAGTCCCCAACCATCCTCTACGGACTTTTATGAAATTGGTGCTGCCGATACCAACACCTTCAATTTTCCTCCCACGCTCTACCATCATTAACACAGACACGCGGCCTTTGATAAACTCAGGTAGTGCATCCCAATG